>Ga0265327_10002407_pt1 | contig 19847 bp, 14 predicted proteins | sample 41621metaG_FD_202089 | JGI IMG/M metagenome (GOLD analysis project Ga0265327, IMG submission 202089) | Rhizosphere microbial communities from Carex aquatilis grown in University of Washington, Seatle, WA, United States - 4-16-21 metaG | ecosystem: Host-associated > Plants > Roots > Rhizosphere...
CCGCCGAACTCGTCATCCGACTTGCGTAAATCGCGAAAACGCGAAATGTCATACGCAATGACAAAGATTGGCTCCGTCAAACCGTCGGGCTGCGCATGCATCGCATCGACGACCTCCTGTAATGCGGCGGTCGAGTCGCGCGGGGTGATCAGCTTCAATTGGGGAATCAATCGCGCCAGGGATTGCCAGGTCTTCGCGGAAGCACTGTCGGGCAGGCTGCCGTCCAGCACGACGAATCGAGCGGACTGGCCCCCGTCCCCTGCGAGTGCAATCACGCTGGACGCCAAAACTCCGATCGCCGCGTCCTCGTCCCGACCGACAATCAGCAGCGGGCCTCCATCGCGGGGACCGAACTGCAACTGCGTCGGCCCGGTCAGCGCCACCGCCTCGCCAAGCCAGCAGGTGCGGACCAAGTTCCCGTGCGCCGTCGATGCGGCGTCCGGATTGGCCAGTCGATGAGCGGCCGCGAGAATTCCCGGGTTTGATGTCGGATTCGCGGCCAGATTTCCTTCGAAGACGACCGCTTCGGGCCAGCGGCGACTGACCGAGCCCGCCTGACCTCCACTCAACCTGGCAACGAATTCCTCGGCCCAATGACGCATCCAGCCGAGATACGATTCACGCTGGGAATCGTCGAGCCACACAACCTGGAACGGGTGATTTCCCTCAACCAGACCATTGGCATCGTTATAGATCGCCTCACCAGGACGCGAGAGGAGTCTGGCCGCGGTGTTGTCTTCGCTCAGGATCAGGTGGGCATCGGTGTCACTGCACTGCAGTGCGACGCGCACCGCGATCTGCCCCAGCGTGCTGCGGGCCAGTGAATATGCTCCCGCCAGTGTCTGGCTTCCCAGCAACACATGCACGCCGAACGCACGCCCCTGGCGGATCAGACGATCAAACAGCAGGGCCGCCGACTGCGACAGCGCATCGTCCTCAGTAAAGAACTCCTGGAATTCGTCGATAATCAGCAGCACGCGCGGCAGCGGTTGATCTGGACAGGCGTCTCGAAATCCCGCCAGATCCTGGACCCCCACTCGTCGAAACAATTCCCCGCGGTCTTTCAGCACGTTGTCCAGTCGCTGCAGGACGCTCACACCAAACTCACGATCACTTTCAATCGCGATCACGCGTGCGTGCGGCAATCGCTCGGTGGCATACGTCTTGAATTCGACCCCCTTCTTGAAGTCGATCAGGTAGAACTCGACTTCATCCGGGCTGTAATGCAACGCGGCATTGGTGATCAGAGCATGCAGCAGCGACGACTTCCCCGAACCCGTCTTCCCGGCGATCAGAACATGCTGTGACGTCCCCTTCCCGAGTCGCAGGTGCTGCAGCTTGGTCGCTCCGGCCCGGCCAATGGGAATATCCAGGCCCGCGCGAGTGCTTGATGTCCAGAACTGATCGGACGGGGGCATGACCCGTTCAAACGGGACTTCCACGCGACGAACGGCTCGCGACAGTTGACCGGCGCGGCGAACGAGTTCTCCGAATTCGTCAGTGGAAGGTAGTGGATCCAGGACGAGCGGAAATGCGTTCAGCACGGGATCGGCCAGCCGGAACCGGGATTCATCCGCCACAGTCGCAGTTTCCGCGGCCACGGGCGCCTGACGCGAATGGCTTTCGCCGGACGTCAGAGACAGATCCTTCAGGGAATCCACGGCGGCGGCGGGAGCGGCCGTTGCGATCCGCAGCACGGTGGCGTGGCGTTCAATATCCGACAACGAGAATCCACGGGGCAGATCCTGGGAATCGTCGATGCTCATCAGCACGAAGACACCGCACTTGACGCCCCCTTCCGCAATGCTGACCAGTCGCCGCAGCGCCACTTCGGTGAAGTTCGTCGGGAAATTGGCGACCACCAGGATCCGGTAGGGTTCGGCCACTTCACCTGCTTCCCGGTTGTAATCATCCAGAGTCGCGTATTCGTTTCGCAGATAGGTCTGCAGCACGTTTTCCATGTGCTCTGTCAGATCGGCCAGTCGCTTTTCAATGTGTGCCGGCTCTGTCCAGATGCGGCTTGTTACAAGTTGCTCGTCGATGTCGGTCAGATGCATGAACGTCGCGAAATTCGCTCCCAGACCGACCGGATCCAGAATCGTGAAGCGTACCTTGCCTGGCGGCAGCGAGGTCAGGAAGCGGAGCATCGAGACCTGCAGCAGCCTCATGGCTTCTGCACGGGTCTCGCCGCGTGAACGGATGACCAGCGACGGCTTGTCGGCCAAAGATAACAACAGCGGAACTTCGATCCGGGTCCGCTCCGCCTGCAGGCGTGGATCGCTGGAGAGTCCCCCTGGAATCGCCGCCAGTTCGGCGACAATTCGACCGACGGACAGGATTCCCTCAAATGATGCCGTGGTCCCTTCATGTGGCTGGATGCGTGATTCAAGCCAGCCTCCCAGGATGGTCGACCACTTTGGACAATTCCGCCGCAGGATGTCGCACAAGGCGTCGGCTGCGATCCCCGCGTCGCGCAGCCCGCCGTGCCAGTCGCGAATCAGTTGTCCCCACCCCTGCTGATACTGCTGTCGGCTTTGAGTGACTCGCTGGTCGTATTCCGCCTGCAGGTTGCGAAAGTCCTGCTCCCGCCGCAGCAACAGGTCGTGCTGAGCCGCCGAAGCCTGAGATTGCAGTTGTTGCTGTTCACGCTGGCGAGCCGCTTCGATGCCGGCCAACCGCGCGGGGAATGTCTTTTGCGCCGCCCGCCATTCCGTGTCGTGGCGATTGCTGGCTGCCGACAGGCGCGTCGCAAGCTTGTTATCCGAGTGGACGACGGCCGCCTCACGCTTCCTTTCGCGGGCTTCGTGCATCCGCTGAAGTTCCTCCTCCTGCAATTCGCATTCGCGCTGCGACGCCACGATCCAGCGCTGGCAGGCGCTGTCGGCATCGACCGCCAGTTGCAGCAGCCGGTCAAAGTCCGGAATGGTGCGATGGGCCGCATAAACATGCAGCAGGAACAGGAAGATCAGGCTGACGGCCGAACCGGCGCCGGTGGCAATCCAGGCCCAGTCGCGCGCGGTGGACTCAATCTTCAAACCGATCAACGATGGTGGGATCGTCAGCCAGATCAGCCCGGAAAGGATGCCGCTGCAGGCGATGAACACGAAGACTGGCCAGATCCCTTTGAACAACCGGGGCAGCAGGCTGCGCATCAGGCGGCGATGGATCGGCTCCGCCTGCCGCAGAGCTTCAATGCACGTCTGATGCAGGCTGGTCAGATCGACGGGCAAGGCCGAGGGAGCGGGTGGCGTCACGTCTCCCAGGATCCGGCACCGCTGCAGAAAATCGGTGGCGGTCCGGTACCATCCGTCGATCGTGGCCAGCGACGAGTCCAGCTCTGCGCGGCTGGCTGCCATCCCCGACTGCAATGCCTGCAGCCTGGCCAGCGGACTGTCGGACGTATCGCCGTCGAGCAATGATGCCAGCAGCCAGCCGGCTTCATCCCGTTCCTTCTGAGCGGCATCCACTTCCGCCTGGCGTTGCTGATCGAGTTGCTCCAGAGTCTGTTCGAACTCCGTTTGAACTTCGGCCGCCTCGGTTTGCCAGCGTTCTTCGCTGCGGGCCTGGCCTTCGGAAAAGGACCGCTGAACCTGCTCGAACTCCGCTTCATACGATTCGGTCAGCATCTGGTAGACTTGCTGAAACTGCTTCTGCTCCTGGGAGATTTCCTGGGAATGAAGCGATTCAAGCTCGTCTTCGCGACGCGATCGATCGGCGATCAGTTTCATCAGTCGCTGAAACAGATCCCGCTCGTGTTCAATCGTCGGTTCCATGGTGGAGTTCATTCGCGATCCTCGCAGTCTCGACAGGCGGCGACCAGCACGCCATTCAGCCGCGCGATGGCATCCAGCGTGGTGCGCACCTGCTCGAACAACGGCGTGATGTGTTCGTCGTCCAGGTTCTGGCTGATGGAGTCGTTCCACAACGACTTCGCCACGTCCCAGACCTGTTCGAGTCGGTCCGCGGCCGTTTTGATTTGTCCAGCTCCATCGATCAAGCTGCCAAGCGCCATGTTAACTCTGTTTCACTGTTCCTGGGGCAAATCGTCTGATTCCCGGGTCGAACCCGTGTCCACCGAATCCGAACCGGTTTTGACTGGTCCGGCGATGATTTCTTCCGCATTCTCATTGTCACGGTCATGGTCACGACCATCGTCCGACGTTCCAGGCGAGACCGTTGCGTCGGATGGTCCGGGACCGGCGCCAATGCCGGCATAGGCTTCCAGGGCATCGATCATTCGCGACAGCATCGCCACGACATTGGGCAGGTCTTCTTCAATGCGTCGCTGCAGCGGGCCGGACCGACCACGGTATTCATCGACCTGGCGACCCGCTTCTGTATTCCACCGACGCACAACTTCCATCTTGTGCTGGCAGAATTCCAGTCGCATTTTGGCCCGCTGGAATGCAATTTTCTCTTCGATGCACTCCGAGTGCCTGCCGCCAACCGTTCGCATCCGGCAAGTTTCGTAGGCGACACGGGCACTGGCCACCCCATCGTAGGCTCGCCGTTCCTGCTCACGCCAGTACAGCGGCCGGTCCTGCTCCAGCCAGGCCATGGTCCGATCGATCTTGGAACGGAGCTCCCCCAGCGCCGAATCCGTTCGTTCACCGAACGCCATAAGCGCCAGCTTCATGTCTTTTAACGCGTCGAGCGAATGGACATTGGCATTTCCCGGCCCCGACATGGCTTCATCCCCGTCCTGTTCCGCATCCCTACGATCCGGTCCCCGTCAGTCTATCGTTGTTGCATGTATTCTTCGATCCGTTCCGCCTTGCGCAACAGATACGGAACATGGTTCTCGTTCGCCTCGACGAACCGGCTGAGCAGTTTCAGGTGCTGGCTGAATTCCTCAGCGAATTTCAGGTGTTCCTGATCACGCCAGGTCTGGCTGAGTGCGTTGAGCTGTCCTGAGACGGTGCTCAATCGTGATTGCAGGTCATTGTTGAACTCGCGCAACATGCCCGCAAAGCGCCGTAGCTCGGCGGGATCGACGATGGCTTGAGACATGAGAGATTCTCGCGGATGATCGGGCGCATGGGGCAACCTGAGTTCGCTCAACGAATGGCATTGAACCCATTTATTGAGCCGAACCCCGCTGGACCCCCAGTATAGCTTTCGTAAACGACTTGCGGGAATCAACACGCGCCGACGCTTTTTCATCGAATGCCGCCGCCCTACTGACCCGTGACAAGTCCAAGATGGCTCAAACCTTGGGAATACCTGAATTCTGACGGAGCGTTCGAATGCCGATTGTTCTGGGTGTCGATCTGGGAACCACGAAAATCACAAGTCTGGCGCTGGATATCGATTCCGGCACGGTTCTTGCCGTCGGAACTCGTCCCAACGATGCCAATACAACCAGCGACGAAGACCGACGACGAGGCCGTTCGGAATGGGATACCCGCCGCATTGTCTCACAGGGACTCGCCTGCCTGAAACTGGTGAGCGATCAACTGATTGAGCGACGAGCCGATGTCGTGGCAATCGGGATTACCGGCCAACAGCACGGCATGGTGCTCGTGGGCCCCCAGGGAGATCCCGTTTCGCCTCTCATCAACTGGCAGGACCGACGCGCTCTCGACGCCATGCCGGGAAGTGATCGAACGTGGCTGGAAGAAACCCGCTTGCTCTTGGGCAACGATGCCTGGCAACGCAACGGATGCCGACTGCAACCCGGCTTCATGGCGGGGACCCTGTTCTGGCTGAAGGCTCAACAGACACTCCCCGATGGAGCCCAGGCCCTGTTCATCATGGACTATTTCGGATCGGTCCTGACCGGAAATCCCCCCGTCACTGAGCCCTCCTGCGCCGGCAGCAGCGGCGTCTTGAACGTGCGAACCCGCAAGTGGGACACCGAATCGATTGCCGCATTGGGGCTGTCGGAATCCCTGTTTCCGAACGTGGTCGAAGCGGATCAACGCATCGGCACATTGACTGCGGACGCGGCCCAGGCGTCAGGATTCCCCGTCGGCACACCCATTATCGCCCCCATCGGCGACCATCAGGCCAGTTTCGTCGGCAGCGTCGTCGATCTCGAGCAGAGCGTCCTGGTGAATGTCGGTACGGGAGCCCAGGTGGCGGTCTTCACCCCCGGCTTCGATTTCATTCCTCCTGTGGAACTGAGGCCCTTCCCGCGTGGCGGAAACCTCTTGTCCAACGTGGGCCTCGCCGGAGGTTGGTCTTACCAGGTTCTGGAGCAGTTCTTCCGCGACGTCGGCCTGGCGATGTTTCATCTGGAGCCAACGGTCCCGCTGTACGAAACCATGAATCAACTGGCAGCCTCGGTTGCAGCGGGCGCCGAGGGGGTCCAATGCCGCCCCCTCTTCGCGGGAACTCGAATGGATCCCACTGTTCGTGGCAGCGTGGAGGGACTCTCTCCCCAGAATTTTACCGCCCGGCACATCGCCCGGGCGGTGCTGGAAGGGATGGCCAGTTCATTGCGCGAAGGATACGCCGTGATCGAAGGGATCACCGGTCGAGCCCAGACCCGGTTGATTGCCGCCGGAAACGGCCTGCGTGAAAATCCACTCCTGTCGCAGATCGTCTCCGAACGGTTCGGGCTGGCGATGGAATTCACCACGCACCGGGAAGAAGCGGCCTATGGCGCCGCGCTCATCGCGGCCCGTGCCCTGTGACACGCGGTCGTTCGTCCCGTTTGAAAGCCCGTTGCTTCAAGCTGGTTTTTTCAGCAGGAATACCAGGATTCGCCCCGTCAGCACGCGTGGGTCGTTCATCAAACGATAAACGGCACGTTCGGTCTCAAGGTCCGCGTGCTTTTTCTTGTGATGGCGGCTGGCCAGTTTCAGCCACTGGATCGGAGCCAGGAACGGCCACAACAGGCAGGCCAGCGGACGATACCGGCTGACTTCAAACTTCTGCATGACCAGCCCTGCCCGCCGCCAGGCATATTCCAGCGTGGGCAACGGCAGGCAATTGACGTGAGGATTGTAGAAATCGCCCGGTACGGGAACGCGCATCACATACGCAGCATCCGAATAAAACCCGCTGGTCAGGTACGACATCCGGGCAGCCAGGTTGGATTCGTTCGGCGTCGATACGACGGCGTATCCTCCCGGTTTCAGGATCCGCGTGATCTCGCGCAGCAGTTCGTAGCTGTTTTCCAGGTGTTCAATCACTTCCAGTGCGGCGACCACGTCGAACGTGGCGTCAGCAATCGGCAGTGGTCGATTCAAATCAGCCTGAACGAACTGGATCGAGTCTGCGACAAAGTTTCCCTTGTTGAAGTCGATCGCCGTGGTTTGAAAGCCCGCTTCGCTGGCCCAGACGCTCAGTGCCCCCTGCCCTGCTCCCAGGTCTGCCAGCTTGCCGCGGGGCAATTCGGCCAGCAACCGGTGAGCCCCGGAATGGACGCCGGGCATCGCCATCTCGACGGGCCGCGGGTTGTCCATCGGGGATGTTTCCTGGCTCGACGAACTCCGTTGCCGGTTTCGATGTGGAGCTTCATTGACGATTGCCATCATTCCTCCCCAGGCCAGACCATCCCACTTTCGGATCCTCATGTTCGCGGGGTTTAGCCGTAGCCTGCGGAAATGGTCAAGATCAAGTCGACGCAAAAGAAGTCCCGGGGCCGGGGTGGCGGCCCGATTCCTCCGGCCGCGTGCCTCGGGTGAGTGGCCGCAGTCGCTACAATCCCGGGTTTCGCAGGAAGCCCCTTCCCGCTTCCCGACTTGCTCGACAACTGTGTTTTCTCGACGGGCCGTATCGCATGACCGCTCCCAGTCTGGTTTGGTTTCGCCAGGATCTGCGACTCCACGACAACCCCGCATTGCAGGCGGCAATCGAGCGAGGGGGGCCGGTGATTCCCGTGTTCATTCGATCCGTCGAAGAAGCGGGCGCCTGGCGACCGGGAGAAGCGAGTGACTGGTGGTTGCATCAGTCGCTGCAAGAGTTGAATCGGTCACTGCAGGCCACTGGATCCCGCCTGATCCTGCGCACAGGAACCAGCCTGACGGAACTTTTGCGTCTGGTCAAGGAAACGGGAGCCGATGCCGTCTTCTGGAATCGCGTCTACGAACCTGCCGCCATTGCCCGTGATAAACAGGTCAAGCCCGCCCTGCGACAGGCGGGCCTCGCCGCCGAAAGTTTCAATGGAACCCTGCTGATGGAACCGTGGGAGGTTCAGACTGGGGAAGGACGCCCCTATCAGGTCTTCACGGCATTCTGGAAGTCCTGCCTCGCCAAACCAGCACCGACCACTCCACTTCCCGCGCCGTCAAAACTTCGGGCTCCTGAATCCTGGCCGACAACGGTTCCGCTCGAATCCCTGCATCTGGAAGCGACCCGGCCGTGGATTCAGGGACTCAAAGCGGCCTGGCAGCCTGGGACCATATCCGCCCTGCGCCAGCTGAATACATTCGTCGAGGCGGCGGTTCTCGATTATGAAACCGCCCGGGATCGTCCTGCGGAAATCGGGACATCACGACTTTCCTCCCACCTGCATTTCGGCGAAATCAGCCCGAGGATGATCTGGCATACCGTCCAATCGCGGTTCCCCAACCTGACGGAATCGCACGACTCCAATCCCCGGACGTACTTGAAAGAGATTGGGTGGCGAGAATTCGCTTATCACCTGCTGTACCACTTTCCCGCCACGACCGATCAGCCATTGCGACCAGAGTTTGCCCGGTTCCCCTGGGAAGACAATCCGCAGTTCCTGAAAGCCTGGCAGCGCGGACGAACCGGATACCCGATCGTGGATGCCGGCATGCGGGAACTGTGGGCCACCGGCTGGATGCATAACCGGGTCCGCATGATCGTCGCCTCGTTCCTCGTCAAAGATTTGCGACTGCACTGGCGGCACGGAGCGGCGTGGTTCTGGGACACGCTCGTTGACGCGGACCTGGCCGCCAATACGCTGGGATGGCAATGGAGTGCCGGATGTGGTGCCGATGCCGCCCCCTACTTCCGCGTCTTCAATCCCACCCTGCAGTCCGAAAAATTCGATCCTGACGGACATTATCTGCGGAAATGGATCCCCGAACTGAAATCTCTCCCGACCAGATGGCTGCATGCACCCTGGATGGCCCCGCAACCAACCCTGCATGCCGCTTCCATCACACTCGGCCGGACCTATCCCAATCCCATCGTGGATCACAAAGTGGCCAGAATTCGCGCACTTGAGGCCTTCGAAAAGATCAAACAAAAATAGTGCCCGTTGCCTGAACGTCCGCAATGACTGCATTCGCTCCCATTCCCGTCGGATGCGTAGTCGCGCGAAGCACCAGTAACTTCATTGCCTGCATCGGCGTGCGAAGGCCGACTCGGCGGCAGCTCGTGCCGGTTGTTCCCACCGCATCCAATCCAATGCCACCGATTCTTTGAAAACTCATGCTCCCTTCGCCTGAAAGTGACATCTTTGTAGATCCTGAGTCGCCGTGCGGCCAACGCGTCACTGTTCACGGGCAGGCGACAGACGCATGTCCGTGGCGAAGACAGCAGGCTTCCGAAGTGTCATGACACACCGGATGGCCGCCCCCCGCGAAAATGGGGCTGTCCTTCGCGCTTGCCCGTGAACGGCCCCCCCCATGGCTCAACAGGAATCGGTCAAAATGAACCCAGCGAAGAAGAAGCCGGAAGAAGTCATCCTGCAGGTCTATCACTCCGGCGAACTCACGGTGGTCGGTTTCGCGGGTCAACTGGTCGAAACTCGGATCGACTTCAGCAAGTATCGCGTGGTGCTGATGGAACTGATCCGCAAATCGGGCTGTCGAGTCCTGGCGCTCGATCTGGCAGGAGTCAAATTTGCCCCCGCCGGGATCCTGGGTGTCCTGATCCCCATCCGCCAACTCGTGGACCGAATCGAAATCCACAACCCGACCGAAACCGCCAAAGAAACGCTGTCGATGATCCAGAAGGATTCCTTGTTTGAAATCTGCGAAACCGTGGCGTTGTAATCACGCGACCTGTCACCGACGCGGCGCTGGAATCGACATGTTGCTGGAATCGACCAGTGCCGGAATCGCCCCAGTGCCACGATCACCGACTGATGGCGGCCGCCCAATGGCTCGACAAAGCCGCGTTTCAAGGCTTCGTCATCTGGTCCTGTGCGGCGATGGTGGCCCGGGCCTTCCAGAGTGATTCCAGGACCGCGTCAACGTACTTCTCTTCGGCAAACGGACTCAGGATATAACTCTTGAGCGCCACCATCGGCTCGCCGTAATCGGTCTCCCGATAACAATCCGTCAGGGAAATCACGACCCCTTCCCCCTTCACCGCATCCTCTTGAACAAGGTGAAAGATCCGACGGTTGTATTCGTTGTGAGCCAGGAGCCGTTCCCGATACGAAGCCTCCTTCAATTCATGGTCCAAAATACTGAACGTATCGACCCCATCGGGATAGACTCGAAACAGCGTCACCGGCCCGAAGTTGCCCCGGTTGCAGACAGTGGTGGCGGCATGCCCTTCCAGATGCTCTCGCAAGACCTCCGCCATTGCCACGACATGCCCCAGCAGTGATCGCAAGCCATCCTTGCCGAAGAGTCGCAGGTTCGCCAGGGCCGCGAGCGCGCCGCTGCCGCTGCGCGAGGTCTCCAGCGTGTATCGCCCCGGGTGATAGTGGCCTTCGTGAAACAGATACGGAGTGTCCGACTGCTGGCGCGAGATCAATTCCAGATCATGCGAATTCTTGACCAGGAACAATGTCGAAATGTAGGGGCAAAATCCGGTCTTGTGGAAATCAATTCCGATGGAATCCGCCAGCGGCAACTGCTGGATGCGGCGGCGTGTCCCCGCCAGGGCCCGCACTGTGCGATGACGAAAATCGAGTGGATTCTTGTGGAAGTCGTAATCGTTGAAGGCAGACCACGCCCACCCGATCACGGCGTCGGCATGAATGTGGGGCGAATAGTCCAGGCGGAATTCCTCAACCAGCCGATCCCGGATTTCACGCACCGCCTGCAGATCATCCAGACCAAAATGATCCGTGGTCCCCATCGTCGCCACAATCGCCGCAATCTTGCCGCCGCTCTTCAAGACATCGCGAGCCATCGATTCCAGCAGGCAGGTCCGGATCTCATTCTCGGGGGAACAGGGAACCTGAATGACATTGTCCTGGCCCAGGCCGAGCCAATTCGCCACCGTCAGACAGGCATAGTGCGCCCGTTCCGAGCACAGGATCACCGCCCGTTCACGGACACCATTGCGACCACTTCCCGGACAGGCCTTTTCCAAGCCCAGTTTTGTCCCGTACAGGAGCGTTGCCGTGCCGCCAAACGTAAACAGACCCGCGGAAGTTTCGGGATCGTAGCCGATGAGCGCCGCCGTCATCGAAGAAACTTCCACCTCGGCAACCGCCACCTGCTTGGACGATTCTTCGCTCACCAGGTTCGGATTGTAAATTGATGGCAGCAGCCCCCCGATGACACTCGCGATCGTGGGGGGAGGGACGACGTTGATCTGAGCCCGCGGATGCCCCCAGATGAACAGGCCCGAAAGGTGCTGAACCAGCGTCTGAGTGACCTGTTCCAGCGGTTGAGGCGCGTCGTTGATGCGCGTCCGACGGGCCGCGTCATAGTCGAGCGTCGCCGGTTCCCCCAACAGCGGCGAAACCGATTTCATCGCATCCAGTTGATCGAGTGCCCGCAGGAACGAAAACACAAAATAGGCATCGTGAACACGATCCGAGACCGGTTGAGGAAACCCCTGCCGCAGCGCTGCGACATGCTCAAGATACGCCGATTTCATCAAACCATCCCAGGAGGTCAAATCAGGTTGAATCGTGCGAAGTACGCGTTGCGGAGACTGTCGCCATCTGTTTCCGGACGGCGTCTCATCCCGCAATTTGCCTCGCAGTGCGGTAGTGTAGCCATTCCAACGACCGCCGTCGTCATCACCTGCTCGAGCACTCCCGAGCACTCAAGGCCATCGCCCTTTTCAAGATGGGAACGGACGTTGGATAGCCTGGGTTGGAGCGATGTGCAACGATTCCCCACCATCCCCTGTGGTGGTGGCTCGCTGGCCTGTGCACTAGAAAGCAAAATGTGCTGGTGCAAAGGCCAGCGAGCCACCGAGATGGACTCGGTGGGGCAGCGCGCCCGTCTTCGCTTTGAGCAACGACGTGGGTCGTGACACGCGTTCCAACCGGCTCCTGCAGTCGTTCGTCGAAAGCACAACAGAAAAAAATGCTTGACTCGGGCCACGTGCATTACTATCGTAATACACTATGTCGAACCTTCCACTTCAGTTTGAAATCCACCCCTCTTCCGGGGTCCCGATCTTTCGCCAGATCATGGATCAGGTGCGGGCGCAGGTGGCCAGCGGGCGGCTGAAGCCGGGGGACCTGGTGCCGAGTGTCCGGCAGATGGCGGTCGAACTGGCCGTCAACATGATGACTGTCTCCAAGGCCTACAGCCGGCTCGAGGCCGAAGGGTTGCTCGAACGTGATCGCGGCACCGGGATGAGGGTTCGCGCCGCGAGTGTTTCCGGGACGGTGGCCGACCGGCAGCAGGAACTGCGTGAACTGGCTGACCATGTCGTCACGCGGGGTCAGCAACTGGGCCTGACCGACGAACAGATTCTCGCCGTCGTCAAAATGGTTCTCAAGGAACGCCGCACATGAACGAACCGATGATCGAAGCTCGCGATCTCTGTCGCCAGTTTGGCACGACCCGTGTCCTGCACGAACTGAATCTGTCGATCGAAAAAGGGATGGTTGTCGGTCTGCTGGGTACCAATGGCAGCGGCAAATCCACCTTGATCAAATGCCTGCTGGGCCTGCTGCATGTGTCGAGTGGATCGGCGCGCCTGCTGGGCGAGGATCCCTGGAAACTCAGTGGCGCCGCCAAATCGCGCCTCGGCTATGTTCCACAGGATGTCCGTCTGTACCCGTGGATGACCGTCTCACAGGTCATCGCCTACACCGCCGCCTTTTATCCGCGCTGGGACCACACCCTGACTGACGAACTGGTCCGGCGCTGGGATTTGCCACGCGATCGGCGGGTGGGACCACTTTCCCCCGGCCAGGTTCAAAAGCTCGGTTTGATCCTCGCACTGGGACATCGTCCCGAATTGCTGATCCTGGACGAACCGGTCGCGGCCCTTGATCCCGTCGCCCGGCGCGAATTCCTGAAATCTCTGCTCGAAGTGACGCAGGACGAGCAGCACACGGTCTTGTTTTCCACGCACATCACTTCGGACCTCGAACGTGTCGCCTCGCACGTCGCTCTGCTTCAAGGGGGCCGACTGGCTCTCTTTGAGGATCTCGATGCCGTCAAGGAGCGAATCAAGCGTCTCCGCATCACTGCCGCCTCCCCCCTGCCTCAATCGTTTACCGTCGCTGGATCGCTCCGGTCGGAAGTGGAAGGCCGTACTGCCCTGGTCGCCGCCACGAACGTCAGCGATCCGATGCTGGATGATTTGAGATCCCGCTGGAATGCGGATGTCGTTGTAGAGGACCTGAACCTGGAAGAGATTTTCCTGGAATTGCATCAGTCTGGAGAACATCTGTCGCAGGTGTGACCCATTCAGCCGGTTCCTGGCAATTCCGTGCATTTCCATTCGGTCGTCCACGGCCTGTTCCGTGAAGGAGGCTTCCTTGATCCACCGCATCTGGCAGGTCCTGCTGACTTATCTGACCCGGCCGATGGTCTGGACTTTGGGGGGAATTTACTTCGTCTCCCTTTGTGCGGCACTTGTCGATACCGCTCGCCAATACCTCAGGGGCGAACCTGTCGTTCGAATGGCTGCCTATCCAGAACTTCCCAATCTGCGAAGGCACTCCACGATTTCCGATTCACGGGGAATCAGCGCATTGATGCAGGATTCGGCAGTCCGCTTCCAGGACCTGGAACGCCTGACGATCGCAGGTCCTGCCAGAGGCGACTCGGAAAATGATCTACGTCAACTCCAGTCCTGCTCCAGGCTGAAAATCCTTGAGTTTACCTCGAAATTTGAGCTGACAGAGGAGTTGCTGGAGGCACTGTCAGAATTGCAGACACTGGAAGCAATCTCATTCAGAGAATGTGAAATGACTCCAACGGCATGGAAGTCTCTTGGCCGGTTGACGCGTCTGAAGTATCTCGAATTCAACTCCTGTCGGTTGCGGGGTGCAGGATCTGACCTGTCATCGCTCAAGCAATTGCAGACGTTGATCATGGGCCCGGCAGCAGGCGGGATGCTGGATGTCGATCCAGCCTTCTATTCAGAACTACCTCAATTGCCCCGGTTGACAACGCTGGTCCTCGGAGACTTCCTGTCTCGCCCTGCTGGAACAGACCCAGGCAAAATGGATCCGCTGCCCCACGTGATCAATTCGCTCCGAGAAATCCCCGGTTTGCAAACAGTGTTCGTCAACGACCTGATCATGCCACTTCCCGAGTTTGATCGATTGCAGACCTTGCTACCGGGGGTGAGATTCAGGCCTTCTTTCGTGGACTTGGGACGCCAGCAGATGTTCCTCGCCCTGATCGGCTTGAATCTGGTGCTGCAATTCCTGTTGGGACTGCAATTGCACAGTCAGTTCACACACGCCGCGGCACGACTGATGCCAAACTACGCCCTTCCGCACATGATTCCTCCCCTCTGCCTGGGAGTGCTGGGGATTCTGCTGCACTGCGTCCCGTTGCTCCAGCGGCATGTGCCACTGGCGCCGGCGCTGGCGGTCAACTTGTCTTGCTGGCTGGTCTTGTGCGGTTTGCAGTTGGCGGGCCTGCAGGCTCGCCCAATCAAGCGTCAATCGAACTGGCTCGGGATTGTCATCGTCGCGGCATCGCTGCTCTCCCTGTCGGCGATCATCCATTCATTTCAGGCGAATCGATCATCGATCGATTGGTTTCTACGCGGAAACATGCCGATCACCACGGGGCTGTTGATCGTCGGCGGACTGACCATCCCGGTCGCCTTGCTGTGGCGGATGTTGCGGTTGCATTCGATCTATCAGGAGTTGGGCTACAGCGCACCTCCGCTGGACATGGATTCCGCGCGGATCGCGGCCTGGAGTCAGGAGGTTCGGTCGAATCCCAATCAGATTCGCGCGGAACGCTCGCTGCAACGGGCCATCGCCCAGGCGGGGCATTCTGGCTGGCGTCATCGTTGCAACTTGTGGATCGCTGGTAACGTGGTCAATGGAAACCTGATCGCACCATTCGCGTTTTCGATCGCCGTTGCCTTTCTGATCGGAACCTCGTTCATTCAATCAGACGTGCGCTGGACCGATCTGCTCAGTTCCGGCGGCTTCGCGGCATCCATGGGATCGGTCGTGCTGATGATGACCGTGTTCATTCCCGATATGGGTGTCATTCCCTTGAACCTGGTGTGGCGCGGCCGTCGCAAATTCCTGGCAGTCGAATCACTCCGTCCGGTCTCGCGATCGGAGTTTTCACGTCAGACAGCCTGTGCGATCGCCTGGGATTTTCTTCCGTTGGGAGGAGTCTACCTGGCCGTGCTCGCCTTCTACGTGGCACACGCCGATCCCAACCGCTGGTCGTGGGGTTGGACCGCGGCAATGCTGCTGGTCTTCGTGGCACGCTGGATTCTGGTCTACGGTGTCGTTCTCTGGACGATGACAATTCGCCGGGATTGGGTCGTGATGTTGATGTCAGTCTTCGTTGGATATGCGATCGCGTTTGCCAACGTGGCTCTGATCCTCTTGCAATCCCCGGTCCTGGGCATCAGCCCGACCCCGTCAGACATGCCCGAAATTGGTGTTGCCGCACTGACCGGAATCGCCCTGCTCTTCATCTGCGTATCGGTCACAGTCGCCAGCCTCGCCTATCGCCGCTGGCAGCAGGTCGAATTGGTGTGATATTCGGGGATCACGGCTCTCTGCCTTGCCATCACCCAATGGGAAACGCCCAGGTGGCACCGTTTATCGCGACGATCAGCAGGTGCGTTCGACGTCCAGCGGCCGTCTTTCGGGTGGCACTGGTGGCAGCCTTGGGCCACCAGTGTCTTCGTCGACTGCTATCCCCCGATCGGAAACGCCCGGGTCACCAGCGTGGCAATCAGGATGTAGACCGGAATCCCGATCGTCACGTTGTACGAAAAGGTACAGCCGAGCGATGCGGCCAGGGGGAGCGTCGGGCTGGCCTCCGGAATGGCCAGGCGCTGCACTGCAGGAACGGCGATATACGACGAGGCGCCGCACAGGACCGCAAACAGCAGGTACGTTCCGATTTCAAATGGCTCGCCCAGGAACAGGCTGTAACCGTGTGCGATCAGGATCCCTGTGGTCGCGAAAACGTTGGGGGCGATCAATGCGAATGCCACGAACTGCCAGCCCGCCTGCTTCAGGTCTCGCAGCTTGGAACAGGCGGTGATTCCCATTTCCAGCAGGAACATGCACAGCAGGCCGTGAAACAGGTTCACAAAAACCTGGTCGTCATCGGCGGTCACCTTGGCCCCCTGCAGTCGCCCGATGAATCCGATGGCAATCCCGGCAAACAGCAGGAAGATCCCCGGATTCATGAAGACTTCGTGCAGGGTTTCTTTGTTCAACCAGCTTCCGGATCGACTGGCGGCGGCAACTTCCGTCGATTGCAGTTCCTTCTCGGCCTCCAGCGCCATCATCGCTTCGTCGCGATCCGCCTCGGCGCGATCATCCTCCTTCACAACAGCTTGATGCCGTCCCGATGCCCCCTCGCCATGTTCACCTGCGGTATCGCGAACGACTCGCTTCAACCGCGAATTGTATCCGGGTTCGTTGGGCATGTTCCCGGCGGCGTCCATTCCCAGGCGGCGCAATTGTGCGACGAGATACAGGGCAACCAGGCACCCGGGGATTTCCATGACCGCCAGCATCACCGGCATGTAGGGGGCATACGCCATTTGCGCGGCCTTCAGAACCCCCATCGCCGTCACAAATGTCCCGGCCGAATCACTGCCGTAGAAGCCAGCCACCGTCGCCGCATCGATCCGTCGCAGCCTGGTTGTCCGGCAGAGCACGGCATAGGCCAGCAGACCGATCAGGGTATTTGTCACAATCCCGATGAACATGAACCCGACCGCCTGTCGCAACATCGCCGAGTCCAGACCTGCCAACTCTTCACCTCCATGCCAGCCAATCGCCAGCAGCAGGTAAATTGTCAGACCTTGATACACCGCCTTGGGGAATTCCAGTTTGACTTTGAAGATGGGGATCAGGAACCCCGCATAAAAGAACAGCAGCAGCGGCTTAAACAGGTTGTGCAGGAAATTGTCGAGAAATTCGTGAAGCACCGGGACGCTCCCTGGAGACGATGTCGTAGCGTGCAGAGATCCGGCGAGCCACGCAGCCATGGCACGGGTGGCACGCCAATCAGGCCCAGATTGCAGACCGAATGCCGAGCTGGCAGTGTCACGCGGATCTTGCAAAGACGTAATAGTCCACAGGCCATTCTCTGGACGCGCGCGTTCCAACTCCGAACGCCAGCAGAGATTCGATGAATGGCTCATTTCCGGCTAGGAAGCCTCTTTTTGGACAGTTGGTCTGAATGGATTCGACGTGAATCCAGACTTGCCAGACCAGTGACAATCGGATGGTCACAATGGCCGAATTCTGGACTGTGGCATTCAGGCTCGGTGAAAGTCGCTTTCGCAAAGCAACACCGATCTCGACTGAAGAGATTGTCATATCAGTTTCAGGCTTGGCACCTGCCCCGCATTGCGATATCGGGATATTCACAACAGGGAGGCAAACGACTTGAGAGAGCTTTTCCAAGCCTCGACTGGACGTTGTTACATGGCGAGGACGGACCGGTCTTCAACCCATTCATCACTTTCCAAGGTGTCGTCTGCGGCAAAAATGGAAGGGTTCCCACGCGTGCGAGTCATGCCAGCGATTAATTCGGCACTTCGATTGCTTCTTGCCTCTTCCAGCGAGAAGTTCGGTCGAGTCGGCAAATGAGAGGCCATGTCCAGACAGTTCCTGTTCAAGATCGCGGCGCCCATGATTCTCACCAGCAGCCTGCTGCTGGTGCTGGGAGTCGTCGCGGCATGGAACATCCAACGTCAACAGACCAGCAGTTCTCAACTGATCCAGAAAGAAGTGCATGGAATGATCGCGGCGCAGGAACTGTCCAATGACGTCCGCGAAATCCGCCATGCCTTGCACCAGTACCGTCACGATGGGGACTGGCGTCACCTGGATTCGATCCCGGCCCGCCGTCAGGCCGCAACGGAACATCTGGCCGCCACTCGCAATCTGATCCGCTTTCCCCGCGAAGCGGATGCGGTACTGGCCATCGACGAGGCATGGCAACAATTTTCCACGCGATACGACGCGTTTACCGCGTCGAATGACGCCGCCAGCGATCTGAACCAATCCACCGTTGCAGGTTCAGACGCGGGGCCGTCCGATGTCCGGTCCGCGAGCACCGATCCCCTGCTCGCCGACATCCAACGAGTGCTGGATCCCGCAGAACGGTTTCTGACACTGGACCGGATCCTGGTCGACAAAACCAACGAGGCGAATCGGCAGACGACCGAGGTCGTTCGGCAAACAGTGCTCTGGCTGGGTATTTGTGGTGGCCTGGCAGGACTGATCGGCGGAATGATAATGGCGCGCCGGATTGGACAGTCTGTCGTTCAACTGGATGTCAGCGTGCGCGGCGCTGCAGATCGTCTCCAGGACGTGGTCGGCCCCGTGACGATCTCGCAGCGAAACGGCTTCCGCGAACTGGAAGCGGGATTGCGGCAGGTGGAAAGCCATATCGCGACTGTGGTCGAGCGTCTGCAACAGCGGGAACTGGAAGTTCTCCGCAGCGATCAACTGGCCGCGGTGGGGCAATTGGCGGCGGGCGTCGCGCATGAACTGCGGAATCCCTTGATGCCCATGAAAATGCTGGTCCAGGCGGCGGTCGAACGAGACGATGGAATCGGATTGTGCGGACGCCCGTTGATGGTGGTGGAAGAAGAGATTCGCCGGATGGAAAAGTCGATCCAGGACTTTCTGGATTTCGCCCGCCCTCCAACCCTGGAGATGACTCGATTCGACTTGCGCGTCGCCATCGAACAGACCGTGGAACTGGTGTCGCGGCGGGCCGAGGAACAGCAGGTGGAAATCATCGAACTGTTTCCGGACGAAGTCCTGATGATCGACGCGGACGCGGCGCAGATCCGGCAGGTCATGCTGAACCTGTTGCTCAATTCCATCGAGGCGCTCCGCGCCGGGGGCCGGATTGAAATCGAAGTCACGTTCGGTGAGAAGCTTTCACCCGCGGGGATGCCAGCCCGATTACCGACAGGCCTGTTCGACCAGTCGGCGTCGGAACCTGTCGGCAGCGGCTGTCGACAGCGAGTGATTAACGAGACCTCCGCATCCAGCATCGGGGCATTTCACATCGTTCTGCGGGACAATGGCCCCGGGCTGTCCGCTGCCATGCTGGGTCGAGTCTTCGAGCCGTTTATGAGCACGAAGGAGACCGGAACCGGGCTGGGTCTGTCGATCTGCCGGCGAATCGTCGAGGCACATGGCGGAATGATCACGGCATCAAACCTTCGTGGCTCGGGAGCCGCCTTTTCGATCGATCTTCCCATCAGTCGTCCGGCGTTCGCATCGGGTGACAGGTCAATGCATGGGGAAGCGGGGATGAAGTCCAATTGAATTCCATCGAGGGTGCGGACGCGGAGCGCCGTGGACAACCATCGCTGGGATCGGAAATGGGGAATTGACTGATGAATGAATCCATGGGTGGAATGGGTGGATGGTCGAACAGGTCGACCCTGCTGGTCATCGACGACGAACCGAACATTGTCTTTTCCATCAAGGAAACCCTCTCCTCTCCGGAACTGGCAGTCATCTCGGCCGCAACCGCCCGCGAAGGGATTGATCTGGTCCGGTTGCGCCGGCCCGATGCCGCGATCCTGGACGTGCGTCTTCCCGATCAGTCGTGACTCGACGCCTACGACAA
>Ga0265327_10002408_pt1 | contig 19845 bp, 11 predicted proteins | sample 41621metaG_FD_202089 | JGI IMG/M metagenome (GOLD analysis project Ga0265327, IMG submission 202089) | Rhizosphere microbial communities from Carex aquatilis grown in University of Washington, Seatle, WA, United States - 4-16-21 metaG | ecosystem: Host-associated > Plants > Roots > Rhizosphere...
CGAACACAATCGGAGTGGTTCTTCAGCATCCATGCTTTCCTCACCTTCCTTGTGGTAAAGAAAGTTGAGCAGGTATGGACCGCTAAGGCCACTCCGGTTTTTTATACCTAGAAAACGGTAGTGTCAGGAAATCTGAGATTTGAAAAGTCTGCAGAAGTCACGAATCGCGATGCGTTTTTGGCTTCATTTCAAATCTCAAATTGTAGATCTCAGATTTGCCTGATCCTCAGGTAACCGTTCACGGGCAAGCGAGGGGGACAGACCCATTTTCACGGGCAAATGTCGCTTTAGAGTCGCATTGTGCCCGTGGAAGATGCTTGTTCTTCGCCGTGAAAATGCGTCAGTCCCCGACCCGTGAACGGTTACGATCCTCAGTGCCGAGCGAGGCGGTCAACGTGGTCAACGTGACCCACAGTCGCTGGCGGTTCAACGTTTTGGTGTGTTGTCGGAAGCGCGTTGCTGATCGCAGGCAAGTGACCTTGACGTTTGCGCTTATCCGACGTCTGAATTCGAAACAAGTTTGACCCCCAGAATTCTGGACTTCCTGTTGACCGGCGCAAGCCATCAGGGATAGCCTCGCCGCTGCGAATGCAGACGCCGATTCGCTGCAAAAACAGGTCCTGGTCTGGCGATTGAGGGGCTTGATCGGCACTCAGGAAATGCCGTTTCCGGCCGACGAGTTGCGCGGCGAGCTCTTTGAAAATCTGGTGCAAAACGAATTGAGACCTGGGCACCGCCGGCTCTACCGGCGGTACCGCTGCGACTTGGGGGGGCTTCGCGCCTGCGGTGCATTCCGTCACCGTTTGGGGGCAAGCGAGCGCCGGGTGGACCCTCTGGGGAGTCGATGAGATGCGCGCGGTTCTCGCTTTTTCGCCCAGCCAGCGTAAACCACTCAATGTCGGGGTTTGTCGGACGGGGTGGGCACACTACGGGGACGTCGAAGGGCGCGTTCACGTTCCGCGGGATGGCAGTGCACTCCCGCATGGCCCGAGAATTGGATCGCACCCGACCGAGCCCTGTTTCACGAACCCTGTTTCAAAGCGTCCCGGAAATTCAGCCCGCATTAAAACTCGATCTTGGCTCGCATGCCAAACACGAGGGTGGTGCCGATTGCTTCCGGCCCGGGTGGCAGAGGAAGTGTCCGTTCGCGGGCCGGCACCAGGATCTGCAGGTCAGGGGTCAGTCGGAACCATGGGGTGACAGCATAGTTGTAGAACAGTTCCACGCAATGATCATTGCCGATGGGTAACAGGACCGGCGCCATTTGCTGGATCGGTGTCGAGTAATTGACGTACGAGTAGCCAATGCCGAATGTGTCGAGCGGGCGTGCCTGAATCGGGCTGCTGCCTCCCACACCGGCGTTGGCGGACCAGCGAATGGGGCTTGGCCCGTCATCCGCCAGTCCGAGATTGGTGAACAGGCCCCAGGAACGGTTTGGATTGTGGGGATCGACATACAGGGCCTGGTCGGCCGAGTAGACGAGTGACCAGGATCCTTGATCCTTGCCGGACAGGAATCGCAGGCCGAGTTCCGGATCAAAATACGGGGTGACGGAAAGATCCGGATAGGTGCCGCTGCTGTAGGTTCCCCAGATCGCCTGGTGACCGGGGCGATTCAGAATGGTGACGGGCGCTTCGAGCCGGGCCAGGATCGTCGCGCCATTGGTGAAGAACGATTCGAAACCTGATGTGGTGGGGGTGTTGTGCGTATCCAGCACCATCATCGAGAAGATTGGCTGCATGTCATGGAGGATTGCGAACCCGGCCCCGAGCGTTGAGTAGGGGACGGTACGAGCGGCCACGACCGGCAGTGTCAGTCCCAGGTTCATAAAGGTGTCGATGCCGCGGCCGGCGGCATACGGTTGCTTCAATTCGTCCAGCATGTTGATCTTACCGGCGAATGTGATGAAGTCTTCCGACAGGGCCTGGGTGAACTTGACCGCTGTCAGTGCGGTCACGGTTCCGTTCGGTAAAGGGAACAACTCGGCGGTGTTGGATGGCATGATGGCGCCGGTGTTGAAGCCGAGCGCATCGCCATAACGCGTTTCCCCATGCAGGGTCACAAAAAATCCCTGCCATAACCCGGCTTTCTGGCCATCGACATTGACCAGGTAATCCATGCGGCCGCTGTAATCAAATTCCTGCTTGACTCCGCCGCTGGCCACTCCCTGGTAGAACTGTGTCGAATAGACGTTGACCGCGATTCCATTGGCGGCCAGTTCATCTCGAGTTCCCCCTGCGCTCCCGAGCAGATATGGTCGGTTCCAGATGTCGCCATCGAATGGTGAGACGTAGACGCTGGGGGCTGCGGGCATGGGCTGGGGGACAGCCGTCTGTACCTCGTACGCCGTCTGTACCTGGGGCGAAGGTGCGTCAGGCGGAGTGGCGCCGGGGCCCTGAGCGGAAGCGGACAGCGGAAACGCCACTGCGAAGAGGGTCGCGATTCCCAGGAAAACACTGAGGCGAGTCACAAATGGCGCGGGCAATCTGGCCATGAAAGCGTCCTTGCTGAGGATCAGGCCTCAACGCTGATTTGGAGGTCCGCTGAAGGTATCGACAGGCGTCATTCGCCGAGGGAAGTTCAAGTGGAGAAAAACCTTCCACAGGTGACCGGGAAGAAACGAATGTGCCAGATATGACGATTGGCCGTGCGGCTGCGTTGCAGATGACGAGTGGCACTTAAGTGGTTGTGCCGTTAGTCATTTGGTATTCTGTGGTTGCGACAGTCGCGCAGAAGCTTCTTGTTCTCAACACAAAGAATTCCCATTTGGAACTCCTTGCAAATCCGCAAGTCGATGTCATTCTGGTAAAATTCTGATCAATGGCGATCCTGCATTTCTGTTGATGATCCACCCATTCCATTCGCCTTGATTCCCGCCGATTCCTCGCATCGGACCTCGGGCATTTTGCCAGTCGCTGGTGAAAAGCCTTTGTTCGGCGCGTCTGAGTCTCATATTCGATGATGTTGAACTCGTTTTGAAAGGAAGGAACTGATGAGATTACCCAGGCAACTTCAGACAGTCACATTGCTGATGGGGGGGGCCCTGCTGGGATACCTGGCAGCATCCAGTGAGCCACGGAGTGCGGCGCGGGCCGAAGTTTCCCAATCAGAAAGTGCTCCTTCGGGGGATTCTGCGAAGGACAAGCCGGCATTGCGGCAAGAGAATGCGGTTGCCGATGCCAGAACCGTGATTGCCAACCATAACCTGGCGGTGGCTGCGGCGTCTCAGGTGAGTGGCAAGAAGCCGAACATCCTGGTGCTGTGGGGCGACGACATTGGTGTTCACAACATCAGCGCGTACAACCATGGCATCATGGGTTACCGCACTCCGAACATTGATCGGATTGCCAAAGAGGGGGCATTGTTCACGGATGCCTATGCGCAGCAAAGTTGCACTGCAGGCCGGGCGTCATTCATCCTGGGGCAGCATCCGTTCCGCACGGGGTTGCTGACGATCGGCATGCCCGGTAGCCCGCACGGAATTCCGGACTGGACGCCGACGATTGCTGACCTGCTGAAGGAGCAGGGTTATGCAACGGGTCAGTTCGGCAAGAACCACCTGGGTGACCAGGACAAGCATCTTCCCACGCTGCACGGGTTCGACGAATTCTTCGGGAACCTGTACCACTTGAATGCCGAGGAAGAGCCAGAGACATACTACTACCCGAAAGATCCCGAGTTCAAAAAGAAGTACGGGCCGCGTGGGGTGCTGCATTGCAAAGCCGATGGCAAGGGTGGCCAGACAATTGAAGACACCGGTCCGCTGACCAAGAAGCGCATGGAAACCATCGACGAGGAAGTCCATGCCAAGGCGATGGATTTCGTGGATCGAAACGTCAAGGCCAAGAAGCCGTTCTTTGTGTGGTATAACAGCACGCGCATGCACGTCTGGACCCATCTCAAGAAGGCCTCCGAAGGGAAGACCGGAATTGGTCTGTACCCAGACGGTATGGTGGAGCACGACGGATTCGTCGGTGAAGTGCTGAAGAAACTGGACGATCTCGGCGTGGCAGACAACACCATCCTGGTTTACGGGACGGATAACGGGGCCGAGACGGCATCCTGGCCTGATGGCGGGATCACCCCGTTCCATGGTGAAAAGGGGACGACCTGGGAAGGGGGCCTGCGGGTCCCGATGCTCGTCCGCTGGCCCGGCGTGATCAAGCCCGGAACGCTGGTCAACGAGATCTTCTCGCAGGAAGACTGGATGCCGACGCTGCTGGCGGCTGCCGGCGAGCCCGATATTGTCGAGAAGCTGAAGCAGGGTCACAAGGCAAATGGAAAGACATTCAAGATCCATGCCGACGGGTACAACTTCATCCCTTATTTCAAGGGCGAAGCGAAGAAGGGGCCCCGCACGCAGATTCTCTACTTCGGCCAGGGTGGCGAACTGAACGCAGTCCGCTGGAACGACTGGAAAGTGAACTTCGCCGTGGTGGACGGGAATATCGCGACGGGGACACGCAAGGTCACCGGTTGGCCATTGATCGTCAACCTGAAGGCCGATCCGTACGAAAAGATGCCGCTGGAGTCCAGCATGTACATGCGCTGGTATGCGGACAACATCTGGCTGTTTATCCCTGTGCAGGCCGAGGTGAAGAATTTCCTCGTGACGATTCCCCAGTTCCCGTTCCAGCAGGGGAGCACCCTGAATGCGGCGGGGATCAACTATCAAACGCTCAAGGCTGCCGAGGCTCTCAAGCGATTGCAGGAGCTTGAGACGATCAGCGCTCCGGCCAACTGATCGGTGATGAACTGATCGTGGACTGAATGGCCAGTTGATCAACGAACGAGGCGCCTTGCGTAACCGTTCACGGGCAAGCGAGGGGGACAGACCCATTTTCACGGACAAACGGCGCTTCGGTGTCTTATCGCGTCGATGGACGATGTTTGTTTTTTCGCCGTGAAAATGCGTCAGTCCCCGACCCGTGAACGGTTACCGCCTTGCAGAAGGTGCCTCGTTGTATATCCCGAAGCGATCTCGACTGTTCTTCTAATAGGTCGCGGCGATTTGTGTCCGGATCAGAAGTCCAGTTTGTCCGGCGACATATCCGGTGCGATTCTGGCTGGCGGGCGAGCTTTCCAGCCAAGCGGTGTCGAACGTGAATCGAAGGTTGCTCTTTCCGGGAAGCAGGAACCAGTTCACGCCTCCCGCGATTTCAGACCCAGAACCAAATTGTCCGGTCACAATGGATCCGCGTGAGTAGAGTTCGACCGTTTGCGGGACAACGAAGTAACCACCCTGCACGAACCCGCCATAAGCCTGAGTGGCCTGAAGCGGCAGCGGCGCATTTCCCTTCAGTGCGGAAAGTTCCTGGGCATACCACTCTGTGGACAGGCTCAAGCCCTGATACTTGTAGGCGATATCGATTGCCGCCAGGGAAATATCATACGTCTGTAATGTCACTCCCGGTGCGAGGGCTCCGATCTGAGTGATCAAGGTCCCGTCGGATAATCGGATCGGCGAGTTTTCGACGGCATCGCTGTCGGTTTGACTTCCGCGTCCGAATGCAAACGAGTAGCTGGCACCGACCCTGATGACAGGTTCGGCATGTCCCTCCAGGTCGGCGTAGCCTCGACCAAAATCACCCCACGGTTCCCACCAGCTTGATCCCGACCAGCAGAACCGGTTGTTCAATTGATTCGGGCGAAGGTTCAACGTGTTGAAGCCATTCGACATCATCAAATGATAGTACAGATTGTCCCTGGGCTGGCCGGTGATCCAGACCCCCTGGCTCAGGCTCGGGCGGAAGAATGTGGTCGCCATGCTGCGGTCAGGCCCTTCCAGCGGAGCGAAGGCGCTTTCCAGCCATTCGCGGGATCCGGGGACCTTGCTTTGTCCAACATGCAGTTCGAAGGCCCGGCTGAACTGATAACTGAGTTCATAGGCGCGAAAGCCGATCGGATTGCTGTTAACCGTGTTGTAATCGATGTTGAGCAGGTACGAGAGCCTGGGGTCAAGAGCCTTCCCGGAGAAGATCAGGCGACCTCGGGGAATCTGAAAGTTGCTGCTACTGTCAATCGGAAGCTGAGTTCCGGAACTGTCAGTCCAGTACGGCGCGCCTGGCGAGAATCCGCTGTATCGAAAAACATTCTGGCTGTTGACCTTGAGCGAGAAAGGGGCTTCGTCCATGTTTCGAGAGGCGATGAAGAAGCCGTTGTCATAGCCCACCCTGAAGTCTTCGTAGGAATTGGACTGCTGAAAAGGAGACGCGTCCCAGGCAGGCGGGATCAACGCCGAGTCGACGGGGGGGGGAGGTGCTCCCGTGAAGGTCGGCGATTCAGCGGTAACCGGTTCCCGTGGGGTGGCCGGGGCGGGAGCAGGTGCTCGCTGGAGCAACTGCTGCTTCAGTTCACGAACTTCATCGGAAAGCTCACGATTCTGTTGATTCACCGACTCGAGCATCGATTCGAGTCGATCCATTCGTGAAGAGTCTGCGGACTGACTGACGGAGGGGGGTGTCTGGGCCAGTGCCGCCGCAGCCAGCCACAACAGCAGAGCGGGGATCAGCCAGATCTGCCGCATCGGCAGGCGCGAGTTCGCGGGCCGACCTCGGGAGATCACCCGGTCAGGGCTCGGCTCGCGGACCTGCAATTTGCCCATATCCAGGCCCATCCTGGAGAATCGCCACAGCAGCGGGAATTTGAACCCGTGACACTTCGCGCAAGTTCACCTGGCGGCGACCCGTTCTTGAGACACACCGAATGTCATCGGCTGAATTTTCCGATTGGATGAGAAAATCTGGTTGAGCCGGTTGTGACGGTGCGCGAATCTTGCGCGACATCCGGTGTGGGAAGAGTGGTTCCAAGGCCGGGAAGAACTCGCTTCAAGCGATTTCATACTGGTTCTGAGGTCGGATCACGAACGAATCTCAGGGACATGAACCATTGTTGTGACTGAACCGGGAACGATATCGTGAATCGATGTCCCGGCACCTTCATTCTGGCAGGATGAAACTCGGATGGCTGTGAATTGTGTGGATGGTCCACTGTTTGCGATGAGCTTGATGTACCCGGTTGCAGCCTGTGTGGCGAGCGCTAAGGCTGGGGCGGGATGGTTGTCGATTCTCTTGATTCTCCCAGGGCTGGCAGTCGGGATTGGCATGGCTTTCCTTGGCAGAACGATTGTGTACGCCACGACCGGGCCATTGATGGCGTATCTTGATCGGCAGGCCGGTTGGACTCGGACTCTGCTGGATTCCCTGCTGGCAATTCCGATTCTGATGATGTATCTCGTGTTTCCCTACGCAGTTTCCATTGCGGGGATTCTTGCAACCGGGATTGCCTGCCACTGGTTGATCTGTCATATCGTTTGAGATGCGTTCGTTCGCGTGAATTCACTTGTTCCTTCAATCGATTCCTGCACTCCTTGTCCCTCGTGAATCCATGAAGTCAGTCTCGCGCGCTACCGCACTTGGATGCCTGATCGCAGTGACACTGGCGGCGTACGTTCGCGTGTTGCAATGCGGGTTCATCAATTACGACGACCCGACGTATGCGAGCGAGAACCGGTATGTGGCGATGGGACTGACTCCCGAAGGTCTCGCCTATGCGTGGACGACATTCGACCTGGGGAACTGGATTCCACTGACCTGGATGTCGCTGCAACTGGATGCCAGTTTGTTTGGCATTAATCCCATCGCGTTTCATGCGACGAATCTGGGATTGCACGTGGTCAACGTCCTGCTCGTGTTTTTGCTTCTTGGGCGATTGACGGGAAGTCCAGGGAAGAGCTTCGCCGTGGCGGCATTGTTTGCGGTCCATCCGCTGCATGTTGAATCGGTAGCCTGGGTCTCGGAACGCAAGGATGTGTTAAGCACCTTTTGGTTGCTGCTGACGCTGCTGGCCTACGAACGCTATGCCGCACTGGGGCGTCGACGATGGTACCTTGCAGTGCTGATCTGCTTCTTACTCGGGTTACTCAGCAAACCGATGCTGGTCACCGTGCCACTGTTGCTGCTGCTGATGGATGTCTGGCCTCTGGCGCGAAAAGTCGAGACCTTCGATGTTCAGGGGAATCCGATTGATGATGCGCGACCCGGGATCGGGCTGTTGCTGGAAAAGTGGCCGCTGTTCCTGCTTTCCCTTGTCATCGGGGTGATCACGATTGCCGCACAGGACTCGGGCCGATCTGCTTTCATTGGCGCCGATCGACTCTCCGTGGCTGTCCGGATCGGTAATGCCATGCATGCGTATGCGTGGTACTTGCTGAAAACCGCCTTTCCGGTTGGACTGGCGGTCATGTATCCACATCCGCTGGAGGGATTGTCGTGGCCTGTGGTGGCCGTCTCGGCAATGGTGCTGCTTGCGATGACAGGACTTGTCCTGATCGGGGGACGGCCGCGGAGGCACCTGCTGTTTGGCTGGGGTTGGTTTCTGGTCTCGTTGCTTCCCGTGATCGGCATTCTGCAGGTGGGCTCGCAAGCCTACGCGGATCGCTACAGCTATTTGCCGCATCTGGGTCTGTTGGTTTTGATCGTCTGGGAAAGTGCATATTGGCTGGAACGATTCTCGTTTGGCCGAAGGGCGATGGCGGCCGTAACGAGTCTTGCCGTGCTGACGTGCTTCATCCTCACCACAATTCAAGTCGGGTACTGGCAGAACTCGACCGTTCTCTGGCAACACGCTCTGGATGTGGATGGGACGAATGACATCGCTCATTATGAACTGGGGACCATTCGACTTGGTGAGGATCGACTGGATGATGCTTACGAGCATTTCCAGCAGGTCCTGTTGCGTCGCCCGTATAACCCGGAAGCGCTGAACAATCTGGGATATCTCCACCAGCTACGGGAAGAGTGGGAGCAGGCGGAAGATTATTACATGCTGGCCCTGAGGGCGAATCCCAATCATCGGCGGGCCTCCGAGAATCTGGCGTCATTGCGGATGCAGCACGGGAGTCATTCGACATCATCCCTGGTTCAACCGCCCGCCGGTCCCCAACCTGTTGCCGAAGCGGCATCGCGGAACGACGCGGGATTGGCCTTCATTCGACAGGGACGCATGGATCAGGCGCTGGCTGAGTTCGAAGCCGCGCTGCGGATCGATCCGAACTACGCGTCCGCACACAACAACGCCGCCCTGGCACTGACGGAATTGAGGCGAAGCGACGAGGCGAAGCAGCATTTAATCGAAGCGCTGCGGATCCATCCCGATAATCCCAACGCACACGCCAATCTGGCAATCCTGCTCGAGGGGGCCGGCGACATTTCAGGAGCACGTCAACACTACGAGCAAGCCGTGCGGTTGAATCCACGGGACCTGGAATCGAAACAGCGACTGCGCCGCTTGACCCGGTGACAAGGCGCCATCGAGCGATCGACTGGAATTGCCCGCAAATCGCAGTTCATCTACGGACAACCCTGTTCCGTCAATCGACCTGTTGCGCCGGCAACCCTTCGCCGGTTCTTGTCACGGACCGCCGTTCCCGACGGACTGGCCGCCGGGCGTTCCCCCTGTGGCGGTCCCTGATCCCGACATGGATGCTCCCGTCCCGTCACCACCGCCACTGAACTGATCACCGCCGCCGCCACCGATCCCGGCTCCACCTCCGCCAGCACCAGGTTCACTGTTGCCACCCGTGATGATTCCGTTGTTGGTGACGAGCACGCCTGAACCAAAGTTGATGGTGTTGAAGGAAGTCTGACCCGATCCGCCGATTCCCGCACCACCACCCCCTCCACCGCTACTCAGACTTGCACCGTCTCCCCCGGTGACGGTCGAGTCTGGGTCCAGGGAGATCGTGGCGTTCGTTGGCTGAATCCCCGCACCGCCACCCCCGTGTGTTTCATCGGCAAGGCCGTTTCCGCCCGTGACGCTCGTGCTGGACAGGTTCAACAGGATGGGATTGCTTGAGGATTGGCCGTTCAGCAGGATTCCCGGAGTGGCTCCAGGTCCGCTGATGGACATATTGTTCAGATTGAGCGTCAGCGAGTTCAGGCTGGCGTTGCCTGAGTTGTCAACGTTAATTGCCGCAGCACCAGGGGGCCCACCAGTGATCGATCCACCGTTGATCGTGACGGTGCCAACGACACCGATCAATGAAATCCCACTTCCCGTCGCACCGATGGAATCAACGCTGTCATAGGTCATGTTCACCGTCAACGCGGGTGAGGCTGGTGGGGGATCGATAAACATCGCCGCGCCATTCGTCGTGTCGATGACGCCGCCAGTGTTGCCAATGATAAACGTTGTAGCCGGGATCGCTGATTTCGTATCGATGTACAAACCCGTTCCGGCATCATTGGCGATGTTCAGGTTGCCGAATTGGACATTCCCGGTGGGGGCGTCAAACCTCAGGCCATCACCATGAACGCGATTCGCCACTGTGCCGATGGTCCAGTCACCCGCATTCACCTGCGTCCCCAGCAAATCGGTCCCCGAGGCATCGAAGGTAATGCGATGGAACAGGACTCCGCCTCCCGCGGCTCCGCCCAGGATGGTGTTGTTCGACATCGACTGAACGATCGTGGAATCCTTCGCACCCCCGGTCAAACTCAATGCGAGATTGCTGCCGTTGGAGGCATGCAGCGTGTTGTTGTCCAGCGTCAGTAGCAGTTCGCCAACATTGCCTGAGTCCTTGGTGCTGATCCCGCTGGCATCGGCGACGATGGTATTGTTGCTCAAATTGACAACGTGAGGCTGTCCGTTGTTGATGATCTCGATCCCATCACCCGTGATGGTCCCCGTTCCGCCCAGGTTCAAACCCGTGACAGTCAGGTTGGTGTCCGAGCTGTGGATGCCATCGCCCGAGATGCCGTTGATCGTTCCTCCCAGTATGCTGACGTGGCCCGCATCACTCAGCGTGATCCCGTTGTCTGTGGATGCCGTGCCGACGCTGGTAATCGCCACGTTCTGGATGGTGGTAGTCAGCCCAGACGAATTGGAAAGATCAATTCCGCTGGTAGCCGCGTTCGAGACCGTGGCGGTTCCAGTCACTCCAAACGTACCACTGGAATTGTCGATCACGATTCCTGCCGCGGGACTGTGAGTCGACGTGATATCCGTGAAGCTGGCGTCCAGGGCTGTTCCATGAATTTCAACGGCCGTTCCAAACTGAGTCGAGACCGTGGCGGGGCCCGTGACGGTCGTCAAGCCGCTGTTGGAGACATAGAAACCCTGGTTGCTGTTGGTGCTGACATTCAGCCCGTTGAAAGTGGTGATCGGCAGATCAGCGCCGCCGCCTACGATCTTGACTCCCATCCCGAACGCCGTGTTGGTGATGCTGGGGTCGGTGAAGACAAAGGTTCCCTTGCTGCTGAAGATGTCGATTCCGGCATCGCCACCGTTCATGGTGATCGATCCCAGGAAATTGTACGTCCCGTCAGCTCCGTTGAACTGCAGGCCATCCCCCAGCGTCGTATTGATTGTCGATCCCGCGTTGAAGTTAACGGTCCCCGTATGGTTTCCTGAGATCATGACTGCGGACGCGTTGTTCCCCTGGGTGATGCTGCCGTTGAATTCCACATTCATCGTACCACCGCTGATCGACAGCCCGGCGGCACCGGAATTGGTGATGGACGACGTGCTGTCGACGTTGAATGTTCCCGCATTGTTCTGCAGCAGGAACCCGTTCTCTCCCGTATTGAGGGTGTCGACGTTTGTCAGGTTATAGACGCTGCCCGCATTGGAATTGGTGACGGTGACGCCGGATCCCGTTCCCCCGCTAATGCTGACGTTTGTCAGGCTGGTCGTGGATCCAGAATGAGCGTTGTTCAACAGAATCCCGCCAAATCCGCCAGCATTGGTAATTGTGACATCCTGGATCAGCGTCGTTCCTCGGATGTCGCCACCGGCGCCGATGCTGATCGAGCCATTCACCGCACCTGTGCTGGTGATGTTCCTTAGTGTGGTATTGAGGGCATCGAGCTGGATGTCGGTGCCATTGTTGGAGAACGTCATATTGGTGATCGAGGTATTGAACGACGGGTTGATGATGACCCCCGTTCCAGAGACGTTGCGGATGACCATGTCGTTGATCACGGTGCTGAAACCACCAGGGTTTCCTGAAATCCCGTTTGTTACTCCGCCGGTCCCATCAATTGTGAAGCCCTGGATCACGTTATCGCTGGTGAGTGTCACCGCGTTACCCGGACCCGCTGGTTCAAGAACTGGTCGACCTCCCAGTCCGGCCAGGTGCAGTGCATAGGTTCCGGGGGCCTGCCCCATGATGGCGGAGAAGTCGGCAATCGCAGTTCCAGTGGAACCACCACCCAGGATTTGTTGTACGTCATGAGTCAAGGCAATCGGCGACGTAATGTGGCCGCCAGAGTCCAGCAGAACCATCACGCTGCCGTCGCTGAATTTGGGATCTGCAAGGACCGTGTTGACGTTGGATGGGTCGGACTGAGTCCCCGTTCCCGTGCCACCTTCCTTGACGAAGTACAGGTGCAGCGGATCACCCTGGATTCCGTCCCCTTCGGGAATCAGCGGCGTAAACGTACTGAGGTCCCGGACGAACTCGCCAATTGCCACCTGCTGGCTGCGCTGGGCGGGGAGTGTCATGAGGTTCTGGAATGTCATTGGCCTGCTGCCGCCACTGCCACCGAAGAAGTACGTGACCCCACTGTAGACATTGGTCCCGAAGAACTGGTCGTGCGAGATATTGACGTTGGCGGCAAGATTGTTGGTCAGGTAGCCGCGAACCCCTCCTTTGACTCCATTGGTGAAGCCCGCGAGCGGACCATTCCAGTTGTAGTATCCTCCGTACACTTCCATGCGGTAGTTGAGAAACTTGCGTCCCAGTTCCAGTTCGCTCCCCATCAACGCGACATCCATCAACTGACGGTTGATTCCCCCGATGCCGACCGTGGTCCCCACCACGCCAATCTGTCCGGGACCACCTCCGGTCACGGTGCCAAGTCCCGTATATTGCTGAGTCTGTCCGATGGGAAGATACAGGTTTCCACGAGCGACCCATGACGACTCGGTGAGCAGTTCCAGATTGATGTTGGCCTGCTGGAACAGGTTGCTATACCGACTTTGGGTGAAGTCGAAGTAGAGACCCGCGCCGAGGATCGTTCGATCGAGAACGGGAAGGTCCGTCATCCAGCGCTGGTGGACTCCAAATGAGCCGTTGGGATTTCCCGTGATCCCGTTGTAGTTCATCAGGAACTGACCGGTGTATAGCCGCACCGAATCATCAATGGACCCGGTGTAATGAGTTGCCCAGATGCCAGCGAATGGCTGCTGGCCCCCGAACTGTTTCCCCTCGGTCCCCTGGATGGTGTAGTAGGTCCGGCTTTCGGGGTCAAAGACGCTGGCGAACCGTTCACCGAACAGGGGGGCAGATTGCTGTGCCCGTAACTCGTCCGAAACTGCCAGGCACGCAATGGCCGCAGTTGCCAGGATGAGGAGTCGCGATGAATGAGTCATGGTGCAGTTCTCGAGCAATCTGCCGCATCCATGCCGCAAATCTCAGGTTGATCAACGGACGAAACCGTGCAGGAACCGCGGCACACTCCCATGTCTGGATTGCCTCCACTGAAACTCTGGAAGCTAGTGATTGGCCGGGTTCGCGCTGGCGTGATCCAGATCTCGATCGTGTCTGCACGGAACATCGCGCGGCAAAAGCGCGCTGCATGGAGATCCCGCTCGCGACCAGGTCACAACTCGTTCATCGGTAGCGACCGGAATCCGGGCGTAGACATTAAACACAGGAACTGTCGATGCTCGGAACCATCTTTGGCGAAGCCCTCAAAGAACAAATAGGTGTCTCTGCACGAACATTGTTGCCACACCCTGATCAACAGGGATCGGCAATTCCTGCCGATCTCGCTCGTGCTCGCTGGCAATGGACGCGTTGTTCAATTTCCATCGCGGCTGTCCCCACAACAAGAATCAAAGAAGGTATTCGGCGAATGTAAGACGGCTCAGTCGTGAACGCCGGCCACCACAGGTTCACCCGGATCAAGTCCCGCTTCGGTTGTCGCGACCAGACTCACTTCCTCGGCCAGATCCGGGGTAGGTACCGCCCCAATGATCCGGACCCGCCCTGCGAGCCAGATGCTGGCGATCGTCGACGCGGCAGCAATCAAGCCCACCAAACCAAAGTGTTCGAGCTTTCCATCTGCCGATTCTTTGATCACCACGGATCCCAGATAGGCTGCCACACCGCTGGCGATGTGCTGGATCGACGAGTTGGCGCTCAGGAAACCGCCACGATGGTGCGGTTCCACACTACTGGTGATCATGGCCATCGCAGCAATCATGCGTCCAACATTACTGACCATCAGTCCGCCAAACACGGCAATGGCGACGGCGGCATGAACCCGAGGGAGCGCCGTAATCGCGATCAGCAGCAGTGCCGACACCGGCGAGATGACTCGAAACACGAGCAACTTTCCATGTCGGTCCGCCAATCGGCCGACCACCGGGGCCGCATAGAGCGTCAATGCCCCCCCGACGACATAGATCAGCGGCAACTGTTGTTCAGTCATGCCGACGTTGGCGACAAAATGGGCGCTCACGTATGGGAAGACGGTAAAGCTTCCAATCATCAGTGCGATCATCAGTGCAAACGCATTCAGATGACTCGTGTGCGAGAAGACTTCGATCAGATTTCGCAGGGGATGGGGATGAACCTTGTGCACGTGATCGTTCAGCGGCGGCATCGCGAATGGGGTTAGGATCAGCGCGGGAATCCCTCCAATCACCAGCGCGATAAACGTCGTGTGCCAGCCAAAATTGGTTCCCAGCAGCAGTCCCAGGGGAACACCAGCGACAGAGGCCAGGGCGAAGCCCGTCATCAGGGATCCCGTTGCGCGGCCACGTCGCTCTTCAGGAATCACATCACCGATGATCGTCATCGCCATTCCGCCCAGGATGCCGCCAAATGCTCCCGTGGCAATACGAGCGGCCACCAGCAGGTAATAGGTTGGCGCCAGCGCGCAGAGCAGCGTTCCCAGCAGGAATCCTGAATAAAGCAACATGAACGTGGAGCGACGAGCGAAGCGATCGACGATCGACGACGCCACGAGTCCAGAGATCCCCGCGGCAAACGTATACGACGAGACGATCAGTCCGAATTCGGCTGGGCCAATTTGCAGCGTCCGCATCAATTGCGGGCCCAGCGGCATGACGATCATGAAGTCGACGATGGTCGTGAATTGAACTGCCGCCAGAATAAACAAGACCAGTTGTTCACGGCGTCGCCCCGGTTCAGGTTCGCTCGAAATCTCACCTGTCATTTCATTGTCCATGGATTGAATGGTGTCCGCATCATGTCGCGTCGATGCCAAAGCGAAAACAGGAGGTCCTGCCGGTCATTCAGGTTCGTTCTTTTCTGTCTCCGATTTCCACGTCGTCTCTGGCGGGCCAAATTCCGCACACTTTTGACCACGTGTCAGACCAACCCCGACGTGCGACCTGTACTGAACCGCGGATCTTGATGCGTTTGTCCCGGCGCGCAAATCCCCTCAACGGACTTTACCAGCAGGAGGTGACTTCCTTACATGGATTCATACCGCGTGCCAGTGTTTTGCCAATCATCCCGGTCGATGAATCGGCGTTCTGGGCGGAAAAAGCAGCTCGTATTGAGTCACTCGGCGGATCAATTCCGCCAGTGAATTCGCCTGAAGCTTTTTCATGACCGAAGCACGTCGCATTTCGACAGCCCGTTCAGAAATGTCCAGTCGAGCGGCGATGACCTTGTTGGCGGCTCCTTCCATCAACATGTCGAGAGTTTCTCGTTCTTTTTCGGTCAGGTCCGCCATGCCGCAGGCGAACTCTTCCCATGCCGAAACGGAAGCGCGTCGTTCACGGTCCTGCTCCAGGGCCCGTTGAATTCGCTCCAGCATGATGTGTGCATTAAACGGCTTTTCAATGAATTCCGCCGCACCCGATTGCAGGGCACGAATGGCCATCGGTACATCGGCATAGGCGGTCATCAGGATGACGGGAAGGTGACTGCCAATCGTCCTCAGGTGTTCAAACAGATCCAGTCCGCTCATGTCGGGCATGCGAACGTCGCAAACCAGGCAGCCTGCCTTCCACGGCTGGAAAGCAGCCAGGAACTCCCTGGCGGACGCATAGCCCTTGGTGACGATTCCCAGCGATCGCAGCAGATACTCCAGAGACTCGCGCATGTCTGGATCGTCATCCACGATGTAGACTGTGGGAAGCGATGCGTGTGGCGAATCAGCCATGGCAGACTGCCTCCGTTTTAGCGGAACGCCCGGAATCAGGAAGTTCCGGAGCCAGCCACGGAAGTGTGAATCTGAGCCGGGCTCCGCCATCATCACCCGCTTCAGCGCAAATCCTGCCTCCATGGGCCTCGATGATGCTGCGGACGATCGCCAGTCCCATCCCGGTTCCTTCTTCCCGCGTGGTCATATATGGTTCAAACCAGGCGTCGGCTCCCTCACTGGGAATTCCCGGTCCCGTGTCACTGACCGAGACTTCCAGATCGCCCGAAACGGACACGCCGGTCTTGATCCCGATTCGACGACGGTATTGTTCAACATGTTCGACGGCGGCGAACGCATTTTGAACCAGATTGATCAGCACCTGCTGGATCTGAATGGCATCGACCGGGATCGGGGGGAGGCTGGAATCGAGTTGCAGTTCCAATGAGATTCCGCGTTGCCGGGCTTCGATTCGACTCAGTTCCTCGACTTCGTGAACCAGGTCATTGATGGATTCCAGGGTGATTTGATGGGGACGGTTTCGAACGAAGTCCCGGGTGCGGCGAATAATCTCGGCGCCTCGATGTGCAGCCCGGCGGATCTTGACGAAGGGTTCGACAAGTTCCAGAGGATCGATGGTCGGTGATGAAAGCCGTGACAGTGCCCCTTCGGCGTAATTGGCAATGGCCCCCAGTGGCTGGTTGATTTCATGAGCCAGGGTCGCCGCCATGGTCCCCATCGATTTCAGGCGATTGGCGTGAGCCAGTTGATCCAGCAGTTGTCGGCTCCGTTTCTCCATCGAGTTGCGAAGCGTGATGTCGGTAACAACCAGCATCAGGCCCTGAGGAGTTCCCTCCAGGCTCGACATCCGCTGGGGGGAGGCAATGGTTTCAATCACTTGACCCTCCCGATGTCTCAACAGAAGATCAACGGGTTCGATCCCCAGGTCCGCAGCGATCAACATCGAACTGAATCGTCGTCGGTCGGGATCGGCGATAAAGTTCGCCGCGGGCTTGCCCAGCAACTTCTCTGTATCGTAACCAAGCATTGTGCCGAATCGCCGGTTGGCAAACTCAACCCGCCCCGACGGATCGAAGACCACCAGTCCATCGGTCATCGATTCAATCAGATGCTCGTACTTCATTTCTGATCGCTCAATTTCGCGACCCACGATTTGAACGGCAGGGCGAACCACCAGAAGCTGCAACGCAAACTGAGTCAGCAGGATGACCGACATGATAATCAGACCCAGCCATTGCAATTGCTGAATATGCAGCCGGGCGTCTTGTTCATAGAGTCCCACCAGCGCATGCATTCGCCGCAGAAACTCGGGTTCGTGATGAAGCAGTTGTGCGAGTGCGGCCCGGTCCGACTTGGGCGTTGATCTTTCCAGAATCGCTTCTACCGCCTGAGCCATCGACTGAAAGTGAATCTCCAGATCATTGAACCCCCGTTCAATGGCCGGCGGATGCCGAGCGGCAGGTGACTCGGGCGCTCCCCCCAGGCGAAGTTGCTGATGTGCCTGACGCCATTCTTCCAGAGTTGTCTGAAGCTCGAATTCGTGGCCCTTTCGATCGATCTCGTTCTCCGCGAACACCAGGGCCAGTGCCGCTTTGCACAACCTCTGCGAAAGCATCCGCTGTCGACCTGCAATATTGATGACCGGGGCATCGGATGACAGCTGATTCAAAGTCGGTTGCAGCAACCATTGATGCAGCGCGACCATCGCGGCAACGAGAGCAAACGCGTACCACGACCGCCGGTCCAGCTGCCGGGCGGGGTTTTCTCGATCAATCGGAGGCGTCGGATTGGTGTCGACTTTGTTCACCGCGAGAACTGTTGCCTGGATTCGTCGAATTACAAAAGTTGGATGTCCCCATCGACTGGTTGGGCCGATGCTGGCAGATCCGATTTCGGTTGACCGCAAACCGCGTTCCCCAATAGAGCTTGGCGATGAACAGATCAGGATCTTGCCACGGAGCCGTTCCATATCCGGTTTGAGGGGCCGTATTACTCGCCGAAGCGTCACATCACGATGACGACTTGCCCGGGAATCTGGCACGAGGGTGCTGTGAATGCGTGCAACAGTGACCGGTTTTCGTGAAGTCCTGACCTGACGGTTCAACTGCCGTTGATCACAAGTGGATGCTTGCGCCAGGGATTCCCATTGAGTCTCTTTTGTCGGAATCTGCTGGAACCACAGGAGTTCTGTGATTCCCGCCCATCCGCAATCGAACGAGGGAAGGGGATTGCGACATTCCACAGTCGTCCCTTCCGTACCCCGAAGTTTTCGTCCTGAGACAACCTCCACATGCCAGCGGGGCGCGTGGATTGCGTTTGATGCCCGGCATGCATCGACCAATCTGCAGTGGCTGGATTGCCTCAGGAAACCAGGATCATGATCGCCAGTTCCCAACGCGCCCCTCGAAAGACGATCGTTGTCATCGGCAATGGCATGGTTGGCCATCGCTTCTGCGAACGCCTCATCGAATTTGATACCCGGGGCGAATATCGTATCGTGACGTTCTGCGAGGAGCCGCGAGCCGCCTATGACCGCGTCGGGCTGACAAGCTTCTTTGCACATCGGGATGCCGAGAAGTTGATGCTGGCCCGGAAGGAATGGTATCGCGAACACGGGATCGAATTGCACATCGGAGATCGAGCCTGCGAGATCGATCGCGAGCAGAAGATTGTCCGATCGGCGAAGGGGGGCGAAGTTCACTATGACATCTGCGTCCTGGCGACCGGTTCCTATCCGTTCGTCCCCAAAATTCCGGGGACAATGAATCGCGGAGTGTTCGTCTATCGGACCATCGAAGATCTGAACCAGATCATTGAATATGCAGGACGTTCCCGCCGCTGTGCGGTCATCGGAGGTGGCCTGCTGGGCTTGGAGGCAGCCAAGGCGGCATACGATCTTGGGTTGGAAACTCACGTCGTCGTCCTGGGGCCGCGCCTGCTGGCGCGACAACTGGATGACAAGGCGTCGGGGATGCTGGTCTCCCGGATCGAAGCGATGGGAATTCGCATCCATCTGGACAAGGAAACCAGCGAGATCCTGGGTGAAAGCCATGTCGAAGGCCTGCGTTACAAAGACGGTGGTGAACTCGACACAGACATGGTCGTCGTCTCGGCAGGAATTGTTCCGCGAGATGAACTGGCTCGAAAAAGCGGCCTGGAAGTGGGACGACCAGGCGGGGTCGTCGTCAATGATCGTCTGCAGACAAGCGACCCCGATATCTTTGCCATTGGCGAAGTGGCTCAACATCGGAGCATGGTCTACGGGCTGGTTGCTCCCGGATACGAGATGGCTGAAATCGTTGCCGCGAACCTTTGCGGCGAGAGCCGGGAATTCGCCGGCGCCGACATGTCGACAAAACTCAAGTTGACCGGCGTCGATGTCGCCAGTTTCGGACACCACGACGCAGATTCTTCGATCGCCAGGGCTGTTGTGTATGAAGATCCGTTCGCAGGGGTCTACAAGAAAATCCTGGTGTCACCCGATGGCCAGAAGCTGGTGGGGGGGATCCTGGTCGGCGATGCGAGCGACTACGGTCGCCTGCTGATGACCTGCAAATCAGACAACCCGTTGACCGTGTCGCCGATGGAACTGCTGATGGGACCAAAGGGGACTGCGGCGGCGGACAGTGTCGCAGATCTGGATGACGCCTGCCAGATCTGTTCCTGCAATAACGTGTCGGTCGGAACCTTGCGGGACCGA
>Ga0265327_10002409_pt1 | contig 19836 bp, 17 predicted proteins | sample 41621metaG_FD_202089 | JGI IMG/M metagenome (GOLD analysis project Ga0265327, IMG submission 202089) | Rhizosphere microbial communities from Carex aquatilis grown in University of Washington, Seatle, WA, United States - 4-16-21 metaG | ecosystem: Host-associated > Plants > Roots > Rhizosphere...
TCCGTGCGTGTCCTGAGCGTAGAGCCGAGACTGGTACTCGGCCAGCTGCGGGATCCCACCGACGAGCGTCTGCTTGGCCTGCTTCTTGCCCTCCACGCCCTCCGTCGACGCGGGGTCGAAGTGCTTGCCCAGGGTGACCTTCGAACCGGGCTTGACCCGGAAGGGCTTCACGAACTCTGCGACGCGTGCTTCTTGTCTGGACGCCATCCAGCCCTCCTTTCGACGACCCACCCTAATCCAGCAATCGCCCCGTTTCCAACGGTGCGTACACCCTATTGCGACTATCCTCCCGGGTGTCGATGAGTGCCGTGACCATCCTCTTTCTGGCAGCCTTTCTGGCCTGCCTGGTGGAGATGGTCGAGGCGCTGACCATCGTCCTGGCTGTGGGCGTCGTCCGCGGCTGGCGCTCCCCGCTGATGGGCGTCGGCGCCGCGGTGGGCGTGCTGGCGGTGATCGTGGCGGTGCTCGGCCCGGCGCTGCGGCTGGTGCCGGTCGACACTCTTCGGCTGGTCGTTGGCGCGCTGCTCCTGGCCTTCGGGCTGCAGTGGCTGCGCAAGGCGATCCTCCGCGCAGGGGGCTGCAAGGCGCTGCACGACGAGGAGGAGGCGTTCCGGGAGGGCCGCGCCGAGGCTGAGGCCGCCGGGCCCGCGCGCCATCAGGGAATCGACTGGTACTCGTTCACCGTCGCCTTCAAGGGAGTGCTGCTGGAGGGCCTTGAGGTGGCCTTCATCGTGGTCACCTTCGGAGGTACCCAGCGGCGGCTCGACGTCACGGTGGTCGCCGCCGCTCTGGCGTTGGTCGTGGTGCTCGCGGCTGGTCTGGTGATCCGGGCGCCGCTGGCCCGCGTTCCCGAGAACACGATCAAGTTCGTGGTCGGGTTGCTGCTGACCACGTTCGGCGTCTTCTGGGCAGGCGAGGGCACCGGGGTCAACTGGCCCGGGTCGGACCTTGCCCTGCCGGTGATCCTCGCATTCCTGGCCGTGGTTGCGGCCCTTCTGACGCGCTGGCTGCGCGACCGTGAGTACCCGCTGCAACCGGGAGCAGCCGCGTGAGGCAGCTGTCCGCATTTGCCGCGTTCTGGTGGGACTTCGTCGTCGGCGACGACTGGCGGGTCGCTGCCGGGATCGTCGGTGCGCTCGGCCTGTCCGCGCTGGTCGCCCACCACGGATTCCCCGCCTGGTGGGTGCTGCCGGCCGCGGTCGCGCTGGTGCTCGCCGGCTCGATCGCACGGGTCGTGCGCGCCCGTAGGTGAGTGGGAGCGGCCCGGAGGCCGCCCCCACTGTCAGTGCCGTCAGCGAACGCTCAGCCGCGGCAGGGGTTGTTGGTCAGGTTGCGATGGAACGTGTCGTAGACCTGCTCGACCGTACCCGCCGGTGCGGCCGGGTAGTGGGCGTTGAGCAGGTTGCCGTACGCACGCGTGGAGTTCCCGCCGAACGCCTTCAGGATGCCGGAGACGTGCACGCCGCCGACCTCCTGCCACGCGCATCCGCCGCTGGCGGTGCGGGTGGTCACGAAGAACGGGTAGTCGCGCGCCTGTGGCGGCGACCCCACGCAGTGCTGACCGGGATTCGGGTCAGCTGGGTTTGCAATGTGCCGCTGGCAGTTGAACTGCACGCCGCCGTACGGTGAGTCGGGCCGGAAGTCCTCGATCCGCGGCAGGTCGTTCTCGAACGATGCCGAGTCGAAGTTCGCTCCGCCCACCGTGGTCGGGCTCGTGAACGTCACCGGCGTGCTGGTCAGTAGCTTGCCGGCCACGGAGTTGCTGATCGACCCGGGCCACGCCTTGGCATCGTATGGAACGCCGTCGAAGTCCGTGTCCGAGGCGATGCAGCCTCCGACCTGCACCCTGCTGGACGGAAAGGCGGGCGTTGGGAAGCACCCCTGGTCGTCCTCGGGATCCGGGTTGTTGGAGTCGAACCCGCCCGACTTCTTGCAGGACAGGTTGTTCGGGTTGATCTTGCTGCAATACTCGAAGTGCCCGATCTCGTCCGACATGGCGACGTTGTACGTGTGCGCTGTCCACATCAACCGGGTGCCGGTGTTGGAGGTCGAGAACATCGGGTGGAACCCGTGCGGCACCAGCGAGCAACTGCTGGCCGACGGGTCGAACTTCACCGAGGCGAAGCCGTTCGCCTGACTCGCGACCATCGAACCGGTCGTCCCGGTCGTCAGGTCGTTCACCTGTACGGTGAACCCCGCCGCAGTGTCGAACATGTGCATGCTCAGCTTGTCGCCGCTGCGCATGAAGAAGTCCTTCGAGGGCGACAGGGTGAACCGGCCCGGATTCAGGGCGTTCGCCGGCGTCGTGGACTGTCCATTCTTGGTCAGGAACGCGAAGTTGGCCGGCTCGACGCCCGCAGAGTTCAGGCAGGCCGCGTTGTTCGCGACTCCGGTATTCGAGTTCTCCGACAACGAGTCGATGTTGAGTGCCGCGCACCACCGCGTCGGATCGCAGCTGATGCCGGCAGGCCACTTGACCCAGCCCGGCGGATAGAACTGCATCTCCATATAGCCGCCGCCGGGAGCCTTGCCGATGTAGTCGGGGCTGGTCGGGTCGTCGCCGGTGCGAATGTTCGAGTCGCTGTCCGGCGTGCAGGTGGTGTTCGGGTACGGCGATCCCGAGTAGGTCGGATTTGGGGCCGACTGGTCGTCGCACATCGCCATCCCGAACCAGAAGGCCGGGCGCAGCTGGAAGTTGTCGGTGCCGCCGCTTCCGTCCTGCGTTGGCTGCACCGGCGGATCCTTGGGCAGCGTCAGGTTGTAGAGATTGTCGTTGCCCGATCCCGGCGTGCTCGAGTTGAACAGCACGGACGGCTCGTCGTGACCGATGTACTCGTCGAGATTGACGCCCTCCGAGCGCACCTTCTTGTAGAACGGGAACTCGTCCCAGTTCTGCAGCGGCTCGACGCAGGTCACGCCGTCGGTGTTGCACCAGTGCGTTTCCGGCGCCGTTGCATGAAGCGGCGTCGCCGAGGTCGACCGTGCGGCCGACGCCGACAGAGTTCCGGCGCTTGCGGTTGCGATCGCGGCGCAACCAACCGCAAGAGCGGCGAGCCACGTCTTCCGTCGAGGTCTCACGTCAGTGCTCCTCTCGTCAGGGTCAGCGGCCTTGAGGCAGGGCTCGCCAGGTTACGCTGGGCATCGCCGAGCCGGCCGCGTCGGACACGATCTAACCCTCCATGGACCCCCTTCCTCGCTGAGCGCGCAGGCGCTCGTGCGTAACACACCCCGGGCGGCGTACCCCTGCACCCAGCCCGCGAAACATCGATTCCTGGCAAGCCGTCCTGCGATGTTAACGTATCGTTTGACACAACTGGCCAGGAGCCGTACCCTGGATCCGTTGTGGGTCGCGCACACCTGACCGTGGCGGTCGTGGGTGTGACGTTGAGCCTGGCGGCCCCCGCCGCGGCGGCCACCGGCTCAGCGCCGCCGTCCTGTGCAGCCGCGACGACCCTGCTCGACGCCGGCCAGATCACGGCCGCCGAGACCATGGCCCAGCAGTTGGCCGCGTCGCCGGCGAGCGCGACGTGCGCCGCAGGCGTGCTGCGCAACGCGATCGCCGCCCGCGTCGCCCGGGCCCGAGCCCTGATCGCCGCCGGAGAGTCCGACCTTGCAAAGGCAGAGATCACCATCGCCTCCGCCGAGGCGCCCCCGGTGCCGCCGGCAGGCCTGCGCAACCTGCTGCGGGCCGAGGCGGGCTACGCCCGGGCAGCCAAGCTCGCGGCGGATGGGCACGCCCAGGCCGCCGAGGACGTCACCCGGCACACCCAGAGCGCCTTCCACGTACCACCGCCGCCCGACCTCGCCGCGCTGGCGGTCGAGCAGCACCGCAAGGGCCTCCTCAACCGGCTCGGCGACAGCACCTCTTCGATGGGGGCGACACTGGGATCCGCCGTCTCGTCGTTCACCGCCGCAGGGTTGATCGCGCTCGTGCTGGCGGTTCTGATCGTATACGTGCTGTGGCTGTTGATCCGCTCGGTCTGGTGGCCCCAGGTGTGCTTCGACGGCCTGACGGCCGCGGGGGACAAGGGAGCGACGCTCGGCCCGGACTTCGTGGGCGCGCTGAGGGCGGAGGTGTCGCGAGTCGAGCGCGACCAGCCGTTCGGGGTGGACATCGCCGTGCCCGGCGAAGGGCCGGCGGACAACGCGCTGAGCGCCCTTGCGTCCAACTCGACAGCGAGCACGGTTGCCGCCGCGCTGCAGAGCATTCTCAAGATGGCCGGCGGCTTCGACTACCACGTGGGCGGATCGCTCGTCTCCGACCCCGACCCCGCCGCGCCCTCGGTCACGGTGACGGTGGCCCGGCCGCGGGCGCTGTACCACCGCAGGCTGTTCGCGACCCAGCACATCGGGCCGACCACGGCGGCGGGGGCCACTCCACAGGGCGGCGATGACTACCGGACGCTGGTGCGGCCGGCCGCCGCCTGGCTTTCGGCGGTGCTCGCGGTTCACAGGGCAAATGCGTCCCCCGACCTCCCCCATCCGTCCGCGATGCTCGAGTATGCCTACGGCCACGAGGCCTACCGGGCGGGCGACGAGCTGGCGGCCGCCCGCCACTATTCGCGCGCCGTGGAGCGCGACCCGAGATTCGGGGCGTGCGTGCTCAACCTGGGCACCATGCAGTCGCGGATCTACGCCGGAGACCGGAACGAAGAGCTGGCCGAGGTCGCCCACGCCAACCTCTCTGCCGTCGTCGACGCCGAGCCCGGCGGGGCGCTGTCGGTCACCCGCGTCGACCCGCTGCGCGCGCTCTATGCCCGAGCGGTGCTCAGGCTCAACCAGGCCGCGGTCTCACGGCGGCCGGTGCCGGGGGCCAGGGCGATGGCGGTGGCCGACCTCCGCAGGCTGTGCACGGCACTGACACACCCGCCACCGGACGATGCCGAGGTCCAGGGATTCGCGGCCGCATACACGGGTGTTGCCAAGGTGGCGCTGGCCGGTGCGATCCGAGCCGACCATCCCGACCAGGCAAATCAGCTCGTCAACGACGTCTTCGAGAGCGGCCGGCTGAACTACCGCATCCTCTACAACCTGGCGTGCTACTACGCGGCCGGGGATCCGGTCAAGGCGGCCGAATGCCTGCAGGTGGCGCTGGCCCAGGCCGGCCCCGCGCTGGCTGCGTGGGCGAAGGTCGATCCGGCCCTGCGGCCGCTCACCAGCAGCCGGCCGGCGGCCCGCCAGGAGCCGGTTCGGTCGGCTTTCTGAGCCAGGACGCAACCGCGGAATCACTCATCTAGGGTGTCGGGAGTGAGCGAGGCGCCCCCGCGACTCGGGCCGATCTTCGGGGCCCTCATGCTGGTGCTGCTGGTCGCATCGCTGGACCAGACGATCGTCTCGACGGCGCTGCCCACGATCGCCGGCGACCTCGGCGGCTCGTCGAAGCTCGCCTGGGTCGTCACGGCCTACATGCTGGCCTCGACGATCACCACGCCGCTGGCCGGCAAGCTGGGCGACCAGTTCGGGCGCAAGATCGTCCTGCAGACGGCGCTGGTGACGTTCCTGCTCGGCTCCGTGCTGTGCGGCGCCGCCCACAGCATGACCGAGCTGATCCTCTTCCGGGGAATCCAGGGTCTGGGCGGCGGGGGACTGCTGACGACGACGCAGGCGGCGATCGGCGACGTCGTCCCGGCTCGCGACCGGGGCCGCTACTCCGGGTTCCTGGGCGCCGTGTTCGGATTGTCGACGGTGATCGGCCCCCTCCTGGGCGGGTTCTTCGTCGACAACCTGTCATGGCGCTGGATCTTCTACGTCAACGTCCCGATCGGGCTCGTGGCGCTGGTCGTGCTGCAGATCGTCTTCAACCCCCACGTCGGCCACACACGCCACGTGATCGACTACCTGGGGATCTCGTTCCTGGCGGCGGGACTGTCGGCAGTCGTGTTGCTGACGACGCTGGGCGGGGTCGACTACGCCTGGCTCTCGTGGCAGACCGCCGCGTTCGCGGTGATCTCACTCGTCTGCCTGGCCGGATTCATCCTGGCCGAGCGGCGGGCGGCCGAGCCCGTGCTCCCGCTGAGCCTGTTCCGCATCAGGATCTTCGCCGTTGCCAGCGCGGTCGGCTTCGTGGTCGGCGTCGCGCTGTTCGGGTCGGTCACCTACCTGCCGCTGTTCCTGCAGCTTGTGAAGGGCTCCACTCCAACCATCTCCGGCCTCGAGATGCTGCCGCTGATGGCCGGGGTGCTGATCTCGTCGATCGGCAGCGGGCAGGTCATCTCGCGCACCGGTCGCTACAAGGTGTTCCCGATCCTCGGCACGGGGCTGATGATCGTCGGCATGTTGCTGTTGTCGCGGCTGGCAGTCGACACGTCGATCCCCGCTGCCGGGCTGTCGATGCTGGTGCTCGGCCTGGGTCTCGGTGCCGTCATGCAGCCGCTCATTCTGATCGTCCAGAACGCCGTCGACTACTCGCAGCTCGGCGTCGCCACGTCCGGCGCCAGTCTGTTCCGATCGATGGGCGGCTCGATCGGGACGCCGATCTTCGGCGCCATCCTGACCAACCGCTTCGCGTCCAACCTGGCGGCAGCCCTGCCCTCCGCGCCTCCCGGCGGGGTGAACCTGGAGCGGGGGGCGACGCCGGCGCTGATCGCCTCGCTGCCGGCGCCGATCAGGGAGGCGTTCCGCACCGCCTACGTGGACGCGCTGCACCCGGTGTTCCTGACCGGCGCCGCGTTCGCCGTCGTGGCGTTCGTCCTCACCTGGTTCATCCCCGAGGTGCCGCTCCGCAAGACGGTCAAGGCGCAGGGTGCCTCCGAGACGGCCGCCGCGCCCCTGCTGTCGAGCTCGATGGCAGAGCTGGAGGCACAGGCAGCGGCGCTCGCGTGTCGCGACAACCGCCATCTGATCTACGAGCGGCTCGCCGACTCCGCGGACGTGGATCTCGAGCCGCGCGAGATGTGGCTGCTGTTCCGGCTGGTGGAGCAGATGCCGGGCGTGGTCGAGTCCTTCCAGCTCGACCCTCAGCTCGACGAGCTGCGCGACAAGGGGCTGATCGACGACGGCTGTGGGCTCACGCCCGACGGCCAGGCGGCACTCGAGCGGCTGCGCGCCGCGCGTAGCTCGCGCATCCAGGGACTGCTCGAGGACTGGTCGCCCGAGCAGCACCAGGAGGTTCGGGAGATCATCCAACGGCTGACCGACTCGCTGGCCCAGGAGCCGCCCGAGCCGGTCGTCGCCGTGACCTGACCTGCTTGTGCTGCCTGCCGATAGGTCGTAAGCTCGCCGGTGCTCCAGCGCAGATGCGCACACGGTAGGTCTCTTGACGCACAAGGGGGTCGACGATGCGAGTGCGAATCGCCACCGCAGCCATCCTCTGTTGCCTGCTCGCCGCCGGCACGGCCGGCGCCGCGCCGGGGACGTCCGCCTCCGGTCACCGCCTGACACCGCCCCAGCGCGAGCGCGCCGCGGCCGGCGCACCCTCACCGACCGTGCACCGCCGCCGCCACCCCTTCCAGTTCCCCGCCCAGGGCCCGTGCCAGGGCGGCTTCTGCTGGACGCCGGGCGAGCCCGTGATCGCCGTCGGGCCGACCGAGATCCTGGAGACGGTCAACACCGCTGCGACGGTGTACAACAAGACCACCGGTGCGCAGCTCGCGGAGTTCGACTTCGCCAGCTTCTGGGATGGGTCGGGAACGATGAGCTGCGTCGACCCACGGGCGCTCTACCTCCCGACGGGCCAGTACGCGTTCAGCTGCACCGACACCGCCACCGGCGGGCCGATGCGGTTCGCGATCTCCAAGACCACCGATCCGGCGACCGGCGGCTGGTGGGTCTACGCCGCCCCCAACACGACGTCGCTCGACCAGGACAAGATCGAGTCGACCTCCGACAAGTTCATCGTCGCCGGCAACACCGATACGAACGAGCAGATCTACGTCTACAACCTGAGCCAGGTCACGTCGGGCGTGACGCACCCCCAGGTCAAGAAGCTGACCGCCACCAAGTCCAACCTGTACGAGGCGGCGGTCGAGCAGACGTCCGCGTCGCCGGGGTACCTGGTGGCCAGCTTCCCCGGGCAGCCGCTCGATCTGGCCACGATCACGGGGACGCCGGCGGCCGCCAACGTCAAGCTCAAGGAGCAGGCGATCCAGGTGCAGGACTTCCCGGCGCCGCAGGAGCCGCAGGTACCCGGCGGTGCGATCGGCGGGGGCGATCTGGACGGCCGGATCTATGACGCCGTCTACGAGCAGGAGACCTCCGACAGCAAGCCGGTGATCCAGTTCTCGAGCTCCCGCGAGTGCGGAGCCCGCACCTGCCTCACGAGCGGCCGGATCGACCTCTCCGGCACGAAGCCGAAGCTGTCGTCATACCAGATGATCGGCGAGCCGGGATTCGACTACTCCTACGGCGCCGTGGGGCTGGACGCCCAGGGGAACGTGTTCGAGGCCTACACCCGATCGCGCGCTACCCAGGGCGCCGGAGCGGCGGTGGTTGGGCCCGGGTTCGACATCAGCCTGCAGCCCGCGGCGGCCGGCACGACGCCCTGCTCGGGCGGTTCGTCTCCTCCCTGCGATGAGCGCTGGGGCGACTACCTGGGTACGGCGATCGACCCGTCCAACCCCTCGGTGGTCTGGGTGACCGGCCTCTACCAGGCCACGAGCGGCGGCTTCGGCTGGGGCACGACCATCGCCAAGGTGTCACTTACCAGCTTCTCGCTGCCCACCGTGACGACGGGCTCGGCGAAGAAGATCAAGGCAGCCTCGGCGACCCTGACCGGGACGGTCAACCCCAACGGCGTGGCGACCACCTACCACATCGACTACGGGCTGACGACCGGGTACGACTCGAGCACGTCGGAAGCCTCGGTGGGATCGGGCGCCACGCCGGTCTCCGTCAGCGGCGGCATCTCCGGCCTCCAGCCCGGCACGCTCTACCACTACCGCGTGGTGGCAACCACCGCGACCGGCTCCGCGGACGGCCCCGACCGGACGTTCAGGACCAAGGCGCCGGCGATCACCGGCGTCACCTTCACGGGCACGCCGTCGAACCCGACGGTGACCATCACCGGCACCAACCTCCCGACCGCCCCAACGCCCGACCCGTCGGCGCCCCTCAACTGCACCGCAGGAGACACCAGCTTCGACTACGGCGCCACCGGTCTCTGGTTCGAGGATTCGACCGAGGGCTGGACCGGCGGCCAGATCGGTGATTGCATCGGCCTGATCCTGGGAACTCACACGGCCTCCACAACCTCGTATCAGTTCGGGCCGTTCTACTCCAACTTCAACCCCGTCACCAATGGCGACTCGTACACATTGATGGTCGATGGCGTCACCTTCAGCGGAGTCGTCGCGTACAGCTGACCCTCTGAGCGGCGCACAGGTCGCCCGGGCCTCGCGACGGTAGTCACAAGCTCCGGCCGGACTGCCCCAAGACGGTGAGATCGGCTTTCTCCGCAATGGGGATTCGCCTCCCCGACTTGCGGTATCTGTCGTTGACTAGCCCGGATCCTCGCCTACCGTGCGATGGATCAACATCCAGGCGCCGTCGCTGTCCGCGCCGCTGATCGCTATCGGTCGCAGCCACCTTGACAGCCGTGTCGCCGCCCGCCGTTGACGTTTGGGTCTGTCCGCGGCCGCTTCTGTTCCCTAGCTGGGGGTCCCGGTTGACTCGCCTCATTGCCATTGTGGCTGCCGTTGCACTGCTCGTCGGAGTGCCCGGCGCCTACGCCGCAACACACACCTCGACGTCGTCCACGTCCACCGTCCACGATTCGCGCGCTCCGGTGCGCAGCCACACCACCCACCACAAGCATCCGCCCACGCGAGTCAGCCGAGCGCGCCACGGCGCACTTCACGCCTACGTTTCGGCGAGACGCATGGCCAGGCTCCTCGGCCATCGTCTGGGCGCTCCGCGCCTGATCATGCACGTCCGCTCGATCCACTGGCTGCGCGCCCTGCGGCGGCACTGGACCCGCATCGGACATGGGTATCAGCGGAGCTGGCACCGCGTCCTGCTGGAGCGCCACGCAACCCGGATCGCGGTCTCGCAGATCGGCACGCCGTACGTCTACGGCGCCGCCTCGCCGCACGTCGGCTTCGACTGCTCGGGCCTGGTCATGTGGGCGTTCGGCCGGGTCGGCATCAGCCTGCCGCACTCGAGCTACAGCCAGGCCTATCGCGGTCTCGGCATCCCGCGCAGCCACATCCGCCGCGGCGACCTCGTGTTCGAGTACGGCGACGGCCACGTCGGCATCTACCTGGGCCACGGCCTGGTGCTGGCCGCACCGCACACCGGGACGGTCGTCTCGCGCCAGCCGATCAGCCAGTGGCAGATCTCGGCCATCCGCCGGGTCGGCTAGCGGCACCGGGCTAGCGGTCGTCGCGCCGCTGCTGCTTGCGGGTGTGCATCGCCTCGGAAGCGCGGCCGAGGGTCTGGCCCGGCCGCTCATCGCGCTGCCGGGAGGCGTGCCCGACCGATGCACCCTTGTACACGTGACGGTGGGTTGCAGGTACCTGGAGTCCTTCGAGGGTCCCCTCCAGCTCCTGCGCCCGCTGCGCGGTAGCCGCAGAGTCGGCACCCGGGAGCAGCAGGCAGAACTCGTCGCCGCGGGTATGCAGCCGGGCGGCGAACTCGTCGTTATCGGTGAAGCGGCGCCGCATCAGTCGGGATGAGCTCGCTGCCCCTGTGGAGAACCGGCAGCGGAGCGCCATCCTCGTCGACACGAAAGGCGCGGACGGCGCTTGGCTCGAGCCAGTCGTCGACCTCGTGAAGGATCCGTTCCCAGAGCTGCCCCGGGTCGGACGTGCGGAGGATGCGAAACGACGACATGGCCGATCGCCGCAGGAACTCTTCATCCGATGCTTCGCCCCTCGGCGACCACACGTACATATGACACTCATCGACGCAGCCTCGCCGCTGCTACATCCCCACTCAGGAGGTATATGTGAACAGGTAGAGCTGAGCCGGCTGCGGCGACGGGAATGCCACGGGGCCGGTCGCGAAGTTCACTGTCAGCAACGGCGAGTCAGAGCTCAGCGTTCCCTTGTACGTGGACTCCGAGTAGGTGTGCTTGACACCCTGGTTGTCCCTGCACTTCCACGTCTGCACCGTAGGGGCACTGGTGGACGTAAAGCTCGCCGTTCCGGTCATGAGCGGGTTCCCGTTCGTCTTCACGGTCGCGGTCGCACCGGTCGGTCCAGCCTGGGGCGTTGGCAGGTCGCTGACCCTTGCCTTCCCCAGTCCGGTGGCGTAGACCGTCTCGGCCGGGCTCAGCGCCGAGACCGTGAAGAGGCCCTCGATCGGACGCTTCTCGCCGTAGGGGTTTCCGAAGAACCACTGCTGAGGCGAGTTGAGGTGGCCGACCGCCACATCCTCCGCGCCACCGCAGATGTAGGTGACGTGGACGGTTCCTCCACACCCCGGGTCGTAGAAGAAGGAGGCTTTCTTGGCCTGCTTGGTGATGGTGCCGAACACGGTCGTGCCCGACACGAACTTGAACGCCGAGAACGTGACCGTCCCCTGGGAGAAGGTCATGCGGCCCTTCGAGCCGTCCTGAAGGGTGCACGGAAAGCTCTGGTGCCGCGTCGCCGTATACGTGACGCCGATCGCGCTGGGAGCGATCGCCCTGGACGCCTTCACCACGGCTCGCGCGCCCGTCTTGCGGGCGAAGTTGAACGTCAGACCGGACGCCGGTGAGAGGGCGTACTGATAGCTCTGCTCGGAGGTGGTCCCGAGGGCGTCCAGCTCGACGGTGAGGGTGGTCTGGTCGCTGCCGGAGCTGAGGTTGTCGTCGGCGGAGACTCCCATCAGGTAGTCGGCCCCGTGAATCCTCAGCCTGACCGGGGACATGCCCAGCCCCGCCTCCGACTCGTCGAACTCGGTCGCCGCCGGCGTCATGCCGGGGAACCCGTGAGCAGCAAGCACCGACCGTGCCGTCATCTGCGCGGGCGCCGCCCACGCACTCGCAGCCCCGAATGCCAACACAATCACGCTCAAAGCGACGCCGAGCATCCAGCGGCGAGCCGAACCGGTCATCCCCAACCGTGCGTTCACGACCAGACCTCTTTCTAGAAAGCGCCTAACGGGAGCGCGCAGAGTGTATGCGAACGGGCGGATGCCCGTGATGATCAGGACGTGTACTTGACGACGTACAGCTTGGCCGCCGCAGGCGCTGACAGCTGGAACGGATCGGTGTCGAAGTTCGCCGACAGGATCGGCGACCCCGACGCCATCTTCCCGGTGTACGTCGATTGCGTGTAGGTGTGCCTCGTGTTGGACTCGTCCTTGCACGACCCTCTGGTCTTCTTCGGCGCCTTGCTCGACGTGAACGTCGCCGTGCCCGTCATGAACGGATCTCTCGTCGTCTTGACCGTCGCCGTCGCACTGGTGGCACCGGTCGTCGGCGCGGGCAGATCGGTGCCCTTCACCCCCGAGATGACGGTGTGCTGGATGGTCTCCGATCCGCTGGTCGACGACTCGAAGGCGCCCTCGAACGCGTCGGAGTCCCCGTAGTCATTCGCGAAGGACAAGCGCGCGGCAGAGCTGGCATTGCCGACCTCGATGTCCTCGGCACCTGGGCAGATCGGTACCAGCTTCCCGCCGCCGCCCTTGCACCCGGGGTCGTAGAAGAACGACCCCGTCTTAGGCTTGGTGGTCACCGTTCCGAAGAAGGGCGAGGTACCGGACACGAGGGAGAACTGCGACACCTTGACGGTGCCGTTCGAGAACACCTGGTCTCCCGTGGTGCCGTTCTGCAACTTGCAGGGCGCGACCGTGTTCGAGGTTGACATGTAGGTGATGCTCACGGCGCTCGGCGCAATTGCCGCGGTGGCCTTCAGGGCAGCGGTCTTGCCGTTCGTCGCGTCGTAGGTGAAGCTGATCCCCGACGCCGGCGCAAAGGCGTAGTCGTGGTTCTGGTCGCCGAAGAGCTTCCCTGTCCCCTGACGGTCGAAATCGACGTCGAGCTCGGGCTGGTTACCCGGAGCGCTGAGGTCCTGGTTCACGTTGACCGTCATCTGGTAGACGACCGAGTTGATCGTGACGTCGACGGGGTCGGTGCTAAAGGTCGCGAACGGCGGGTCGTACGAGGCGGGCGTCGCCGCGGGAGCCACGCCGGCGAAACCGTGCGCCGCAGCCACGGCTCGATGCGTATGGGACGCCGGAGCTGCCCATGCGCTCGCGGCGCCGAATCCGAGCAGCACCACAGACGCGCCGATGCCGAGCATCCAGCGTCGCGTGCGACCTGTCATCCCCCACGGTGGGTTCACCCCGGACCCCTCTCCCTCTCTTACGCAGAAACTGCAGAGCGCTCAGAGTGTAAGCGACCGCACGCAGGTTGGCAATGCTACCGAAACGCCGCGCGGCGCCTGGCGGCGTCGGACCAGCGGAGCCGCAGGGTGAGGGCTGCGGCCGTCGCCAGCGCCAGCACGGCGATCAGCAGCCAGATCAGAACGGGCCGCGACGAGCGCAGCGACTGCAGGTTCGAGTGGGCGGTCTGCGTATCGAGCTGCTGCTGACGGCCAACGGCCGACCGCATGCTCGATGCAAGTCGCTGGACGCGAGCGTTCGAATCGACGACGGCCTGTCCATCGCTGGCGGCGGTGGCGGCCACCAGTTTGTGAATCTGCGCATCGAGCAGGTGCGCCTCGACCCGCAGGCGGGCGGCAGCCGCCGGCGCGCCCGTGTCCACGCGCGCGGCCAGCGCCAGCACCCAGACCCGGGTGCGCGTGCTGAGAGCAAGCAGCTCCTTCTGCGAGGTTGCCGTCGGCTGGATCACATTGTTCAGCTCCGCCAGCTGGAGCACGGTGATCGCCTGCGCAACCGCCGCATCGCTCTGGGCGCCCGCCGCAGCAGCCTGAGCGTCCGCAGCGCCGCTCCGCACCGACATCACCTCCCAGGCGCAGAGCGCCACTGCGAGCACGCCGGCGGTGAGCGCCAGGCGGGCTGCGGTGCGGTAGACGGAGCCGGCGGAGGCGTGTCTCACGGGACGTAGTACCCGATCGTCACGCTGCGGATGTCGACGGTGTTCGGGCCCTGGATCGCGATGGTGACCCGCACGGCGGTTGTCGAGGGCCGGGTCAGGGCCTGATGGTAGGCGCCCACCGACGGCGACCCGGCCGTGCGGTCGACCGTGAGGGCCACCGAGCCGATGATCGTCGAGGGCACCTTGTACGAGTAGCGGACAACGGCCCTGGCGCCCGACGGGCAGCTGATCCGCAGATCGCTCGGAGTCGACACCTCCGGCGCGAACGAGCACGACGGACCGGCCCGGTACGAGGTCTTCTCGCCGCCCCGGATCTGGGTGCGCCAGACCTTGGCGGCCGCGACGGACGCGCTCAGGGCAAGCAGAGCGAGCGCCAACGGGACGGCCACGATCAGGATCCGGCGGATCGGCCTCACCTCACCCACGCCCGTAGAACCCGATGCTGACGCTGCGGATGTCGACCACGCCCCTGCCGTTCATGCGGACGGTGAGCTGCAGGCGTCCCTTCGCCACCCGGCTGATCGACGTGCGCAGCAACCCAGAGGCGGTGGGGCCGGTCTCGACCGCGAACGTGGGGACTCCGGCACGCGCTCCCGTGACCGCGAACTCGTAGCGGACGATCGCGCTCGATGTGGCGGCCGGGCAGCTCAGGCGGAGCGTCCCTGAGCTCGGGTCGCGCGCAGGCCGGCACGACCCCGACACCGAGGCCGGGTCGGCCCCCGGCAGGTACCGCGTCTGCCAACGAGTCGCACCGGCGGCCGCCGGCTGCGGACTCTGCTCCAGCATGGTGTTGACCGCCTGCCTGATGCTCGAGGTCGAGACCGGAAGCACGTCGGCATAGGACGCGCCCGCCGCAAGCACCAGCCCGACGGCCGCGAGCAGGGCCACCAGACGCACCGTGTAGTGCCCCCGGCGCGCCGGGCGCACGACGGCGGGCGGCCGGATCGCCTCGGACTTCCGGTCGCCCCGCGCAGCCGCCAGCAGCTGGGCGACCGGCGCGTATCCTGGCGGCGCGTCGGCAGACGACACCAGGCCGCCGAGCATCCGGTCGGCGGTGTCCTCGTCGAGCAGGTCGGGGGAGACGTGATCCACGCTGGTCCTGAGAACGCGGCCGAGCCTCACCTCGTTTCACCGCCCTCGCCCAGCTCCCGGGCCAGCCGCCGAAGGGCGCGGTGCTGGAGCACGCGCACGGTCGCCGCCGGGCGGTCGGTGATCAGCGCCACCTCGGCGGCCGAGAACCCTCCGATCACGCGGAGCAGGACGATCTCGGCCTGCTCGCGCGGCAGGCTCTCAAGGATCGCCGCGACGGCCTCCGATGACGCCGATTCCTCGAACGCCGGATCCTCGCTGCCGTGACCGGCGATGTCCGAATGCTCCGGCTCGCGGAGCACGACCAGCCGCCGCCAGCCGCGCCGGTGGTGGTCGATCACGCGACGGCGCGCGGTGACGTACAGCCAGCGCCGGAACTCGTCGTCGGTGCCGTTGAACCGTGGCAGCGCGGCCAGCACCTCGGTCCAGGCGACGGACGCGATGTCCTCGGCGTACGCGGGCGTAAACGCACTCAGGTAGCGGACGAGCCCAGGCTGGACCTGGGCGTACAGACGCTCGAGCCGCTCCCGGCTCGTGCGGAGCTCGCCCTCCCGGACGGGGTCGTCGTCCACCCGGCAAGTATCCCGCTTTCGCGGTGGAGAACAAGGTCACGGATGGTGAACGTCACGTGAATCGTAGAGCTGGTTGGCCCAGGCTGAAACGCGCGGCGGCCCTGGTGCGATGTCCTCGTCAGCATGCGCTGATCGATCCGGCCGGAAACCCATCCTTCGGAGCACCAGCTCCGTGTCACCATCCCGTTGGGGGAGGAGCGATGAAGAAACTTGGTGCCATCACAACCGTCGTGGCGTTGCTTGCGATCGCGAGCCAGGGCGTCGCCCAGGCCCACGTCATCGGCAACCACATCCGGCCGCACCAGCTGTTCATGGGACTGGTCAACGGCCGGCCCGGGATCGTCACGCCCGTGGTGATCAAGGTCGTCTGCCCCGGACCGGGACAGCCGGGTCAGACCGGCCATCCGGTGGCCGGCCAGACCGTCGCCGTCATCCCGACGGCGACCGTCAACGGCCGCGACGGGTACACCGGCCACGACCACAGGATCGGCGCGTTCTTCGGGGCGCTGCCGCCGTCGGCGGGGTCCTCAGCCTACGTTCTGCTGCGGCGCTACGGCGTGCACCGGCGGATCCCGACGACGGTGCTGTTCCCGTGCTCGGGCACCGGTCGCGTCAACTTCCTTCCGCTGCCACTCGACCCCACGTCGCGGGACAGCTACGTGCCGGTCGTCTACGAGAACGTGGCAGTCTGACGGCTGAGCGCACAGGGCCGCTCGCGGAGCATTACGCCCGCGGGCGGCCCAGATCTAGATCCGCCACTCGCCGTCCGAGATCAACACTCGCTGCTTGCCGCTGGGAAGCGTTGCCGTGACCTCGAAGTCCGGCGTTCCGATCATGACGTCGATGTGGAGCTGGGCCTGGTTGATGCCACCCTTCTTGCCGGGCTCGCGCGCGACTCCAAAGCCCGACCCGAACGCGATGTGGCAGGCCGCGTTCTCATCGAGGAGGGTGTTGTAGTAGACGCGCCCGCTGGATCCGATCCGGGAGCTGCCGTCGACCAGCGCCACTTCTCCCAGCCGCCGCGCGTTCGGCTCGGAGTCGAGGAAGGCAGCCAACAGCTTGCGGTCGGCCTCACGCTTGCACTCCAGCCGCACCAGCCGGCCGCCGCGGAACTCTCCGGCGATGCCCTCGAACATCCGTCCGTGGAACGAGAGCGGCATCGAGCAGCGGAACGGCCCCTCGGCCACCCCCGCCTTGGGGCTCGTGAAGACCTCTTCGGTGGGGATGTTCGGGCAGGTGACGTGTCCGTACTTGAGCTCGCGGCCGCCGCCGATCCAGACCGTGCCCGGCGAGAGGCCGACGGTCAGGTCTGTCCCGGGGCCGCGGAGCCGGAGCGCGGTCGGGGCCAGCTTCGTCAGCGCTCGCCCGCGGCGCCGCAGCGCGCGTGCGTGCGCAGTCCATCCCTTGTGCCCCGGCGGGTCGTTCTTCCCCATCCGGCAGAACTCGAGCAGGTCGCGCGCAAGCCGGCGCTGCGCGCGCTGCGGCTCGACGCCGGGAAAGACCTGAGCCGCCCACAGGGGGGTCGGGAACGCACAGCCCGACCACCGCACCCCACCGTCCAGCATCGCCCTGATGAACTGCTTGTTCTCCTGGGCCGGGCGCTGGAGCTCGAGCGCCACGCGATCGGGCGGAAGCCCGTCGAAGACGCCCGGGTCGGATTCGCCGGTGGTGCCCAGGGTGGCGGCGGTGGGCCGCTGAAGCTCCCGGTAGCGGGCCGGTGACCAGGGGGGCAACGCGCCCAGGTCGTCCCGCTTCTTCCCGTACCGCACCCGGGCGGCCTGAGCCCGCGGCTCGGAGTAGCTGACCTCGACCGTCTGTGCTCCTGCCCGGTACGCGGCCTCGGTCAGGGCTACCGCAAGCACCCGGTGAGCGACCGGAGTGCGGATATCCAGCACATCTCCTGCGCGGGTATCGACCCCGGCCTGCACCACGCAATCGGCGTAGCGCTCCAGCTCGCGGCCGAACGGATTGAAGTCGCCAGTCGGGGAGGTGGTCGACATCCGCCGTGCAGCCTACCGCGCAGGGCGGGCGGTGGCGAATGGCCTGCGCCGGCCCGGCTGTGCCGCCGGCGCCGCCCTGTAGCCGCTTCGAAACCTGCCGCTGCGCGTCGCGCCAGGTTAACGCCCGACCCAATTTGCACCCTGCCTGTCACCGCTCTGTAACAACTCGGCGCGAGGACTGTTTACGGAGCGTTCACTCGCCGGTCCATTGCGGTTCGTGGTCGGGTTACACGCTTGGGATAGACATGTTCTGCGGCGCAGATGTCGGTGCCGTGTCACCGGGGATGGAGGTGTGCACAAGGACGACAGAGCACGCTGGTGAGCTTTGTGACACGAAACCGTTGTTCAAAATGGAGGATATGAGAGTTGTCTCTGCGAAAAAAGTTCTCGCTCACGACCGGCCTGGTCGTGGTCGCGCTGCTCGCGGCGTCGAGCGTGGCCTGGGCTGCCCAGACCACCAGCCAGATCGTCATCGGTAGCGGCTCCGACACGACGGAGTGGATGGTGCAGTCGCTGGGCGACCTGTACTCGAACGCGCCTGGGTGTAACCAGCTGAAGAGCCCTCAGCCGCTCGACGGGTCGTGCCCGAACTCCGGTTCGGAGAATCAGGGTGACTCCGTCAACTACTTCCACGACATGATCGTGCAGCGGTACTTCCTGGGCTCCGGCGGCGGCATCAACCAGATCTGCCAGCAGGGCCTCGCGAACGTTGCACCGGTCGACTTCGCACGCTCGTCCCGCGTCCCGCTTCCGGCATCCGCCGGCGGTTCGGACTGCACCGGCCTGCACTTCGTCGGTTTCGCGCGTGACGGCATCACCTGGGAGTGCTGGCCATCTGCAACCGGAAACGGCTGCGGGAGCATGTCCAGCCTCAGCCTGAATGTCACGCAGCTCAAGAAGATCTTCGTAAGCTGCACCGTGACGAACTGGAGCCAGGTCGGCGGCAGCAACGTCGCCATGGATCCGTACGTTGCTCAGGCCAACTCCGGCACCGGCGTCACCTGGGCCTCGGCCCTCGGCGTCCAGCTGGCCTCGGGTCAGGCGCTGACCAACTGCGTCCACAATCCCAGCAATCCCGGCCAGCCCGGCTCGAACGTCTCTCCTGAGAACACCAACAACCTCGTCGACGGCAACGGCGACCAGGCGAACGCGATCTTCTACTACTCGGTCGGCGTGTACCACAAGACGTACGGTGCCAGCGCCTTCACCGGTGGCGACGGAAGCGCACTTGGCAAGATCAACGGCCTGAAGGCAACGACGACGGCGATCTCGAAGGGCACCTTCCCGGTCAGCCGATTCCTGTTCAATGTCTACTGCGCCGGTGATCCCACCAACAGCAACAAGTGTGGTAACGACACCGCTGCACCCGCCGACGTGACGAACTTCGTCGGTGAGAACGGGTTCATCTGCCAGAACGAGAGTGGCTTCAACGACACTCACGGCAACCCGATTCTCGATCCTCTGTCCGGCAAGGCGTATCGCTCGGCCCAGACCGGCAGTGGCTCGACTGCTCATCCCAACGGCGAGATTCCGAGCACCATCAGCGCGTTCGGGTTCGTGCCGCTCGTGAAGCAGGCTGACAACACCTACTGCAAGACGTTTACGACCTAGGCAGCACGGGCTAGGCGAGACGCACTCGCCGGGCGGGAGGGCCACCAGGCTCTCCTGCCCGGCGGCTTTTCGAGGGTCGGCCGGTCCTTGGGGTCAGGAAGCGGCCTGCGTGGGGCCGGCGGTGAGCGAGCTGTCGAGCAGTCGGTAGCCGGCGCCGCGCACCGTGACCAGGTGCTGAGGAGCGCGCGGGTCGGCCTCGATCAGCCGCCGCAGGCGCATGACGTGAACGTCGAGCGTGCGCGAGTCGCCGAGCGGCTCCCCGCCCCACAGCTCGGCGATCAGAAACTCCCGGGTGAGCAGCCGGCAGGGGCGCTCCATGAAGGCGCGCAGCAGATCGAACTCCCGCGGCCGCAGCCGCACCCGCGCTCCGCGCACCGTGGTCTCGTGGCGGCTCAGGTCCATCTCCACCGGGCCCACCCGCAGCAGCGTGGGGTCGGCCGGCGCACCGGCGATCGCAGCCCGGCGGATCATCGCCCGCACGCGCCAGACGAGCTCGGGAACCGACAACGGCTTCGTCATGTAGCCGTCGGCTCCCAGCTCGAGCCCGGTTACGCGGTCGGCCTCGGATCCTCTGCAGGTGAGGATCAGGATCGGCACGTTGGACTCCCTGCGGATCAGGCGGCAGACGTCGAAGCCGGTGATG
>Ga0265327_10002410_pt1 | contig 19834 bp, 18 predicted proteins | sample 41621metaG_FD_202089 | JGI IMG/M metagenome (GOLD analysis project Ga0265327, IMG submission 202089) | Rhizosphere microbial communities from Carex aquatilis grown in University of Washington, Seatle, WA, United States - 4-16-21 metaG | ecosystem: Host-associated > Plants > Roots > Rhizosphere...
GCTCAGGCCGTGCCCGGCCTGGAGGTCGTTGTCGAGCGTCCCGAGCAGACCCGTCGTCGTATGGACGAGGGCCCTCCAGGCGAGCATCTCCGGCTCCGTCAGCCACCGGACCTCTTGCTCGCTCATCTCGAAATCCTAACCGTCGACTCGGGAATCTTCTTGCGTCTGCAAGCATTGAGACTATCATTGCGATCGCAACGATTGCGTCGACAAGCACCCGAGGAGCACCCCATGACCACCACGCAGAACCCCGCAGTTCGAAACGCCCCGGCGGCCGGATCGTACGCGCTGGACCAGGTCCACTCGTACGTTTCGTTCACCGCCCGCCACCTCATGGTCACCAAGGTCCGCGGCCGGTTCCCGGTCACCGCGGGAAAGCTCGTGATCGCCGACGACCCGGCGCAATCCGCGGTCGAGGCAACCATCGACGTGACGGCCGTCGAGAGTGGCGACCCCAAGCGCGACGAGCACCTGCGGTCGGCCGACTTCTTCGAATCCGAGAAGTACCCCACCGCGACCTTCCGTTCCACCAGAGTCGAAGATCACGGTGACGGCGAGTTCACACTCGTCGGCGAGCTCACGCTGCGGGACCGGACCCACCCGGTCACGCTGAAGGGCGAGTACCTCGGCACGCAAGCCTCGCCGTGGGGCGACACGCGCGTCGGCTTCAGCGCCGAGACCGAGATCAGCCGCAAGGACTGGGGCCTCGAGTGGAACGTTGCACTCGAGACCGGTGGCGTCGTCGTCGGCGACAAGATCAAGCTCGCGATCGACGCGGAGTGGATCAAGGAGTAACACCCGCCCGGGTGTTGGCGGTGACGTCGGGCCTGACACGCACGTCAGGCCCGACGTACCCTGCCGCCATGGCCGACACCATCCGGCTCAACTGGCGCAAGAGCGAGACGCACGGCCTCGAAGCCGACCCCGAACCGCGCCCGATCCGTTACACGCTGTTCTCGACCGACGACCACCTGGTCGAGCCGCCCGGCATGTTCGAAGGCCGGCTCCCGGGCCGGCTCGCCGAGCTCGCGCCGAAGGTCGTCGAGACCGAAGAGGGCCACGAGGTGTGGCACTTCGACGGCAAGGTCTTCTTCCAGGTCGGGCTGAACGCGGTCGTCGGCCGCAAGCGTGAGGACTGGAAGGTCGAACCGACGCGCTTCGACGAGATGCGGGCGGGTTGTTACGACGTCGACGCCCGCATCCGAGACATGGACATCAACGGGGTCTGGGCGTCGGTGAACTTCCCGTCGCAGATCACCGGTTTCTGCGGGTCCGTCTTCTCGCGCTGCCGCGATCCCGAGCTCGGACTCGCGGTGACCCGTGCGTGGAACGACTGGTTCTACGAGGAATGGTTCTCGAAGTATCCGGATCGCATCGTGCCGATGGGCATCACGTACCTGGCCGACCCCGACGAGGCGGCCAAGGAGATCCACCGCAACGCGGCTCGCGGCTTCACCGCGGTCACGCTGCCGGAGATGCCGCACCGCATCGGCATGGAGCCGATCTTCTCGCAGTGGTGGGACCCGGTCATCGCCGCGTGTGCCGAGACGGGAACCGTCGTCTGCCTGCACGTCGGTTCCACCGGCGTGGCCGACATGCCGCCGGGCGCGCCGATGGTCCCCCTCGGCGCGACGCTCTTCGGTCAGCTGTCGCTCAGCGCGTGCGCGGAGTGGCTGTGGTCGCGCTATCCCGCCGAGTACGCGGACCTCAAGATCATCATGAGCGAGGGCGGCATCGGCTGGGTCGCGATGTTGCACGACCGGCTGGAGAACATCGTCGAGCGCTCGGGCTACGGCAGCTACTTCCCCGGAAAGCTGCGACCGGCCGAGGTGTTGCACCGCAACTTCTGGTTCTCGACGATCGACGACCCGTCGACGTTGAGCACCCGCGACACCGTCGGCGTCGATCACATCACCTTCGAGTCGGACTATCCGCACGGCGACGGCACCTGGCCGGACACCCAGCAGGTGTTCGCCGACGTCTTCGGCGGTCTGAGTGCCGACGAGATCGCGAAGATCAGCCACGAGAACGCCGCCGCGCTCTTCCGCCATCCGCTGCCACCGGCCGGCAACCCCCACGCGATCGGAGTGCGCCGGTGACGGACGCCGCGTATCGCGGCACGAACGTTCAGATCGAGATCTGGTCGCCGAACGCGGGCGAGTCGCGCAAGATCACTCCGCCGCCCGGGCAGGAGGCGGCGATCGTGCTCCTGTCCGGCCGGGTCGAATTCGACGGCGAGGCCGCGAGCCGGTCCTCGGTGTTCGAGCAGCCCGCGTCGGCGGTCTACCTGCCGCCCGGCGCGGTGATCGAAGTCGACGCGATCAGCGACGCGGAGCTCGCACTCGTCGCAACCCGCGGCTACGACCTGACGTCGGACGACGCCCCGATCGTCGTCCACCCCGACGACGTCGTGGTGCAGCCGCGCGGTCAACCCGGTTGGGAACGAGACGTGCACGACGTGATCGCCGAGCCGGCTCCCGCGCGTCATCTCCTGCTCGGTGAGACGTTCAACGAGCCCGGTCAGTGGTCGTCGTTCCCACCGCACAAACACGACGGCGGCGACGGTGAGATCGCGCTCGAAGAGGTGTACTACTACCGCTTCGACCGACCGGACGGGTTCGGATTCCAGGGCCTGTACGAAACCGACGGTGAAGCCACCGCCGTGTTCCTCAAGCACGGGAGCATCGTCGGCATCCCGCGCGGCTATCACCCCGTGTGTGCCGCGCCCGGCTACCGCCTCTACTACCTGTGGGCGCTCGTCGGAGACCACCGGCAACTCGCGATGCACGAAGACCCCGCACACCGCTGGTTGCACGACCGGTGAGACCGTCCTCGTTCGTCGGCTCGTTACTCGCCGGCGACCGCGACGGGCGAGGTGTTCGGTGCGGAACCCGGATGCGCGATCGTCGACGCCGCGTCCTCGTCGCGGATCAGCAACGCGGTGACCGCGGCGACCACGACGAGACACGCGCCGACGAAGAATGCGGCGTGGTACGCCGACAGCACGGGTGACTGCCCGCCCGACAACAACACCGTCAGCAGGACACCGACCCCCAGTGCCGCGGCGACCTGGCGTTGCGTCGAGTAGATCGCCGACGCGCGTCCGGTGTCCTCCGGCGTGATGTTCGCGTAAGTGGCCGCCTGCAGCGGGACGAACGCGAACGCCATGCAGATTCCGCGCCCGAACATGATCAGCCGTATCCACCACAGGTCCGTGTGGACGCCGACCACCGCGAGCAGCATCGTCACCAGCGACATGCCGATCATCCCCCAGAAGATGAGCCGGCGCGGTCCGACGCGGTGGTAGAGACGACCGACGAGCTGGCTCGAGACGATGACGCCGATCGCCTGCGGGAACGTCGTCAAACCCGATTGCAACGCGCTGAGGCCGCGCAGGTCCTGCAAGAACAAGGGCAGGATGTAGAGCACACCCGCGAAGCTTCCGTAGGTGAGCGTCAGCACGATATTCGCGTTGCGGAACATGCGCTCGCGATACAGGCGCAGCGCGAGCATCGGCGCGCTAACGCGCGCTTCGACCACGACGAGCAACGCGAACAACAACAATCCGGTGCCGCCGGTCGAGATGACCGTCGCCGATCGCCAGCCCTTCAGCGGACCTTCGGACAGCGCGTAGAGGACGAGTGCGAGGCCGGCGCCCGAGAGCAAGAAGCCGCCGACGTCGAAGCGTCCCGCCGTTCCTTCGCGGTGCTCGCGCAGATAGAGCGCGCCGAGAACGAATCCGACGACTCCGACCGGCAGGTTGACGTAGAAGATCCAGCGCCACGACACGTCGGTGACGAGCCAGCCGCCGATGATCGGGCCCAGCGCCGGCGCGAGAACCGTCGGGATGATCAGGACCGTCGATGCCTTCGCCCGCTCGACCGGCGGGAACGCGCGGAACAGCATCGCGGTGCCGACCGGTGTGAGCATCCCACCACCGACACCTTGCAACACCCGGAACATGACGAGCTCGTGCAGGCTGTGCGCCTGGCCGCAGAGCGCGGACGCGAGCGTGAACATCGCGAGCGCGAACAGGAACACCTTCTTGGTGCCGATCCGGTCACCGATCCAGCCCGACGCGGGGATCCAGATCGCGAGCGACAGCAGATATCCGAGTACGACCCACTCGATCGATGTCTGCGTCGCATGGAAGTCGCGCGCGAGGGTGGGCGTGGCGACAAAGACGATGGTCGTGTCCATGATGTCCATGAACATCCCGCACACGAACACGCTCGCGACGAGGACGCGCTCGTTGGCCTTGGCCCAGGCGTGCGCACGTTGCAACAACGAGACGGGACCGCCGGGCACCCGACGACACTACGTGCGCCCGCGAAAACGCCGCCGGGGGAGCCCAAAGTACCTGCATATGACAGACTTCTGGCCGACGGCTCGGAGCCAGGGCGTAGGAATCGTGTCAACGGGTGTTGCCGGGCCGCCAGATCGGCGTACGGTGCGTCCGGACATGGCGGGCGCGGGCGACGGTTACTTATCCATTGAGATACACCAAGCCTCGGGGATGGTCGCGGCTCAACGCGGCTGCACACCCGACGACGCTCTCGCGCTCGTGACGTCCCGTGCGCTCGAGATCGGTTGCACGCTCGACGAGTTGGCGCGCGCGGTACTCGACCGTTCGGTCCGCTTCGACGAATAGCGGTGCGCCGGCATCCGGGCCGACGTTCGCTCCGTAGAAGGGGCGTCCCCCGAAAGGTGCCTCGGGGTCGGCGAAGCCCCGCGTACGGCGCGGGGCTTCGCGCTTTACGTGGCGCTTTCGTCTCGCTTCGACGAAGACGGACCGGCACTCCCGACTACGGCGCGAGACGGGGCTGCACCTTCGCGGCGACGAGCTCGAGCGACTGCCACGCGATCTCGGGGGGAATCCCACCGCACAGCGGGTGCAACGCGAGCGACCCGTGCGTGCGCACGAGCTCGACACACTCATCGGGCGTGACGACCGTGTAGACGTCGTGGGCGCGCAGCTCGTCGACCGTCGTCGCGGTGTCGAGCGCGGCGGAGTCCATGTTTGCCTCGATCTGCCATTGTGCGTAGCTGCGCGCGTCGTGCAGGAGGTTCGCCCCGATCTCCGCCCAGGTTCGATCGGGATCCTCGGACACGAACACGTTCAACGGTCCGGTGCCCGGGCTGATGACGAAGCCCGGCGCGAGGCCCAGCCGCTCCCGCTCCGACTCGTACTCGGCGACGAGCCGATCCGAGCGCAGCTGCGGGAAGAAGGGCATGTCGAGCCGAGCGGCGCGTCTCGCGGCGGCCCGCGTACCGCCGCCGTAGCAGACGATCGGATACGGCGACGTGAACGGCACCGGTCGCACGTGCACGACGCGGCCGTCGTGCTCGAACGGCTCGCCCGTCCAGGCCCGGCGCATCAACGCGATCGCGGACTCCATGTCGCGCGCGCGGTCGGCGAACGACTTTCCGAGCGATGCGTACTCCGCCGGTCGGTATCCGAGCCCCGCGACGTACGAGACGCGACCGCGGCTGACGTGGTCGAGCACCGCGATGTCCTCGGCCAGCTTGACCGGGTCGTACAGCGGTACCAGAAGGGCGGCGACACTGATCGCGATCTGATGCGTGCGCGCCGCCATCGCCGACGCGACGACGAGCGGCGAGGGGAGGTAGCCGTCGTCGGTCGCGTGGTGCTCCGACACGACGGCCGCGGTGAAGCCGTGCTCCTCGGCCCAGGCCGCCATGTCGAGAGCGGCCGCGTACAGGTCGGCCGTCGGAGCACCGAAGGCCGGAGTGCGCAGATCGAAGCGCATGACGAACGTACCGAGCAATGTCACGGGCCGGACGTTAGGCGAGCGGGTCGTCCGGCGCGGCCGGGAGGACGACGATCACATCCAGCCCGCCGCTCGGGCCCGGCTCCAGTTCGGCCGTCCCGTGCGACGCCACCGCGAGCCGGCGCACGATCGCGAGACCGAGTCCGGAGCCGCCGGGCGCGGCGTGGGGGCCGCGCCAGAAGCGTTCGAACGCCCGCTCCCGGCTCGACGCGTCGAGCCCGGGGCCCTCGTCGATCACGTGCAGCGCAACACCGGATGCCCTGCGTTCGACCCGCACGACGATGCAACTCCCGGGCGGCGAAACGGCGAGCGCGTTGTCGACGAGGTTGTCCACGAGCTGTTCGACCGCACCCGGGATGGCACTCGCGCGCGCGACGTCCGGGAGCTCGCCGACGAGCGTGACGTTCTTCTCCGCGACCGCGTCCTGCCAGACCTCGACCCGATCACGCGCGATCTCGGCGACGTCCACCGGCGCGCATTCGGTGCCACTGGCGTCGTCTCGTGCGAGCAGTAGCAGCCCGTCGATGATCTGGCTCATACGCGCGACTTCGGCGCCCGCCGCGTCGAGTGCGGTCCGGTCGCGCGCGTTCTCGTCGCTGACGAGGTTCTCGAGCCGTAATCGCAAGGCCGTGAGCGGTGTCCGCAGCTGGTGCGAGGCATCGGCGACGAAACGCTCTTGTGCGTCGAGCACACGCGTCAGCCGGTCGGCCATCCGATTGAAGGTGGACGCGAGGTTTCGCAACTCCGAAGGAACGCCGGCCGCGTCGACCTCGGCGACGCGCGCGGAGAGGTCGCCGGTCGCGAGCCGGTCCGTCGCGAGCTGCAGCCGCCGGATCGGTCGGGTGATACTCCGGGCCAGAGCGAAGCCGACGAGCGCGACCACCACGAGAACGCCGACGCACAGCAGCACGATCTGTTCCCACATCCGGCGCACGCGGTCGTCGATCGTGGCGGTGCCGTACGTGATGCGGACGGCGCCGAGTACCCCCTCCGCGGCCGTGACGGGAACGGCCGCGTACACGACGGACGTGTGCAGCGGGACCGAGTAGCGGGTACCGGTCGCGAGCTTTCCCTTCAGTGCGATCTGGATCTCGGGGTCCTTCGAGTCGTCGGGATGACTCGCGATCTGGTCCGTATCGGCGAGCGCGATGCCCCGGTCATCGACGACCGTGACATGCGCCTCGTTCTGGCGGGCGTAGCGCACGATCTGGTCGGTCGGAAGCGGTGTCCCCGCCTCGAGTGAGTCCTCGACGAGCGCCGACATCGTGTCGGCGTCACGTTCCACGCCGAACAACAGCCGGTCCTTCTCTCGGTGCGCGAAGGTGAGCCCGAGCGGTATCGCCAGCAGCGCAAGACCGAACATCGTGATGGCGAGGTAGGTGACGACGAGCCGACGGATCATCGTTTCGGATCAGCGTGCGACGTCGAGCCGGTACCCGACGCTGCGGATGGTCGCGATCCAGGCGGGATCCCCCAGTTTCTTGCGCAGAGACGCGATGTGCACGTCGAGCGTCTTGGTCGGGCCCCACCAATGCTCGTCCCACACCTCCTCGATCAGCTGGTCGCGCCGTATGACGATCCCCGGATCGTCGGCCAGGCGGGCCAGGAGATCGAACTCCTTCGGGGTGAGCGCGATCTCGTTGCCGTCGATGCTCACGCGTCGGGCCCGCCGGTCGATGTGCAATGCGCCGAGCTCCTGCACGCGGGACTCATCCGACTCCAGCGCGTCGGACCGGCCGGTTCTTCGACGCACCGCGCGGATGCGCGCGACGAGCTCCCGGAACCCGAACGGCTTGACGACGTAGTCGTCCGCGCCCAGCTCGAGCAACAACACCCGATCGAACTCGTCCGCGCGAGCAGTGAGCACGATGATCGGCGTCGTCGACTCGCGCCGCAATGCGCGACACACGTCGGCGCCGTCGACGTCGGGGAGCCCCAGGTCGAGGAGAACCAGGTCGGCGTCGGCTGCGGCCTGGAGCGCGGCACCGCCGGTGCGCACCGCGGTCACGTCGAAGCCCTCGCGTTCGAGCCCTTCGACCAGCGGCACCGCGATCGCATCCTCGTCTTCGACGAGGAGGAGTCGGACGCGGATCGGTTCGGTCGTCACGGCGATGGCCAAGCATACGCAGGTCCCGTTTCGGCACCGCCGAACGGCGTGCGGCGCACGCGACGGCCGCTCACGAGACGCGGTAGCGATCGAACGAAGGCGTGACCACGACGACCCGGTCGTCGGTGATCCCCATCCCCTCGTAGCCCACGCGGGTCGCGAGCCAGCGCATCCCGTCGTCCGGACCGAGAACGACCGCCGCGGTCGCGAACGCGTCGGCGAGCGCAAGGTCCGGACCGACGACGGTCACGGACGCGAGCCCGGTCGCCGGCCGGCCGGTGCTCGGATCGACGACGTGGTCGCCGCGTTCGTAGCGGCCCGAAGTCGCGACCGCCGCGTCGGAGACCTGGAGCACCGCCGCGAACCGGTCCCGCTCCCACGGGTGCTGGATGCCGACCCGCCACCCGCTCGTTCCCTCGGCCCGCCCGGCCGTCAACACATCGCCTCCTGCGTTCACGAAGAAGTTCGACGCGCCGGCGTCGCGCAGGAGATCGCCCGCACGCGCGACGGCCCAACCCTTGACCAGCCCGGACGGATCGAGCGCGGCCCGGCCGGGCGCCGGCACCGCGCATGCGCGCGCGCCGAACGAGATGTCGAATGCACCCCCCGACTCGAGGCGCATGTCTTCGCACAGCCGGAGCACGGTTGCCATCTCCGGGCTGTACTCCGTCGCCGCGAGCTCACCGCGTGCGATGCGCATGATCTCGGTGTCGTATCGCCAGGTGCTGAACAGGTCGTCGACACGGGTGAACCACGCGAAGCACGCATCCACCACGCTCTCGTCGACCGGGTCGCGCACGTCGACGCTGATGACCGTTCCCCACTGCTCTTGGACCCGCCGCACCGGTTGCACGTGTGACGGCTCGAGCTAGCGGGAGGCTTTGTCGAGCGCGCTCTGCAGCGACTGCGCGTAGCTCGTGCTCGTGTACGTCGCGCCGCTCACGATGTCGATCTGCGCACTCTGCGCCTGCAACACCTCTTGTTCCAGGATCGGCGCCGCGGCCTGGCTGATCTCCGCGGAGTGCCGCCGGTCCTGCGGCATCTGCAGCTCGGTGATACCGGTGATCTGGCTCCCCCGCAGCGTCACCTCCACCTGGACCGTGCCGTATTGGTTGTCGAACGGGTCGCCGTCGATCGTGCGGACGGCACTCCCGCTCGTCGCGGGCGGTGCGCTCGTCGGTGGGTTCGTCGGTGGTGTGGTCCCGCCCGCCCGCGTCGAGCCCGGCGGCGCGGGAGTCGTCGTCGCGGGGGTCGTCGTCGCGGGGGGCGCGATCGTGGTGGAGTCACCGGCCGGCGGGGCCGCGGCGACAGCGCCCGGGCGTTTCACGTGCAGCGCGGAGCTCGACTTGGGGAGGCCCGGCGACGACTTGAAGCTCGCGAGCGCGACGATGCCGATCGCGGTTGCGATGAGGGCGGGAACTGCACGAGTCACGATGGCTCCATGGTGGCCGGGAATCTCCTAGAACTCGAAGCGTTCGAAATGGATCTGCCGGCGCGGGACCCCGAGCAATGTCAGCCGTCGCGTCACTGCGTCAATGAATGCCGGTGGTCCGCAGACGAAGCAATCGCGCGTCGCGGCGTCGGGCACACCTCGCTGCAGCAGGGGGACGCCGAGCAGGTCGGTGCGGTCGTCGCCGATCTCGGTGCCCGGGATCACGTGGATGCGCAGGTTGTCGGACCCGGCGAAGCGCCGGAGCTCGTCGGCGAACACCGTGTCGTCCGCGGTGGCGACGCGGTAGAGCAGTACTACGTCGTCGTCCGGGCCGAATGCGTCGAGCAACGCCCGCACCGGCGTTACGCCGATGCCACCGGCGACGAGCAGGACGCGCCGGCGCGTCCGGCGCCCGGTGGTGAACGTGCCGTACGGGCCCTCCGCGAACACCCGCACCCCGGGACGAACGCGCTGCAACCGAGCCGTGTAATCGCCGAGTGCCTTCACCGTTATGCGCAGCCGGTTGTGCTTCGGCGCCGCGGACAGCGAGAACGGGTGCGCCTGCCACCATCCCGTAGGCGTCAGGAACCGCCACAGGAAGAACTGGCCGGGTTGCGCCCCGATCTCATCGAGACCGCGGCCGCGGATCTGGATCGAGACCACGCCCGGCGCCTCGCGCTTCACCGAATGCACGCGCAGGTCGTGGCGAAGGTTGAGGCGGAGCGGGTCGAGCACTCGCCACCACAGGATCGCGCCGATGACGAGGATGTACAGGCCGACCCACCACACGCGCGCGGCGGGATCGCCGCTGAAATCGGTGCCGACCGCGATTTGGTGGGCGAACGTGAGCGCCACGGCGAGATATGCGTACAGGTGCACGAAGTACCACGTTTGGCGTTGCAGCCTTCGTCGCGCGATGCGCACCGAGGTGACGGCGACCGCGACGAGCAGCGCGAACCCCACCCACGCCATGAGCACGTCGGGATAATGCGAGACGAAGTCGCGCGTCTGCGCCCACAACGAGATGTGGTCGGCCTGCGCGTACCCGAGCGTCGTGAAGACGACGTGCCCGAGGAGGAGCCACAGGGTCGCGAAGCCGGTCCAGCGGTGCCAGACCGCGAGGTGGTCGAGCCCGATCGCGCGTTCGAGCCACGCGATGCGCGACATCAACAGCAGTTGCACCAGAACCGCGTACGTCCCGAGGAGGGCCGTGAGCTGGCCGACCGCGATCGCGAGCCCGCCGGGACCCTTCGCACTCGCGAGCTCGCCGTGGCGGAGCCACAGCCCGACCGTGACGACGACGCCGACGATCCCGATCAAGGCAATGACCTGTGCGCGCTCCATCGCCCGGTCGCGCCCGCCACGCGGTGTCGGGGTGGGGTGCACGGCGGACGCGGCCGGCTGCGACGTGACGGTGGTCGTCACGAGTTCGTCGCCGGGAGTGGGATGCGAGCTGTCAGGTCTCCACCGTTCCGGGAGCGGCTGTGGGTTGTCTGTGATCCGAGTTAGCGCGCGGAAAATGTCTCCGTGTTCATTCGGCGGCGACGCTCGAATAGGCCACCAGGCCGAAGCGTCCCGGTCACTCCGATGGCGCGCGATCCGGCGCGGTGGTGAACCATGCGCCGCCGAGCGCCAACACGGCCAGCGTGATCATCGCCATGCCGTGCTTGATGTGATGGGTGGTCGAGTGCGCGGCGTGCCCGGGGAAGAAGCTCGGGAGGTCGGCGGCCGTCTGCGTGAAGTACACGACACCGGCGACGACCAACGCGACCGCGACGAGGATCAGCACGATCGTCAGGGGTCGGATCCGAAAGTTGGACACGCTGCGAACGTACAAGGACGAGGCGGCGGACCGGAAGGCTCCGGCGTGCAGTTCCGGGTTAGAGATTGGTAAAGACCGAGAACCGGCAGTGCGTCCGGTCAGGTGTCGAGCATGACGACCGTGCGCCCGACCGTCTCGCGGTTCTCCATCGCTTCGATCGCGGCCGGGATCTCCTCGAACGTGATCGTGCTCCCGATCACGGGTTTGATCTTGCGGGCGAGGACGAGGTCGATGATGTCGTGCATGATCTTTGCACCGAGATCGGTCGTCGCGAAGTTCCAGCCCATCGCCGTCTTCAACATCTCCGCCATCTCGGGCGCTTGATACGCGAGCAACACCCCGCACAGCTTGAAGTTCCCGAGCGCCACCCGGCGCGGGACGATGAACGGTTCGTCGGCGACGAGCTTGTTCGACGCGAATCCCATCATCAGGTAGCGCCCGTTGTAGACGGTGCACTGCATGGACTTTTCCATGACCGCCTCGCCCACGTTGTCGAATACGACATCGACGCCCTTGTTCGCGGTCTCGGCGAGCACGACCTGGGCGAAATCGGCGTCGTTGTAATTGATCGCGACATCGGCGCCGAGGTCGCGACACAGCTGAACCTTCGCGTCCGTTCCCGCGGTCGCGAAGACACGCGCCCCCGCGTATTTCGCGAGCTGGATCGCGGCCGACCCGGATCCGCCCGCGGCCGCGTGGATGAGCACGCTCTCGCCGGACTGCAGGCCGGCGCGGTCGAACAGCCCGAGCCACGCGAGATGGAACGGGAAGTACAACGCGGCCGCGTCGGGCAGCGGAATCGACTCCGGCATGTCGAACGCCGACACAACGGGGCAGATCGCGTACTCGGCGAAACCCCCGTTCGCGCCCTTCGGCATCGCGACGACGCGCCGGTCCTGCCATTGCTCGAGACCGGGCCCACACGCGTCGACGACGCCCATCACTTCCATTCCCGGGCTGTACGGCAGCTCGGGACGGACCATCATGTTGCCGCCGGTGATGCGTTCGAGGTCGTTCAGGTTGAACGGGATGGCCTGCACGCGCACGCGGAGCTCGCCGGCTTCGGGCTCGGGGACGGGAACCGCGTCGAGCTGAAGGACTTCTGTGGGTCGCCCGTACGTGTGCAACCTCCACGCCCGCATGGTGCGATCATGGTCCTGCATCTACTCACCTCTCGTGCGCGGCAACGCCGGATTGGTGTCTAACAGCCTCGGTGCGGTGAGGCCAGCATGTCCTTGCGGAGATAGAGAGATGTGTTTAGATTGGCGCGAAATCGCCGTGACCAGGGGGTCGCATGTTGTCGCGGAAGCAGTCGTTCGGTTCGCGCGCGCGTCGCGCATCAGTTCCGGTTGGGGTTCTCGTCGTGATCGGTCTGGTCGCCGCCTCGTGTGGCGGGAGCCACGGCACCGCGACACCTCCACCGTCGACCGGCCCGGCAACGACGGCGAAACCCGCGGTGGCGAAGTTCGGCACGCTCGACTCGCCGTGCGGTCACGGCACGGCGACGGGCGCGACCGCCAAGGGCGTCACCAACACGTCGATCACGATCGGATACGGCGACGACGCGGGCTACGCGGCCGCGCCCGGTCTCGACAAGGAGATGTCCGACGCGGTCAAACCGATGATCGCATGGTGCAACGCGCAGGGCGGCATCAACGGCCGCAAGATCATCGGCAACTACTACGACGCGAAGGTCCTCCAGATCTCACAGGTCATGACGCAGGCCTGCACCGACAAGAACTTCATGCTCGTCGGCCAGGGCTTCGTCCTCGACGCTAACCAGGAGCAGCAGCGCATCCAGTGCCAGCTGTCCACGATTCCGGGCTTCGCCGTCGGGACCGCGTTCGCGAGCGGATCGGGCATGCAACAGCCGATCCCCAACCCCGGCGACGAAGAGGCCCTCTCGTCCGCCTACCAGGTTGCGAAGTTGTTCCCGACCGCGGTGACGAAGGCCGCGTTCGCCTTCGCCGACTTCCCCGCGACGCAGGAGACGCGCGACAAGGCCGCGGCGGCGTATCCGCAGGCGGGTTGGAAATTCCTCAAGTGCGATCAGATCTACAACATCGCCGGTGAATCGGATTGGAAGCCGTTGGCGAGCAATCTGAAGTCGTGCGGCGTCCAGGCGGTGGTCTGGGTCGGGTCGCCCGATCCGAACCTCGAGAACTTCCTGAACGCCGCCCGCCAGGTCGGCTACTCGCCGATCTGGGTCACCGACCCCAACCAGTACACCGCCGCGTTCGCCAAGTGGAACGGCCAGAACGACGGCGCGGCCGACAAGGTGTACGTCCGGCAGACGAACGTGCCGTTCGAGCTCGCCAGCTCGGTACCCGCGGTCAAGCAGTACATGGCGCTCGTCGCCAAGTCGCACGGGACGATCGGTCTCCTCGGCGAGCAGTCGGCCTCCGCGTTCTTGCTGTGGGCCACGGCCGTGAAATCGTGCGGGTCGGCCGTGACTGCGAAGTGCGTGCTCGATGCCGCGGCCGCCGAGAAGGACTGGACCGGTGGCGGGTTGCACCTCCCGACGAACCCCGGCGACAACACCGCGCCGGATTGCGGGATGTTGATGAACCTGAACGGCCCGAACTGGATCAAGGTCGTGCCGACCGGGGAAACGCTCTTCGACTGCAACCCCAAGTATGTCGCCAAGGGCCTCGTCACCTCGGCCGTGACGGCAGCCAAGATCAACACCCAGCGCATCTCGACCGAGTTCGGTACCTTCACGCCGAAGTAACGGGCGTCAGCCGAGGCCCGCCTCACTTTCGTGCATGGGCATCGAGGACCCGGATGAACCTGCTGATCAACGGTCTGATCACCGGCGCGGTGTTCGCGATCGCCGCCAGTGGTCTGGTCGTGACGTATTCGACGTCGGGGGTCTTCAACTTCGCGCACGGGGCGCTCGGGATGCTCTCGGCGTACGTCTACTGGGACCTGCGCGTCAACGACGCCCACACGTGGCCGCTCCTGCCGAAGGGGAACTGGCCCGCGCCGATCGCACTGGCGTTCGTGCTCCTCGTGTTCGCGCCGCTCCTCGGTGCCTTGCTGTACCGCGTCGTCATCCGGGGGCTACAGGACACCTCGGAGATCGTGAAGCTCGTCGTGCCGATCTCGGTGCTGCTCGCGGCCATCGGCCTCGCGAACTGGGTCTGGAAGCCGACCGACTCGCACTCGATCCAACCCTTCTTCGGCCCCGATCACAGCGTCACGTGGTTCGGCGTCGCGCTTCAGTGGCACGATCTCACGATCCTGTTCGTGGCGATCGCGCTCGCGATCGGGCTGCGCCTCGTGCTCTACCGGACGCGCATCGGCGTATCTATGCGCGCGGTCGTCGACGACCGGCCGCTGGTCGAGTTGAACGGCGCCCGGCCGGACCGTGTGTCGCTCGTGAGCTGGATGCTCGGCGTCTCGCTGTCCGCGCTGGCCGGCATACTCATCACGCCGTTCGAAGGTGGGTCGCTGAGCTCGACGCTGCTCACCTTGCTCGTGATCAACGCATTCGCGGCGGCGATGTTCGGGCGCCTGCGCAACCTGCCTCTGACCTTCGTCGGCGCGGTCGTCCTGGGATTCGCGACCCGCATGGCGTTCGAGAAGCCGACCGGGCTGTTCCCCAAGAACTGGGATTGGGGCACCAACTTCCGCCTTGCGGTACCGATGATCCTGCTGTTCATCGTCCTGCTCGTGCTGCCGCAGGACCGCCTCCGGGGCGCGGTGGCGTTGCGGACGCGCGAGCGGTTCTCGTTGCCGACGATGAGGAACACGTACATCTCCGCGGCCGTGTTCGTCGTCGCCGTCTTCATGGTGTCGCGACTCATGCAGCCGTCGCCGCTCATCACCTTGAGTGACGCGCTCGCGGCTTCCATCATCATCTTGTCGCTCGTCATGCTGGTCGGTTATGCGGGCGAGGTGAGCCTGGCCACGATGGCGTTCGCCGGCATCGGCGGCACCGTCATGTACCACCATGTCGGTCACGACGCGACGAGTCACGCCGGGGTCATGGCGTTCGTCATCGCGATCGTGGCGACCGCGTTGGTCGGCGCGATCATCGCGCTGCCGGCACTTCGGCTCCGCGGCCTGTACCTCGCACTCGCGACCGCCGCGTTCTCACTGGCGGTGCAGCAGTTGGTGTTCAACGAGTACACCGCCTCGCGTCGCATCTACCCGGCGACGCTGATCCTGCTCGCGGCGCTCGGCGTCGCCGCGGTGTACCGGGCGTTCAAGGCCTACCGTGAGCGTGGTGCCGTCGTCGCCGCCGTGGTCTCGGTGGTCCTCGTGACGATCGCGGCGACGAATTCCTGGCTGCGGCACGAGCGCTGGAGCCCGATCTTCCCGAACGGCTCGTTGCAGGTCCCTCGCCCACATTTCCTCGGCATCGACTTCAATCCGCAGGAGAACTTCCTGCTCCTGCTCACGGTCGCGTTCGCCCTGCTGGGAGTGCTGATGATCGCGCTGCGGCGGAGTGCATACGGCCGGCGACTCACGGCGATGAAGAACAGCCCGGCGGCGTGCGCGACGCTCGGGATGAACATCGTGCGCCTCAAGCTGTCGGTGTTCATGATCTCCGCTGCGATCGCGGGCCTGGGTGGTTGCCTGTTCGCGCAGGAGATCGGCGCGGTGACGAGCGACCGGTTCAGCCTGTTCGAGTCGATGACCATGCTCATGCTGCTGGTCGTCGCGGGCGCCGGCTACGTCTCGGGGGGATTGACCGCGGGGTTGCTGTACGGCGCGGTGTTCGTCGCGCTCGAAGCGATCATCGGCAAGCTCGGCGACGACTACACCGCGCTGCATTCCGTGAGCGCGTGGCTCGTGCACTTCACCGCGTTGCTCCCCGCGCTCATCGGCATCGCGCTCGGCCGCAACCCGAGCGGCTTCCTCGGCGACGCGTTCGCGCAATGGGGTGTTGCGGTTCGGGACGCGAAGCGCGTGCTCTTCGCCGGGATCGCGGTCGAGCTCGTCGCCTGGTTCCTCGCGTTCCGCCACACCATCAACAACTGGTCGTTCGCGATCTTCACGTTCGCGTTGCTCCTGGCGCTGCCCCGGATTGCCGTCGCCGTGAGCGCCGCGGCCAATGCGCAACGCGCCGGCGTCGCGGCCGGCGAGGCCGACACGACGCCACTCGAGCTCCTCGGCATCGATCGCGCGTTCACCGCGGCCGATCTGCGGGAGATCGACCGTGGCATCGGCTTTGCGCGCGGGCTCGACACCCACCTCGAGGGATTGCATTCATGAGTACCAACAGCCTGCTCGTCGTCGAAGCGGTCACGGTGAAGTTCGGCGGGAACCGTGCCCTCTCCGATGTCGACATCGAGGTGCACAAGGGCGAGATCACCGGGCTGATCGGCCCCAACGGCGCGGGCAAGACCACGCTCTTCAACGCCATCACGGGATTGTTGACTCCGACCGCCGGACGCATCCTGTTCGACGGCCGCGACATCAGCCGCCTCGACACGCACAAACGGGCCCGGCTCGGGATCGCGCGAACGTTTCAGCGCCTCGAGCTGTTCACCGATCTGAGCGTGCGGGACAACCTGCGGGTCGCAGGCGAGATCCGCAACACCTGGGGCGGCTTCGCGGGCGCGGTCGGTCGGGGGACGCGCCGCATCAACGTGGCGCGCGAGACCGAGCACGTCCTGGACCTCATCGGGTTGGCCGACATCGCCGACCGCGACGTGTCCACCATCCCGACGGGAACGGCCCGCGTCGTCGAGCTCGGCCGGGCGCTGATGATCCAACCGCGCGTACTGCTGCTCGACGAGCCCGCGTCGGGCCAGTCCGACGACGAGACGCGCGCGTTCGAGGCGTTGTTGCGCCGGCTCGTAACAGAAGACGACCTGACAGTCCTGCTCGTCGAGCACGACATGGCGCTCGTCATGGAAGTGTGCGACCGCATCCACGTGCTCGACTTCGGGGAGGTCATCGCGGCGGGCGCACCCGACGAAGTGCGTAGCAATTCGCGTGTCCGCGACGCGTACCTCGGGACAGCATCGTGAGCGCGATCACGATGGTCGAGTCCGACGACGAGTCGGGCCGATCGGACCTCGCGCTCGAGCTCCGCAACGTCGAGGCGGCGTACGGGACGATCACGGTGCTGCGCGGTGTCGACCTCGCGGTTCCCTACGGCAGCCTCGTCGCACTGCTCGGCCCGAACGGCGGCGGCAAGTCCACCACGCTGCGGGTCGTCAGCGGCCAGCTCGCGGCCGCGGCCGGCGAGGTGTTCATCGCGGGGCGGCGGGTCAAGGGGGCCGCACCGGACGAGCTGGCGCGCCGGGGCGTCTGCCTGATCCCGGAAGGCAAGGGAATCTTCCCGAACCTCTCGGTGCACGAGAACCTCTGGATGGCATCCCACGTCGGGGCCTCGCTCAAAGAGATCGAGGCGGTCGCGTACGCGCGGTTCCCGCAGCTCGGCCAACGCCGCAAGCAACTCGCCGGAACGTTGTCGGGTGGCGAACAGCAGATGCTCGCCATGGCGCGCGCGCTGGCCACCAACCCGGCCTTGCTTCTCCTCGACGAGTTGTCCATGGGCCTCGCGCCGATCATCGTCGAGCAGCTCTACGAGCTCGTCGCGCAGATCGCCAAGGAAGGCGTGTCGATTCTGGTCGTAGAGCAGTTTGCGCGTGCTGTGCTCGGCATTGTCGACTGGGTAGGGATCATGGTCCGCGGCCGCGTCACGAACTTCGGGACTCCCGCCGCGATGGAAGCCGAGCTGTCGACCGCATACCTGGGCGAATGAGAGACACAACATGACGGGTCAGATCAGATGACGGGTGAGATCAGATGACGACCGAGATCGGCGACCGAGCCACCCAGTTCAAGGCGGAGATCGCCGAGATGAAGTTGAAGACGGGCCGGGCGCGGTCGGAGAACCTGCTGCAGCTCCTCGGCGTCGTGCTGATGGTCGGCGGGATCGCGCTCGCGCTCGGCGCGTACGCCGCGTCGCTGAACGTCACGGCCACCCCCGGAACGAATGTCGACGTACTCGACTCGGCCTCCTACATCTCGCTCGCGGTCGCCGGGGCCGCGATCAGCGTGACGGGTGGTTTCTTGTTCCTGCGGTACTCGCTCGCCCGGTTCTTGCGCTTCTGGCTGTTGCGCCAGGCCTACGAACAGCGGGCGGCGATCGACGAAGCCGGGGCGCGCTCCAAGGGATAGTCAGCGACCCGCGCGTTCGGGCGCGACGCCGTAGCGACTGCAGTAGCGCGCGAAACGTTCGGTGAGCTGTGCGGAGTCGAGCCCGAACTCGGAGAGGTCGTACCCGTGGACGCCCAAACGGTTCTTCGGGTGCGCGGCCACGTACGCGGTCATCGCCTCCAGCACGCGCTGATCGATGCCGGGGCCGCCCGGATCGACCGCGGCGTAGATCGCCATGACGGAACCGACCGGATCGCGCATCAGGTCGGCGTACTGCACGTCGACGATCGGGTGATCGGGGTGAGCGGCGCGGAAGGCGTCGATGCGCCGGATCGACTCCTCGAGCATCGCGACCCAGTGCTCGGCGATGTAGGCACGGTGATCGGCATCGGAGAAGGTTGCCGACAACGTGGAGATCAGGCTGCACACCGAGGCACACAGAACGACGGGATCACGGTGTAGGAGCACGAGCCGGGCGTCCGGGTATACGGCCGTCAGCGCTTCCAGATTGAGCGCGTGATGGGGGCTCTTCAACGTCCATCGGCCGCGGACCCCGCCGCTCTGGAGAACCTGGAGCGCGAGGCGGTGGTATTCGTACGCCGAGCGTTGGTCGACCTCCAGTAGCCACTTCCCGTACGTCGGGACGTTCGAGATCGCCTCCCACGACAGACTCTTGAAGTCCTGGCTCATCAGCGAGATGCACTCGGTCGGGCCGTCGGGCTCCTCGTGGTGAATGGCGCGTATGCGCGGGTTGATCTGCTCCAGCATGTCGTTGCCGAAACGCGCGACTTCGACCCGCGGGTCGGTCCGGAGGGTCTCGGGCGTCGGCGGCGGAACACTGTCGCCCGTCTCCCAACGCAAGAGCGCGCGATTTCCCTCGTCCTGTTCGAGCAGATAACTGAGGAAGGTGGTTCCGGCACGGAACATCCCGATGACGATCAGCGGCTCGTCGATGCGCTCTTCGACCACGAGGGGGTGTTCCCTCGCCCAGCCGACGATGCGCAACCGGTTGACGAGCGAGCCGACGATGTTCGATCGGATCGCGGTGGCACCGAGCTCGTTCAGCTGCGCCTCGACGTTCACCGAATCGCAGTAGACGGCGAGACCCTCGCGGAAACTGTCGCGGCCGAAGTCGTCGAGTCCGGCCAGCCCGCGCGCCTCGGCCATCAGCTCGTCCGGAACCAGTGCGCTCATTTGTTCGGACGGTACTAAGGAGACGTGTTTATGTCAAAGACCCGCACAGTCAAGAACCTGATGGCGGTGCGGACATACCCGCCGCGACCATCGTCACGAGGTTCCGCACGAACGCTTCGTGTTCGAGCTGGGGCCGGCCGCGTCGCCCGCGCCGGCCGAGCACACGCGCCCGATCCGCGACAGCCCGGAGTATGAAGCCGGTGGCAAGCGCAAATCGTTCCGCGCGGACCTCGTCGGTAACGTCCGCCATGCGCGCCGCGAGCAGATCGTAAACGGCGTAACCGCCGGTGCGCGCGAGCGCGTCCGACACGTCCGCGTCGAGGTCCGCCGGATCCTCTTCGACGAGCTCGGCAAGAATCATCAAG
>Ga0265327_10002411_pt1 | contig 19827 bp, 14 predicted proteins | sample 41621metaG_FD_202089 | JGI IMG/M metagenome (GOLD analysis project Ga0265327, IMG submission 202089) | Rhizosphere microbial communities from Carex aquatilis grown in University of Washington, Seatle, WA, United States - 4-16-21 metaG | ecosystem: Host-associated > Plants > Roots > Rhizosphere...
ATAGATCTGTTTATTGAAGTTGATTTAAATAAATTCGTCATCCACGAACAAACGAGATCTGAAGTAATTGGAAAAATTAAGCAGTGGGCAGGGGCCAATACAATCCGGACCATAGTAAATAACGCAGCCTATCAATACGTTAGCAAAAATCACCCTATTGATGCAAACGAAATATTACAGTCGTACAACATTAACGTGGTCGCTCCGTATCTATTGATTTCCAACCTCGCCGAGCAAATTACCCAGTCCATCGGCTGCGTAGTAAACGTGGGCAGCATACATGCAAGGTTAACGAAACCCGGTTTTCTCGCGTACTCAACCAGTAAAGCAGCGTTGTCCGCGCTAACCAGAGGACTGGCAATAGACTACGAAGATCGTTTTAGAATTATTTGCATAGAACCTGCGTCAATCAGCACCCCAATGCTGCTGGAGGGTTTCAAAAGCAATCCAGAAAAGCTGGATGAACTTGAAGGCTATCATCCTCAAAAAAGGATAGCCACCCCCATGGAAGTTGCAGAAATGATCTACCAAATCAATTCGAGCAAAATCAGATTTCTACACGGCTCTTGCATTGATATGAGCGGTGGAATCGCGAATAGGCTACACGACCCCGTTTGAATTGCGAAGGCTTGCGGAACAAGATTGAAAATAACTAGTTGAAATATTTTACAGCACTCGCTTAAGTCAGACAGGCACCAACATTCTTCAACTCTAAACAGGAATAAATATGACGCTCCCCTCCGAATTTGACGAAAATCATTTCCCATTGTCCAGACAATTTATTAACCAAAGCAGGCAGAGGTTTATAACAAAGTATCTGAATAAAAATGACATCATCTGTGACATTGGGAATCAGGGAAAGAATATTCCCGAACTAAAAGACTATAAGCTAGTTACACTTGATATAACCGACACAACAAAACCCGATATCGTCGCTGACATTACAAAACACAACCCCAACATCAAGGACAATTATTTTGATGCACTATTGTGTACTGAAGTTTTGGAACATGTTGTCGACCCATTCGCCGCGATTCGGGAGATACGAAGAATTTTGAAGGCAGGGGGGCATGTCTTATTTACAACCCCATTGAATGCAAGAATTCACGGTCCGGTACCGGATTGTTGGCGCTTCACCGAGTTTGGACTCAAAGTATTATATAGAGACTTTGAAATGCTCGAATTTGACAAACTGAATACACCGGGACGAAACTTATTTCCTTTGCACTATTGCGCGATGGTGCGCAAACATCAGGACGACTTAGCTGAAACTGATCCAAGAAATATTGAGTTCCAAAAGGTCGATTAAGTGTCTCCTGCCCCAAGGGGCGGGGAAATTACCCGGAGAGATTCAAGCATGTCTTGACGCCAGTTCCTGCGAAAATTATTCGATGATAGAGATAATAAGCAAGGTCAAATGCGAACTAGGTGAAGGTCTTATATGGGACCCAACTCTAAACCTGCTTCTAATGACAGATATAACAAAAAAAAGGTTCATTGCGATTGATGTCTATCGCGACACCTACTGTCAGTGGGATATGCCCGAGCTTGTTAGCTGGGTGTTATTGACAAAGAGCAAGAGTACTTATGCGTTAGGTCTAAAATCGGGGATCGCAATTTTTGACACGACATCTCAATCAGAGTTGACATGGATAAATCGCGAATTTCCTGATCATCCAAAGTGCAGGCTGAACGATGCTTGCTCAGATGCTTTAGGCCGGATTTGGTATGGCAGCATGAATTACTGCGACGATAACAGGGAGGATGGAAAATTAGCCAGCATCTCGGACAAACTTCATTTGAAAGTGCATGACAGTGGTTTCACTGTGACCAATGGCCCGGTGATATCTCCCGATAGCGAATATCTACTTTTAAACGACACCCTCAAGGGGATAGTGTATCAATATGATTTCTCGCTAACATCGGGAGAGATTTCAAACCGCAGGGTTTTTATGACGTTCCAACCCGACCAAGGATACCCTGATGGAATGTGTTTCGACATAGAAGGAAATCTTTGGTTGGCCATGTGGGGGGCAGGTAAAATATTAAAGGTGGGTCGGCAAGGCGAAATTCTGCACGAATACCCTATACCCGCGCCCAATGTCACTAACGTATGCTTTGGCGGCGCAAACCTTGATAGATTGTTTATTTCGAGCGCAACGATTGGTCTTGAAGAAAGTCACGCAAGTACGTTTTTGCAATCAGGTTCCGTTTTTGAATTAAAGAATCATGGCACCAGCGGAATCAATTCGCATCCGGTGAGACTGGAGAGGTAATGGAACTTATATCTGTAATTGTCCCGATTTACAACCTGGATGCTTATCTATTTCAATGCATCAACAGCATAATCCATCAGACCTATAAACAACTTGAAATTATCCTGGTAGATGACGGATCCACAGATAAAGCGCTCGAACTTTGTGAATCGTTTAGAAAGCAAGACCAAAGAATTAAAGTCATCGCGAAAGCCAACGGCGGGCTTGTCAGTGCAAGAAAAGCAGGACTGAATGGCTCTAACGGAGATTATATATTTTATATAGACGGCGATGACTGGATTGATGGCGACTGCCTGGAACGGTATTATCAGTATGCCAAACAGCATGACGTTGATATCGTAATCGGAGATTACAAAAGAGAATTTATTGGTAATTTCGTCAAGATTAGCAATGGCGCACCTTGTGGTCGCTATGACCGAGAGCGCATGATTAAGGAAATCTTCCCTCGTATGATTTACACGGGCGAATTTTTCCATCACGGCATAAAGACCTATTCATGGGGCAAGCTCTACAAAAGGAAAATAATAGAACAACTTCAAAATGAGGTTCCGAATGAAATAATGGTAGGCGAAGATGCCGCGCTTCTCTATCCAGCCATTTATAACTCAGGCTCGCTATTCATTACCGATTATGCGGGTTGCAATTACAGGCAGCGAGCCAACTCAATTTTGAAATCCACGAATCTGGATGCAAGCGAACTTGGCAGACTCGCTCTCGCTTTTAACTACCTTGCAAAAGCCCTGAGTTTATCTGAACAAAATAATAATTTTTTATTTCAGCTTCAGGCATATTTCGTAGCAATTACGATAATACGAACCGGTGCATTCCTTAACAATTTGGCACTATTCGATAAGTTCTCCCTGTTTGGCAATATCCAGAAGGGAGCGAGTGTCTGTTTGTACAACTCAGGCTCATTCGGTCAACATGTTTATCGGCACCTGATTTCCAATGGCCTCTTTAAATTTGTAGCGTGGTTCGACGAGGATTACAGAGAGAGTCAGTTGCTCGGGATGAACGTATGCGATCCTAAAGAAATCGTGAAATATGAATTTGACTACTTGCTGGTAGCTTCCTTTGATCAGCAAATTAAGACTCAAGTCGAACAATTATTTGTCCAATCTAATCTGCCCATAACAAAAATCAGGTACATATCCCTTGATACGACGAAGTTTGCAGAATATATCCACTCCATTGGATTTGATGCAGTCACCTTTTCATCATTGTCCCTGGCAAACCAAGCATGAACGCACCTGACTCGAAGCGCAGCATCTTAATACTGGGTGGAAATCCTGAAACGGGAGCCATAGTCGAAGTTGGCAATAGTATGGGACTCAGAACAGTAGTCATCGATCCGCATCCACAATCTCCGGCAAAGCGACACGCATGCAAGTCATATGATATTGACGTAACAGATTTTAATCTTGTCGACAAAGTCATCGAAGATGAAAAAATAGATGGTATCCTGGTTGGTGTCGCAGATCCATTGGTGCCTTACTATCAGAGGCTGTGCGCACGCCATAACTTTCCATGCTACGCAACTGAAGAAAGTATTCGTTCATTTGCTTCAAAAGCGAATTTTGCACAAACATGCCAGGATTATGAAATAAACGTTACGCCGCACTACGATATTGACATTAGCGATGACGAGCAACTTCGTTCCTTGCTATTTCCCGTAGTGGTAAAGCCGGTTGACAGCGGTGCAGGAGTGGGCATCTCTATCTGTAATAGCCCATCCGAACTTAATCTCGGTATCAAACAAGCGCTGGCGTCATCATTGCAAAAGAAAATCATCATTGAGAAATTTATGCAATGCGATGATATGTTTGCGTACTTTACTTTCATTGATGGAAAAGTCTATCTTTCCGCTTTAGCGGATCGCCACAAGACCAAAAAACAGGGCCAGTTTAGTTCGGTATGCATTGCGGCTGAGTACCCGAGCAAATATACCGACAGATTCATTCATGAGGTTCAGCCAAAGTTAATCAATATGTTTCGCGGCTTAAAGATTGACAATGGGGTTTTGCTGATTCAGTTTTTTGTCGATAAGCAACACTTCTACGCCTACGACCCCGGATTCAGATTGCAAGGGGAGGCGCCGCATATTTATCTAAAGCATTTTAATTCCTTTGACCAGCGAGAAATGCTATTAAATTTCGCCTTGACGGGGGCGATGTATCAAGGCAATTTTGAACAAGTAAATGACTTCCGGTTTGGAGGAGAATTTGCGACTACCGTGTGGGTATTATTGAGAGCCGGTCAGATAGATAGCATTCAGGGAATGGGTAACATATCAGGGCATGCAAACGTTATTCATGTTCTTCAAAGGTTTGTTAAAGGAGATACGGTTTCCGAGTCAATGTTAGGTACCGAGAGGCAGGTGTTTGCGAGAATATTCACGGTAAGTAACTCGCGGCAAGAGTCCGCTGAAACTGTCAGATATATTTTCAACCATTTGTCAGTGCTGAATCAGCTCGGCGACGATATGATTCTGGATGTTTATTGCCCCCAGGAAACATGATGAATAAAAGCATATTCACCTTTGGCAGACGCACTGCGGTCATCACCGGTGGCTCCAAGAATATTGGGTTGGCCATTGCGTTGAGATTTGCACAGGCCGGAATGAAAGTCGCGATTGTCAGCTCAAACAAAGATAATCTTCTGCATGCGAGCCAGCAATTCGACACTGAGGGTCTCCCCGCCTCCTTCTGGGAATGTGATATCTCAAAAATCCATACAATTGATCCTGTTCTGAAGGGTATAGCCGATCAACATGGTTCTATCGACATACTCGTCAACTGCGCGGGTATACTCGACCTGAGTTCAATTGAGGAGACTACTGGGGAAACTTGGGACGCCGTGTTAGATGTTAATTTGAAGGCTACTTTTTTTATGGTGCAAAGGTGTTTGCCTTATTTGAAAAACGGATCTTCTCCAAGAATAATCAATATTTCCTCAAATGCCGGAAGAATGGGCGGCTATGCGAACGGAATGTCCTATACGGCATCAAAAGGAGGCATTATTTCGATGACTTACGGCATGGCGCGGAAGTTGGCACCTTTTTCTATCACCGTAAACTGCGTTGCACCGGGAACCATTGAATCAGACATGTCCCGTTCACGTGATTTGGAAGCACAACGTCAATTGATTGAACGGTTCCCTCTCGGGCGCATAGGCACTGTAGATGAAGTTGCCTATGCGGCCTGTTATTTCGCAAGTATAGAATCCTCTTTTACAACGGGTGCAGTGCTCGATGTAAACGGGGGTCTTTTTATGGGTTGAAAGGAAATTGCGTGTTAGACATTTTTAGTCTCAGCGGCAAGAGGGCGCTAGTTGTAGGCGGTGCCGGGGATTTGGGTTCTGCCATCATGGAAGGCTTGCTTGAAGCGGGCGCCCGTGTAGTGGCTGTGGATATCGATCAGAACGTACACAATAAAGCGCAGTCATTTCAACACAAGGGATTCAACGCTTCATCGCTCCAGGTTGATATCAGGGATCGTGATGCGATAAAGCAGTCAGTAACTGATGCTGAGGCATTGCTTAACGGCAGCATTGATATTCTGGTAAATTCAGCGGGAATTCAGCGCCGGAACCCCAGCGAACTCTTTTCAGAAAAAGACTGGGATGATGTAATTTCGATTAATTTAACCGCGACATTCATTTACTGCCAGCAAGTTGCGCCGAACATGATTGCGAATGGCTACGGAAAAATAATCAATGTAGCCTCAATCATGAGTTTTTTTGGTGGCATTACCATCCCTGCCTACGCCGCTTCAAAAGGAGGGGTTGCTCAACTAACCAAGGCATTATCCAATGATTGGGCTTCGAAAGGGATCTGTGTCAATGCGATTGCCCCCGGGTACATTGATACCCGTTTAAATACAGCACTTATTAACGATACCACCAGAAGTTCTGAGGTTTTGTTGAGGACCCCTATGAAGCGCTGGGGCATCTCCAACGACATGAAGGGGGCAGCGATATTTCTATCCTCGCCAGCTAGTGACTTTATCAGCGGAGTGGTACTCCCGGTAGATGGCGGTTACTCGGCACGCTGATTGACAATCTTCATAAGGAATTAAATGACCATCTTAATTATCGGCGGCTGTGGATTTATAGGCTCGCATATTGTCGCCGAGTTAGCCGCATGCAACTATTCTGTTTTGGTCTATGACATTCATGCGAATGATACAAATAATACAGATAGGATAACCTATATAAACGGTAGTTTCTCGGATCTAACAGCGCTCGAATCAGCGCTTGAACATCACCATGTTTCTCACGTTGTCCATCTGGTTTCCACAACACTGCCCAAGTCGTCGAATGAGGATATGAAGTTTGACTTAACCAGCAACGCAGTCCAGACCCTAGGCCTGCTTGATTTGTGCGTAAAGTATGGAATAAATAAAGTACTCTATATGTCATCGGGTGGAACGGTTTATGGAGTCCCACAGTCGCTACCTGTAAAGGAGACACATCCAACTGATCCCACCTGCTCATATGGGATTTGCAAGCTGGCTATTGAGAAATATCTGGCGTTGTACAAGCATCTATTTGGACTCCAGTATGTGATCATAAGGGCAGCAAATCCCTATGGACCTGGCCAGAATCCACTTACGGGTCAAGGCATAATTGCTACTTATGTGCATCGCATTCAAATGGCTTTGCCGCTTGAGATATGGGGCGATGGAGAAGTAGTACGCGATTATTTCGATGTCAGGGATCTTGCCAATCTGTGTCGCCGTGCTCTTTTTTCGGAACATTGCGGAGTTTTCAATGCAGGTAGCGGAAACGGAGCCTCTATAAATGAATTAATCAAGGTCTTGTCAGACTTGATGCAAATCCAGCCCCGGATAATATACAAAGAACGTCGTAATTTCGATGTTCCAACTATTATTTTGGATAGTTCAAAAGCCGAACAATTTCTTGGATGGAGAGCCAAGATAAATTTGATTGATGGGGTTACGCATTATATAAACTGGTATAAAAAGCGGCTTCAAATGTAAAGCGTGAAGAGTTCAGCACCGGTCAACCGGAAGACATAAAATAGCAGTCATGCTGAACGGATCAACTGAATAACTCGAAGCTGCTCATCATGCATTAAATCCGGATAAATGGGCAAACATAAAACCTTCAAAGCAGCATCTGTCGCAACGGGTAGATTGTCATTGTGAGCCGAGGCCAGACTTCGATACATCGAAAAGCTGGAAATCAATGGATAAAAATATCGGCGAGTAAATATTCCATGGTTCTTGAGCTTTTGATACAAAGCATCCCGATCAATTGCATACTCCTCGCCTATCAATATCGGGAAATAGGCGTAATTGGAAACCGTCTCCCCCGAGTCCCCAAGACAATGCACCCCCCTCACACCGGATAACATTTCGCGATAAATCGAATCAATCTCCTTTCGCCGCGCCAAGGCCCGGTCTATGTGCTTCAATTGCAGCAATCCCAATGCCGAATTGAATTCACTCATCTTGCCGTTAATGCCCGGGGCAACTACCGTCACCTCATCTACAAAACCAAAATTCTTTAAGTGGTCGATGCGCAGTTTAGTCTTTGCATCGGGGCATACGATGGCACCGCCTTCAAATGTATTGAATACTTTGGTGGCATGAAAACTGAGCACTGATAAATCGCCATGTTTGAGTACACTCCCTTCTGCTGTTTGCACGCCAAACGCATGCGCCGCATCGTAAATCACTTTGAGATTGTAATTGTCGGCTATCTTCTGAATCGCGTCCACGTCGCAAGGATGTCCGTAACAGTGTACAGGCATAATAGCTGTTGTTTGTGGAGTAATAGCAGCTTCAATCTTGGACGGATCGAGGTTAAGCGTATCGGGATGAATATCAACAAATACCGGCCTAATACCATTCCATAACAGCGAATGCGAGGTAGCCACGAAGGAATAAGGGGTAGTGATCACCTCCCCCGTGATGCGCAAGGCTTGCAGCGCAGTCACCAGCGCGATCGTTCCATTGGTGAACAGCGCAAGATGTTCCACTCCCAAATAATCACAAAGCGCTTCCTCGAATTTCTCATGGAAAGGCCCCCCATTTGTAAGGAACTTGCTGTTCCATATTTGTTCAAGGTAAGGAATAAACTCCTGCAGAGGAGGAAGATGCGGCTGCGTTACATACAGTTTTTTGTCGGTCATATTATTATTCCCCATACTGACCACACTCTAGCAAGCATGGTAAACGTACCCTGTGATTCCGAAAATTTTTACCTGCCTCCCGAAAAGGCGACAAGACCGACACTATTCCAACCTTGCAACAATCCGGAGCGTTGTGTAGTATCAATAACAATCTAGCCCGATTACTACCATTTTGCCAGAAATGGCTTAACTCAACAGTAAGTTATTCAATTCATACCTGTACTGATGTTTAATGGTAAATTTTCTAATTGCCTCATTAGGTCACTTAATTGGCTATGAAGAAGTTTCTTATTTTTGCACCTCATTATTCTGAAACAAACGGGGGTGCTATTGCCTTGCATAAATTATGTGACATTATAAATCGTAATAATGGCACGGCTTTTATACACCCTATGTTTGACTCATTCGAAATTAATCTGTTGAATTTTGATGAGATATCCAATAAGGTTTTGAATGAAAAAAAATTATTCGATTCAACCTATGTATATGTAGTAAATCCAAAATACCAAACGCCCATCAGGCATATTTTGAATGACCGTTCTTATGGTGATGATTGGATCGTGGTTTACCCCGAAATAACTTTTGGCAATCCGCTTGGCGCAAGAAATATTGTACGTTGGTTATTGCATAATCCCGGATTCCATACCGGGAAAATTTATTATGGTAGAAATGAGTTTCATATTCGCCACAACTCCATTTTTAAGCCATTTCATTTTCCAGATTGTAAGTTTTCCGATCAATTCTTAAGTGTCGCGGATCTTAACTTTGATATATTTAATACCAACGGGGCTTCCGAACAAAGAACTGGTAGTGCTTTTTGCATAAGAAAGGGAAAGGACAAACCGGTTCAACACGACTTGAACAACTCTATTCTAATTGATGGAAAATCACACGCTGAAGTCGCTGATATTTTTAAGAGAGTGGAGACTTTTTATTCATACGATACAGCAACTACCTATTCCCATTTTGCTGTACTTTGCGGATGTGACTCAGTAGTGATTCCTGACCAAGGAGTTTCTGAAACTGAATGGAGGCCGAATATTAGGGATCGTTACGGAATCGCCTATGGGCATGAAAATATTGAAAAAGCCAGATTGACCGCACATCTTGTAAAGCCTATGTTTATGGAAATAGCCAATAGTTCTGAGAATAGCGTATTGAATTTCATTTCCGAAGTTAATGATTATTTTAAGTAAACAATCTGGTTGGCACATACGCAAATGAATGCCAATGACACTATCCCCACCCCCAACCATAACACATTGATAATACTGCCCCAGCATGTCTAGTAAAGTCGGCTTGGTACTTATTGATACAGAGTCTTACGTGCTGGCCAACAATGCAGTTCAGCAGTGTAAGCGTTGCTTCGACTTTGATGATGTATTGGTTCTGTCGGATCGCCCCGAGCTGTGGCCTGATGTGAGATCTATCAGAATCCCTCGCATCCAAACTGTTGATGATTACAACTCGCTAATCATTACAGAGGTACCCAGGCACCTCCAAACTGACTTTTTCATCGTAGCGCAATATGATGGATTTATTCTGCACCCTGAAGCATTCAGTCCCGATTTCTATAATTTCGACTATATAGGTGCGCTTTGGCTCAACTATCCCTATTTCCGGGTAGGCAATGGAGGATTTTCATGGCGGTCCCGCAAATTGGCAACCATAGTAGCCACGATGGCCGAATTCCGCGCCCAAGGTGAGCCTGAGGATGTATTTATCGGACGCATACTACGCGTTGCTTTGGAAACAAGGCATGGCTGCCGATTTGCCGATGAGGAAACGGCAACACGCTTTTCCTCGGAGAATATTCTTTACCCCGTAACAGGATTCGGCTTCCACGGCTTGATGAATCTGCCCCAGGTTTACAGGGATGACCTGCCATACCTGATAAAACATCTTCCGGAACGCGTATTGAAGCAGGATGGACTGAGACAGCTCTCATTTGGAGTAAATACTCTGGATGAGGCAAGGAAAGCTGTCTTTTGGGAGTGCGTAAATCAACGCTTAAAATAGTGTGGCGGCATGAAAACGCTCATTTAAAAAACCACCCTCGCGCAAAAACCGGTGTATGGCTCATGGGAGATCTTACATAGAGTGTTTTTCTTGTCGTGATTCTCAACTGTTCGATAATATTTGCAGGCGCGCTATCAATCAAAAACATTTCCTTCGCCCGCTCAAAAACAGGTATCCAGTCGAACGGGCTCTTGGTTAAATTCTGAATGGGAATTATCCTGCAGGTTTCTTGCAGCTCCTGCGGGATCTCAATCGGAATACGTTGAGATCCATCACCGCAAGAATCCTGGACCACCACGTAATCTTCCGAAAGTGATAACCCGAGCCGATCAAGCAATTCCTGTTCTCGTGCATAATTCCTGACTACCTCAAGCTCCCACTTCTGTTCAAACGGCACCCCGGCTACGGCATATTTGTATTCGTCAAATTTTAGCGACTTGGCAAGATGTTCATTCCCAAGCTGCATATCACCAAGTTTCGAATATAGAATGAATTTTCTTTCGCAATTAAAATGATCGGCGACCGACAATGGGAAAGTCAGAAAATAGGCCAGGGTATTAACTCCGGTGTGCGCGCGTGGCACAGGCATGAAATCGATATTCGGGGCAGCCTCTTTAAAAAAATCAAAATAGATTTCATCTATAGGCCAAACAACCTGATGCCCCAGCTTTATGAAGTAATGCGCGATTGGCAAAGCAATTACTATATCCCCTATTGCGCTGGTCTGAATTAGTGCTATTCTCATATCAACCCGATAATAATTATAACCGGCCAACCATCCTAAAATTCCGTTTGGTTTCCTTGTATTTCAAACTGTCCTATTGAAAACCTACATTTCCGTAATGTGGGAAATACTTTGCAAACATGTTGAACTGATACTGTAGAGCGAATCGTTCGCTTTTCTAAAAATACTTATAAATGAGAAGAATGGACTGTTTCTTTCCGTTTTCACACATCTAATCGCTATTGGATCACAGCCCAGTAAATCCATAGTTTGTTTGATGACGTAGTGCTCAATATTCAACCCTGCAACTCTGCATGACATGCAGAATTGAATAATTTCGTTGCTCATGATTCGAACAAAACCAATGTCACCATAATTTGTAAACTTGTCAACTGCAGAAAATCCGAACAGTTTGCCCCCATTGGCCAGAGACTCTTTCAATATATTTTTATCGACTTTTTCCCCCGTAGAATTCCACTGGTTAGTCTTGTTTATCAACTCAATCGACCTATCTGTTTTCGGGTCGTTATCCAGGTCGACAATCTGAAATATCTTTACTCTCAGTTCCAGATCGTTTAAAAATTCTTCCGGCGAACTCGATAACTGAACAGACTTCCTGATAGCCTGTTTTTGTACCATTGAAGTTCTTTGGGTGGCTTCATATGTAATTTTATGGACTTGTAACTCTGGCGCATGAAGCAATAAGTGCCTTGTGTATTGGAAGTACCTGCCAATAATACGCATATTGGGAAATCGTGCGTTCATCTTGGCTCTCTCTACAGGATTGTCGTCAATAAACAACACATTTTGATCAAGCAAATTTGTCGTCTCAAGAATTGCAGCCATGTTATCGGCTTTGTCGTCAAAGTTAACCCTGGTGACAGCAAAGTCATCAAGAGATAACTTCCCGGAAAAAATTGCAGGAAATACCGATTTAATTAGCGACTCATCATTTTTTGAAATGATACCGAGCAAAATGCCTCTTTTCTTGCAATACATCAATGCTTCTATAATTCCGAGTGGCCACCCCTCAATGAGATGATCCAGCGATCCGGGTTTCAGTTGGCTATTTTCGATCTGAATATCTCCAACCACACCTTTCCATAACGTGTCATCCAGATCAACCACAATCATTTTGATGCAGTCTACCCCGCGTATTATTCTCATTTTCGAAGTGATTTCGAGGCAAATTGCTTCGATAAGAATACTTGGAGCCAATAGTTCAAAATGTTCTACGGCATGGGGAGAAAATTCAATTCTGCTGCCATTCTGGCCGTCATCATAATAATGATCCGATAAAGAAGCATGCGAGTACCAATTAACAAACTCATCGGTGAAATATCGCTTTCCGAAAGTGTTTGCTATGGAGTCCGCGTCAACAACAAACGAGTTATCCATATCTCCGCAAATTTCTTCCAACTCTCTATTTAGTTCCGAGATTAAGCGCTGAATATTGCTAAGGGCGAAATTGTTTTGCAATTGCCCGTTGGGATTAAATACGGGAACAAAAAAATTAAGATAAAAAAACGGAATACTGTGTTCTTTATCAGCCGTTACCAATTGTTTTACGCGCTCCTGAAGTCGCCGTTTTGCCTGGCGATAAACGAATTTGAATTTTTCCTCATCATAATATGGGATGTCCCATAATTCATCGTCATGAAGAATTACGCGTAGCGTGATGGCACAAACCGCGAAGTCATATTCCGTAATTGCTCTTGGAAGTGGAGGCAAAATACCGCCGCCAAACAACACATAATCTGACTCACAAGGCAGAGTTCGCTGCAACAAAGAACTCAAGCATGTGCCAATTACTAACACCCTTGAAAAATTCAGTTTTGAAATACTCAATAAGCCAGGGTTTCTGAATTTAGCCCCCCTAAATCCAAGAGAAATTGTGTCAAATGGAATTTCATCAAGGTTTGCCATAAAGCCACTCCGTAAATATATTAATAAATCGATACGTTGTGCCGACCAGAATCGTAGCAAAGCTAAATTTCCCTGCATGTACGATAGCTTATCCACCAAACATAATATGTGAATTCAATTCTCCCTGTCGAGACGGAATATTACCCCATTAATTCAACCGGTCTGGGTATTATGCCCAGTTGACACTCGAAAGTTGCCTCGCCTCAAACTTTTATCGTTTGTCTGTCCACATGAATTGACGAGTGAAGCGTAGTCTAGGATACTTCGTACTATAAGGCTTATTTGTCCGTGAGGAGGTTCCCGCATGACTTTTATTTGCGTAGAGTTTTGCCATGAACACAGGTATCAAAACTGTGATAAATGCAAATGACAACGAAGACTAAAACATTTATCAACATGAAGAGCAATGCAACTGCCGAAGCCGGCACATCGCCCACCCTCCCTATCCCTGTAGCATTCGATATATCCGTACTGGGTTTAGGTCACTTTCATGCGCGCGCACGTACCGGCATATATCGTTTCGTCGATAATGTTTTAAATATTCTTGTAGAACGTACAGACATACGCGTGCGGTTGGTCGCCTATACGAATTTACTGGATGCCAGCAAGGAATTCGTGCGCTCCCGCGCAAATCTGAATACTTGCTATGAGGTGCAAGATCTGTCTTCTGTTGTTGCAGGCGAGTTATTGCATTCTCCATTCTATCCTTTGCCCGCGTCTCCCATTCAGGGCCCGCGCGTATTAACCGTTCACGATCTCATTCCAATCAAGTTCCCCCACTTTTTCGAATTTGCCGAAGGTGACACCCTTCGCGGCACGATTGCCTCTCTCGGCGCGGATGATTTCGTTACTGTAAATTCAGAGGCAACCAAGTCAGACTTGCATGACTTCGCTCCGCACATAAAACTAGACCGTATAACAGTCACTCCATTGGCCGCCGATCCCAAAATTTTTTATCCCTGTCACGCCGCGGAGGAAAAGTCGCGCATTTCCCAAAAATACAACCTGACCTCTTCCGGTCATTATATTTTGAGTGTGGCAACGCTGGAACCACGCAAAAACATTGCCCACCTGATCAGAGCTTTTGTACGCCTGTTACGCGAGGATCAGATTTCTGATCTCTCACTTGTGCTTGTTGGCACAAAGGGCTGGAAATTCGATGGCATATTTGACGAGCTGTCATTAGCCGAAGAAATTCGCAACCGGATAGTGCTAACCGAATTTGTGCCCGACGAAGACATGGCTGCACTTTATTCAAATGCAATCGCCTTTGCCTACCCCTCGCTTTACGAAGGCTTTGGCCTGCCGCCTTTGGAAGCAATGCAATGCGGAACACCCGTTATTACCTCGAATAATTCGTCTCTTCCTGAAGTCGTTGGCGATGCGGGAATCCTCCTGCCCGCACAGGATGAGAACACGCTTGTTGACGCAATTCGCTCGCTCTACCGCAACCAAGAACTGCGTCAGGATTTGTCACAACGCGGAATTGCCCGTGCTGCCGGTTTCACCTGGACACGCTGTGTTGATCAAACTGTTGCCACCTATAAAAGGGCTATTGAACATTGGAAGAGTAAGTTGGATAAAGATGCCGCCGCATCAGGGCCAATTATTATCGACGCCGTATTTTTTCAGCTGTACCAAACCGGTATCGCACGCGTCTGGCGCTCGTTATTGCGCGAATGGACAAAAACAGACTTTGGCAGAAAATTGGTTATCTTAGATCGTGCCGGCACGGCACCGCGTTTTGAAGGACTTAAGTACATCGATTTTCCCCTTTACGATTACGCCAACACCGACAACGACCGTGCAATGCTTCAGAGGGTGTGCGATGAAGAGAATGCTTCCCTGTTCATCTCAAGCTATTACACGACACCGCTAACGACACCGTCGGTATTTCTGGCTCACGACATGATACCGGAGTTATTGGGAGCCGATGTAAACGGCAATCCGATGTGGAGGGAGAAGCATATCGGAATTAGACACGCCAGCCGATTTTTGACTGTTTCGCAAAACACAGCCAACGACCTGCGCCGATTCTTCCCGGAGATACCAGCCGGGCACATTACTGTTGCTCATAACGGCGTTGACTTCAAGGCACCCGATAAGGAAGTGATTGCAACCTTCCGTGAGACCAATGCAATAACACGCCCGTACTTTCTTTTTGTCGGGGCACGCGACGGGTACAAGAACGGCATTCTCTTTTTCCAGGCTTTCGCCAATCTGGGAGATGCACGTGCCAATTACGCCATCGTGTGCACTGGTCCGATTCTGCAACTTGAACCGGAATATGAGTCTTATATCGGAAAGGCGAACGTGCACATGTTGAACCTGAGCGATGCAGACCTGCAGGCAGCCTATGCGGGGGCTCTGGCGCTGATTTATCCGTCTCTCTACGAAGGGTTTGGCATGCCGGTAGTCGAAGCGATGGCCTGCGGATGCCCCGTTATAACCACGCGCAGAGGCTCGCTCCCTGAAGTGGCCGGTGAAGCCGCGCTTTATCTGGATGGTGAAGATATAGACAGCATGACGCGCGCACTTAATAAAATTCTGGATCCCAATGTCCGGGAACATCTTGTCGCATCCGGACTGAACCGCGCCTCCGAATTTTCCTGGAGCAAAATGGCGAACAAAGTTCGCCTGGCACTGGAAAAAGCGATGCTTGAACTCGCAGGATCATCGACAGGCTATTTCCCGCCCAATTCAGACCAGCGAAAAATCAAGACTCCCCTCGAGCAAGCTTTGGGCTTAGCCATGCGTCATCACCAGTCGGGGCAGCTATCCCAGGCTGAATCTATATATCGCCAAATACTGGTTAATGCCCCGAACGATTTTGCGGCAACTCACATGTTGGGGGTAGTTCGATATCAGAGCGGGGATTTTGTTCAGGCCGAGCAATTGCTCAAACGGGCTGTTGGGATTGGCGGCGCGATACCCGAAGTTCATTTCAATCTCGGCAACGTTTATTCGGCACTGAAGCGAACTTCCGAAGCACGCACCTGTTATGAGCAAGCACTTTTTCTCAAAAAAGACTTCGCACTTGCGCATCAGCAATTGGCTGCGCTGGATAAATAATAATCCCCATTGCATTTTCGGATTGTCGACCATCCCAAACTGGCTCATTCCGATAACTAGCCACCGCTTAGCTCGTCAACGGCATCTCCCAATTGCGATTTACGCCACATGGCAATATAGGCCGCCTCAAGGTTGCGGCAAAAAGTGGACGTATCAAAAAGTGCGCATGTCCCCTTGTTTAGGATGATCCGTTTCCTGATTTCGCCCAAGTCAACAGGCGACAAGGCCAATTGCCTTGCCAAAGACTCATATTCAGACAGCGAATGTGCGACCAACTCGGGCACTCCAATTGCATGAAGCAAGCTTCCCGCCACACGTGCAGGGAAGCTGTTTCCCATATAAGTTACCACCGGCAGCCCTGCCATCAACGCATCCGCCGCCGTCGTATGGGCATTATAGGGATGGGTATCCAGAAATATGTCTGCTTGCCGGTATCGAGCCAAATGATCTTCAACCAAAGGGACTCTGGTCGCGAACACGAGTCGGGCCGGGTCGACCCCCCGCAATTCGGCCTCTTTCCTGAGATTATGCTGCGATGTTTCTCCGCGCGACATTAACCATAAAACGCTACCCGGTACTTGATTCAGTAGCCGCATCCATATATCGAACATAGGTGGAGATATTTTGAAATCATGGCTAAACGAGCAAAACACTATTCCAGTATCAGGCAAACCGCATTCGCTGCGCGTGGGGGTGCGCTCGGATATATTGACACTGCTATCGGTTGGCAAGTAGGTGTCCGGCAAATAGACCACCTTCTCGCTGTAATACTGTTGGTGTGCGGGAGGAATGATGTGCCGGTCCGCTAATATATAGTCAATATATTCAGTTGCCATGGTACCCGGATAGCCCAAATAATTCACCTGTGCCGGAACCGGCTTATAGGAAAATATGTCGGTGCGTGTATCCGATGTGTATCCGCCCAAATCGACCGCGATGTCGATCTCCATATCGCGCATCATTTGAGCTATCTGCTCGGAACCCATTTCACGTGCATCAATGAAACGGTCAAATGCCTTGAGCATTCGTGCGCGCAGCCTGCTCTGGTCATCCAACCCCAGAGAGATGGCAATAAGTTCAAATCTAGACTTGTCATGGTGCTCAAATATACCGGCCATGAGATGCCCAACCGGATGTTCGCGCAAATCGGGTGAGACATAAGCCAGACGAATCTTGTCATGGTGATAACGCTCACCGTTCCACAGTGTCTTGGTATTTTTCGGACAATAGTGTTGTGCAAATATTCTGGCGGCCAGATAGTGATCGCTGGCGTCGTCCGATGCCGACATAAAAGCCAATGTTTTGCATGTCCTCTTCCCGGCATGAATTCCATCAACAATTTTTCCGGTTAAGGCTTCAAAATCCGTCCAGTCACAAATGTGCATACGCTCATAGAACAGCAGACCCATTATGTAATCATATTCGGGATTGATTTTGATAAGCCGCTCGAACATCGCAATGGCCTGCTCGCTCTGTTTGAATTCGGTCAAAATAATTCCGCAATTACCCAGTGCTCCCGCATGGTTAGGATCAATAGTCAATATCTTGTTAAATCTTTCCAGTGCTTCGTGATGCCGAAACATCCCGCGCAGCAATACTCCGCTATTAAGCAACACGTCAACATATTCGGGCTGAATCTCAAGTGCCGCATCAAAACTGCGCAGCGCCTCCTCTTTGTTTCCCAACGCCTGCAATACAGCACCGTGAAGTGCTCTCAGCGGCGCAAAATTCGGATTGGCTTGTACGCCTCGGGCACTGAGTAAAATCGCCTCTGAAGGTTTACCCGAATTAAGTGCGACAACACTCAATGAATAAAGCGCCGCGCCGTTATTCACATCCAGCTTCAAAACTTCTTTGAATAATTTGACTGCAGGTTCAAGCTTTCCCTGATTCTGCAGTTCAATTGCACGAATAAGTTTGTCAGTTACAGACTTCATCTTTCACCCGAGAGAATAAGCTATTGATAAACTGGACTGGTATTTTCGGTATCCCTAAAAGTGAAGATAGCCTTTGTAACAAAAAATCACAACAAAAAAAGCGGCAAGGCCGGTTAAGCCTTGCCGCTTCTACTCAAATTAACTACTGTTAGCTTCCTCCTGTTGCCAGTATCCCCGCATTGGCCGAGTTTGTAAGCAGCGTCGTAGTCAATGACGTTCCGATAGCCACGCTATTGACTGCCGGAGTCGCCACCACCGGGTTGCCATTCGCGTTAAATTGCTGCAGCGCACCCACCATTCCAGCCACATTTACCGACACGGCCACCGCACCGGTTGCTGCCGCTACCGTTGCTACCGAATTCATCACCGGCGTTCCGGATGAGGCCGGGGACGAGGTTTGCGATTGATTGAATGCACTCATCGCTTGCACCAACCCACCCACCTGCGACTGCAATCCTCCCGCCGCGCTCAGCACGACTGTTGGATCGGGCGTCGGTGCAACAATCGGCGCCGTGCTCAGAGTTGCAACTTGAGTGGTTGTCAGTGCGGCAACTTGGCTCGTGGTCGAACTTTGCACTACAGCTGTCGTAGCAACTGCCGCAACTGCAGAACTGGACGATTGATTCTGCCCTGAATTAAGGAACCAGACATCGGCCATTTGATGTGTCTGCCCATCACTCGTCACGAAGCTGCCCACCATACCCAACAGGTTACCGTTATTCCAGTTCGAGGATGACGTGGCAGCCAGGTTAAGCTGGACAATGCCAAGTGAATCCAAGGTACGCAACTCTCCTGCTTGGGTAGTGCCATCAGAGTTAGCATCAACCCAAATTTTCAGGTTAGACCAACCGGCATCCGTACTGGTAATGACGCCATCACCATTCGAGTCCAGAGCACTTAGCGCAGCAAACCCGTTGGCAGCAGTCTGTCCATTTGGCAACACAGTAGCAGTACCGAAAAGCTGGCTGCCGCTGGTTATCGGACCATTATTGGGGTCGTAAACCAGCAAACCTTCGCCTGATCCAGAGACCCAACCTGTGTTCACCGCTTGTCCGGTTGCATTCAGATCAAATTGGGTTCCAGCTGTAATGCTCTGCGTGGTAATGCCATTACCAGTCAAATCAAGCACCAGAGGCGAGGCCAGACTTGGACTTGTCATGAGGTACCCAAACTGGGTAGATGTCAGCGCAGTAGTCTGAACAGATGTAAGTGCAAGAACCTGTGTGGTTGTAAGCGCAGAAAGTTGCGTAGTCGTCAAAGCCGAGAACTGAGACGAAGTTAACGCATCCACTTGTGTTGTGGACAAGGCAACGACTTGGCTCGTAGTCAACACCGAGACATCAGCTGTTGACAATGCCGACACCTGCGTCGTTGACAGTGCAACCAGTTGGGACGTGGTCAACCCTCCAGATATCTGTGCTGTACTCAGCGAGAATCCCGCAACTTGCGACGTCGTCAGTGCAGCGATCTGTGTCGTTCTCAGTGCAACAATCTGGCTTGTCGTCAGCGCGGTTATTTGGGTCGTGGTCAACGCGGCCACTTCGCTCGTGGTCAGGCCGTTAGCTACCTGCGTCGTGGTCAACGCGGCAACCTGACTTGTCGTCAACGCGGCTATCTGGCTCGTCGTCAGGCCGGCGTTAACCTGCGTCGTCGTCAGCGCGGCTACCTGGCTCGTCGTCAGACCGGCGCTAACCTGCGTCGTCGTCAGCGCGGCAA
>Ga0265327_10002412_pt1 | contig 19823 bp, 24 predicted proteins | sample 41621metaG_FD_202089 | JGI IMG/M metagenome (GOLD analysis project Ga0265327, IMG submission 202089) | Rhizosphere microbial communities from Carex aquatilis grown in University of Washington, Seatle, WA, United States - 4-16-21 metaG | ecosystem: Host-associated > Plants > Roots > Rhizosphere...
AGCAGCCGCCCCACCTTCGCCTCCGCCGCGAATCGAGGGGACCGCACCATGCCTCCGGAGCCGATCTACATCGCAGATTTCGAGAAGCTGGTGCCCGATCAGGATCGGAAAGTGGTACTCTCCAGCTCCCGACTCGTCTTCCAGAACTTCGGCCCGGCCCGTGGCGCGATCATCCAAAAGGCCAACAATGTCGTTGGGCGTGCTTGGGACCCTCACTTTACCGGACGCGATCTTGAGTTCGGAAAAACCGCTGCCGATTGGTTAAAAAACCAGTGGTATGACAATTGTGACATCCGCGGCCCAGGGTGGGATTTCAAGCTCCTGCTCTGGCTCGACTGCGTGGGCATGGATCGCGATGGCGACTTCCTCATCATTCTCACCGATGGCGATTACCCGCTCATGCAGCGTGTTATGGCCAACCGCATCGGCCAACGCAGCGCCGGCGGGGGCTACGGGCAATTCTCCTCCACCTCTCTGGTCAATAGCGGTCCTTTTCAGGGCGCACGCATCTCCCATGGCGTCATCCGTGATCGCTTCGACCGCGTCCTCGGCTACCGCGTCCTTGGAAATACCGTTGAGGACGATCAGGACATCCCGGCCAACCGTTGTATTTTCGGCATGGACCCGACTTGGTCCGACCAGATTCGAGGCGAACCGGCCGCCGCCAATGCACTCAAGTTCATCCGCGGATCGATGCTCTCCCACGAATGGGAGCAGATGGCCCAGCTCATGGTCTCCTCCATCGGCCTCGTCGAATACAACGAGACCGGCGGCCCGGACATCGATGATCCGACCCTCATCCCATCCGCCAAGGACGGCGATGGAAAGGCCATCGGTCCGGATACCCAGCTCATGGCCGGCGGCACCATCCGCTACATCCGCGCCAATTCCGGCGGCAAGATCGAGCAGGTGAAACACGATCGCCCGGGCGATATGTGGGACAGCTACCAGGACCGAGTCGTCCGCATCCTCGCCACCGGCATGGACTGGCCCTTCGAACTCATGTGGAAGAGCTCGGATGTCAATGCCGCCCTCGTCCGGAACATCCAAGAACGTGCCCGCATGTCCGTCGAGGACCGCCAGGACTGCCTGCGGAAGATTGCCCAGCGCGTCGTCCGCTGGGCCGTCGCCAAGGCCATCAAGAGCGGCATCCTGCCTACCCCGAAATTCACCGATGACTGGTGGCGCTGGGATTTCGGCATGCCGCGCAAGTTCTCGATCGATCCCGGCAAGGAAGCCGCCCAGCGCCGCGAGGATTTCAAGATCGGCATCAAGAACCGCCGCGGCATCTACCGCGAGGAAGGCGTCGATCCCGAGCAGATGGACGATGAACGCATCGAGGAAGTCTTCCAGCGCGAGCTCAAGATCACCGCCGCGGAGGGGAAATACGGCATCAAGCCCGACCGCCGGCTGTTTTACATGCTCAATCCGAACGACATCGCGCCGCCGCTCGATGATGGCGAGGAGCCTGATCCGGCCGACCCCTCGAAAAAGAAAGACCCCGCCGAATGAAAACCATCACCCCCACCATCGGGCAGCTTCGCATGCTCGCCTCCATCAAGGGCCAGCAGTGGATGATCCGGCCCGAGGCTGTCGAAGAGTTCGCGCTGTCCGCCCTCGAAATCCCGGAGCATGCCTCCACCCGCAGCCGGGCCGACATGAATGATGATGACGACGATGGGGACGGCTGGTGGTCGGATTACTACACGCTGCGTAAGTCGATGTTCATCGATCCCGACGGCATCGCCCACATCCAGGTCCGCGGCGCGCTTCTCAACCAATGCCCGCCGATCTACGAAAAGCTCGGCATCGCCACCCGCTATGGGACGATCATCGCCGAGACCGCCCGAGCCCAGCAGTCGGGAGCCGCCGCGATCCTTTATGAGATCAACAGTCCGGGCGGCACCGTCTCCGGCATCATCGAGTGTGGCCAGGCACTCAGCGCCTGCCCGATCCCCACGGCGTCTTTCTGCTACGGGCTGGCGTGTTCCGCCGCCTACTGGCTGCCATGCTGCACCGGGGCGATCATCGCCACCCCCAGCGCCCTCGTCGGGAATGTTGGGGCGATCATCACTTGGGCCGACTGTGATGCCTTCTGGGCCGACCTCGGCGTCACCTTCAAGGCGCTCGTCTCCGAAGGTGCCGACCTGAAAAGCACCTTCCACCTCGAACCGGACGATACCCAACTCGCCTTCCTCCAGGAATCGATCGACGAAGCCGGCGCGGCCTTCCGTGCTCAGGTCGAAATCGGCCGCGCCGCTTCCGGAGCCGAATTGGACCCGGAGGTCTTCCGCGCCGGCTGGTATTCCGGCGAAAAAGCCGGAGCGCTCGGTCTCATCGATGCCATCGGCACCGCCGACGACGCGATCCAATACCTCAAGCAGATGGTCAGTTGACACCATCACTCCTACGAACCGCTAAATTTCAAAACCATGTTCTGGACCGATAAAGCCGCCAAAGAAGAGATCGCCCGCCTCGGCGGCGTCGTTGCCACCCATGAAGCCACCATCGCCACCCGCGATGGCGAACTTTCCACCGCCCGCGAGCGGGTCACGGAACTGGAGGGCACCAATGCCACCCTCACCGCAGACCTCGAAGCCCGCACCAGCGAGCGCGACGAGGCGATCAAGAATCTCGGCACCTCTGAGGCCAGCCTCACCGCTGCCAACGGCAAGCTCGCCACTTTCGACGCCGATGTGGACCGCGCCGCCATCACCAAGATCGCCGCCATCGGTCACGCCCCAGTTGCCGCCGTCGGCACCGAGTCGAAGACCGGCAAGGTCGATACCGCCGGCCTCACCGGCCACGCCAAAGTCTCCGCTGCCTTCGCCTCGGCCAAGAAGTAATCAGTTCGCTAGTCATCTCATCACATAACCACACGTCACCATGCTCACTCTACTTGATGTCGCCCGGATGAATGGCAGCGATGCCATCACCGGCCTTGTCGAAGGCTCCATCGCTTACGCGCCGGAAGTCAATTTGTTCCCGATCCGCAAGGTCTCCGGCACCAGCTATAAAACGCTGATCCGCACCGGCCTGCCCGCGGTCGATTTCATCGCCGCCTCCAGCGGTATCGCCGCCGGCAAGTCCACCTTTGAAAACAAGCTTCAGGAATGCGCCATCCTCGGTGGCCGCATTGAGGTTTGGAAGTCAGTGCTGGATTCGAAGGAAAACGGTGCCCCGGAAGACATCAAGGCCACCGAGGCCATGGGGGTCATGCAGGCCGCCATGCGCAAGGTCGGCCGCCAGGTCTTCTACGGCCGGACCGCTCTTGGTTCCGCCATGGGCTTTGTCGGCCTCGTCAGCGTCGTCGATGCCGGCATGATCGTGAATGCCGCCGGCACTACTGCCGATACCGCCTCCTCGGTCTATTTCGTCAAGTTCGGCGATCAGGACATCTCTCTGGTGATGGGCAACAACGCCTCCATGGAGCTCGGTGACTTCCGCGTGGAATCCCTCACCGATGCCGATGGCCTCAAGGGTCCTGGCGAAGTGGCCGACCTCTGCTCCTGGATCGGCATGCAGTCCGCCTCTCCGAACTCCGTCGTGCGCATCAAGAACCTCACCGCCGACGCCGGCAAGGGCCTTACCGATCTGCTCATCGCGGATGCGCTCAACCTGTTCCCGACCGGCTGGGTGCCCGACGCGATTTTCATGTCGCGCCGCTCGCGGACGCAGCTCCAGAAGTCCCGCACCGTGGTCCTGCAGGGTTCCGGCTCCAACCGTCCGAACCAGCCGATGCTGGCTCCTACCCCATCGGAATACGAAGGCATCCCGATCATCGCCACCGACTCGATCCTTAATACCGAACCGGTCGCCTGAGCCTGATCTGACATCCATAACCTCAACTCCTCACGATCATGTCTTTCGAATTCGCCCGTAACATCCAGGACAAGGCCGTCAATCCGGCTGCCTTCGCCCTGCCCGCCGCCGCCAGTGCCTCGACTCACTCCACGGTGATCGACTTCGGCCTGGAGGCGTTCAAGCCCGAGAATCTTGAGCTGGAGCTCAGCATCCCGGCGCTCTCGACGGTTATCGTTCCCGATACCAAGACCGTCACCGGCATCATCGAGACCTCCACCGATCCAGCCTTCGGCTCGGTTGATCAGGTCTTGCTCAGCCAGGTCTCCACCGGGGCCGGTGGCACGGGGGTCGCGGCCTTCCTGGAGCGGGTGCGCCTGCCCTCCAACTGCGCCCGCTACGTCCGCTTCACGGTCACCTTCGGCGCTCTCACCACCGATGGCTCCGCCATCAAGGCTACGGGCACCGTCCGTTTCTAACTTTTTGGTTTGGTCATAGCATCAACAAGCGGCCTGGCCCCACGGGTCGGCCCGTTTGCTTTTCTCCTTCTCTCCTCTTACTCTCGTCTGGGTTCTGGAATCTGGACTCTTGAATCTCAAAATCATGGGCGTCCAACAATTCCTCAAACAGGCACTCAAGGCCTCGCTGCCGACCTTCGATGCCGAGGACGTCGTCTTCGGCGAGGTGACGGTGCAAGCGGTCATCAACGAGGGTTCCGATGCGGGGCAGCTCGGGGAGGGGGCGGATATACCGAACCGGCTGCTGACGATCACCTTTCCGGCCGATGCGCTGGCCAAGCCGCCGATCCCCGGAGCCGTGGCGACCGCCCGCGGCCGACAGTGGCAGGTGGCGAGCGAGCCGCCGGTGCATGCGGGCCAGATCGCGATCACGCTGACGCTGGAAGAGCCTGCCAAGCGCAAACGCTGATGCTCACGATCAACTTCACGGATCAGGGCGAGCTGGATCGGGCGATCCAGCGGCTGGCGGATTCTTCCAACCTGACGGTGCGGGAGGTGGTGCCGGCGCAGATGCGGCTGCTGGCGGCGGATCTTTCGAAGAACACGCGGCCGGTGAATGACGATACGGCCAAGGCTCAGAAGAAGATCCGCGGTCGAATCCAAGCCGTCTATCCGTCGATGGGCGTGGTCGTGAGCCTCCTGAAAAAGGTCAATGACGGGGTGGCGATGCGCTTCGAAAAGCTGGTCAAGGCCAGGCGGGAATCGGACGCGGCCACACTGCTCAATCAATATCTAGGGACCGGCGTCCGCTACTCGGTGGGGGCGTTCGATGGGGGTGCCCTGCATGTCGCCCAGGCGTTTTCGAAGCACGTCACCAAGGCGCTCGTCTGTCCGGCCAGCGGCGCGGTGAACGTGCGGGTGGAGGCGTATATCAAGAAGGTCGAGAAGCGGGTCGGGTTCGCCAAGGGTGGCTTCGCAGCGGCGGCGCGGGACCTGGGCGGGGTGCGCGGCATTCCCGGCTACGTGACCCGGCAGCCCTCGCCCGGATCCGGCTCCATCCAGGAGCGCGAGGACGGCATCACGGTGTCGATCCAGAACGATGTAACCTACATCGGGGCGGCGCTGGATCATGCCGGCGAGCAACGGGCGATCGATTTCCGGGCCAAGCAGACCGGGCTAGTGCTGCAGCGGATGCAGGACCGGCGGAATGCCGGGGCCGCGCCGCAGCATTTGGGGTGATCCTCCGGAATTTGAAACCATTTTGATATGATGAAATTATCCAGACAGACCGAACTCGCCATCGTCACCTACCTCACGGCCGCGTTTGCGGCGGTGGATGAGGATAATGCCCCGTTGTTTCCAGGATGGGCGACGATCACGCTCTACGCCGGGCATTCCCGGGCGGATGAGTCGCTGACGGATGAGCAGATTGCCGCGGGGGTGGAGTCCTATAAGCTGCCGGCGCTGGTAGTGAATGTGGAGGATTCCCAGCCACATCCCGATCTTCCGTCCGAGACAGGGTGCCGGGTGATACGGCTGCGCTGCCAGTTCCAGGTCGATTCCTCGGTGAGCACCCGCGCCTTCGTGGACAACCGGCTGGCGGAACTGTGGGCCGCGCTGGTCGATCCGCTGGGGGTGGCGGCGCTGCAAACCTCGGCCCACACCAGCACCTTCACGATCCACGATGTGATCGAGGCCAACGAGCCGAGCACCCGCGAGGGCACCGACTGGCTGGATGAGATCGGAATCGACGTGGTGGCGGAGCCGGCTGGGTGAAAGGTCCCGGTTATTCGATGGGGATGTCGGACTTGAGGACGCCGCGGATGTTCGCGCCGACGATGCCGAGGACTTCGCAATCCCAGAGGTGGTTCGGAAAATGGTCTTTGATCTTTTCCCATCGCCACTTGCCGGGCGCACGCTCCTTCCGCATTTCCGATGACATCTGGGTGAGGTAGTGCTTTGAGACATCGATGGGAGTTCCGAAGTGGCCTTCGGGGACTTCCATGAGGGCGGCGAGGGCATCCTTGGCGCGGAGGTTGGAAAAGTGAATGACCCGGTAGGGAGTGCCGGCGGCGGTGATTGGGTTTTGGTATTTTGAAAAGATGCGATAGACCTTTTTGCCGGTCTTCCGGTTTTCATTGAGGTAGCCCTTGTCGTTGTCATCGCCCATGGTCATCTGCCAGTGGCCGGTGACATCGCGGCCGCAGTGGCGTGAGATCTGCTCGGCGATCTGGTCGGGCTGGTAGCGGCAGTCGATGAAGACGGATCGGTTCTCGATGCCGTAGCGGGACTGGAGATCGAAGAGTCCCTGCCAGGTCTCGACCTTGCCCTCCCAGAGCAGGCGGGAGGCGCTGCCGTGTTTCCATGCGCGGATGGCGACCCAGAAATGCCCCTTCTGGGCATCGATGGTCATGAATCGGAAGTGCTCACCTTCCCATTCCTCACCTTCGTGATGGGCTTTTTTGGAGTAGGATTCGCCGCCGGTTGACAGGGTGGGCGTTTCGCTCTTGGTGAGCCAGAATTGGCCGAGGACCTTGTTCACAAACTGCCGCATCATCTCGACATTGCCGCGTTTCAATTCATCGGTGGCGATGATCCACTTTTGAAAGACGGACGCCCATGACTTCGTCCAGACGGTCATGAAAGTATTGGAGATGACGTAGCGGCCGCGGACGTGTTTCTGGCCATTCCAGACCGGCTTCACCTCCTTTGCCCACTGGCGGCGGTTGGCATCGGTATCCTCGAACTGGGCCTCGCAATGCTTGCAGTTCCAGCGGATGGATTCGTAGATTTTTGGCCAGTCGTATTCGTCATTCTCATCCTTGATCTTGTCGCCGGTGAGCTGATCCATGACGATGGACTGGAATTCGCCGCAGGCGGGGCAGGCATGATGGGCATCGTGCCACTTGCCGGCCTTGCAGTGCTCATGCCACTCGGTGCCCTCCTCGCCGCCCTGGGATTGGAGTAGGTTTTTCCGGTTCCATCGGTCGTGATGGCGGGCTAGCAGGTGGCCGATGATGCCGTATTCCCACTCCCATGCTTCGTCGCCCATCGTCTTGGTGATGGACATCTCCTGGGTGTCGCCCTCGTTGGCACCGCCGGTAAAAAGCGACATGTGCCGGAAGATGATCTGATCTTTTTTCGAATCGTGGCGCTCGGAGCCGGAGGGTATGAAGTCGCGGGTCCACGGCGAGATCCGCAGGACCTTGAGCATGCGCGACTCCATCCATTTTTTGATGTTCTTCTGGTTGGAACCGATGATGAGGGTGTCGCCCGGGTCGTCGGCGACGGTCTTCGAGATGCAGACTTCAAAGACGGTGGTCTTGCCAAAGCCGGTGGGGGCGATGTTGGCAATTTCGTAGATGGAGGGGTCTTCCCACCAATCGAAGATGATGCGATGGGCGGGGACGGTGCCGATGGAATAACGGGGACCGTATTGGGAGCCGACGAGATGGACCTCGCGGGAGGCGACGTCGGCCAGGGGCGAGCGGTCGGGCGGCCGGCAGGCGCGGGTGAAACCGGACAGCCATGGGTTTGACCGCTCGGTGATCATTCGAGGGCGGAGAGTCTATCAGCGCGGCCAGCGGTCGGAGAGGCAGCGCCAGAAGCTGGGACGGAACAGCAGTTTGAAGAGGATGAAGGCTGAGGACAGGCCCGCGAGCGGGACAGTGACGAGGCCGCGGAGGGGGTGGGGTTTCATGGCATCGAGGGGAAGCCGGCGAGGCGTGCGCTGGCCCATGCAATTAGGACCACGCTGGCAATGGTGAAGAGAATCCAGAGGACGGTTTTCACGTAGAGCCAGAGAGGTCGCGGCCTTCCATCTTGGCGAATATCGGCAATCTGATCGGCGCTGAACATCACTACAGGCGAACTACCGCGGGTGCGGTGCACCATCAGCGCCTTGTCCAACGATGTCAGCGGGCTGCCGTCTTCTCGCTTGATAAAATCGGGGACCCGCCCGGCGGAAATCTCCGCCATGATGTAGTCGTGAAACTTCGACCAGATCTCGTCAGGTGACGATGGCTGGGTAGATTGACTGTCGGAGGTCTGAGGCTTCATGGCTTCATCTGATCTTTGAAATAGGTGGAGGCGTCGGAGAGCTGGGCGAGGATCGAGTGGGCATAATCGGTGAGAGGTGCCACGCTTTCCGCGGCGCTGAGGCCGGCGACCATGGGCGGAATATCGACCGGGATTTTGAGGACAAGCTGACGGATGATGCCGCCTGCAGTCATCGAGTCGCGGAGCTGGCTTTCGCGGCTGACGGATTTCCCGGTGGAGATCAGCAGCTTTTGGAGGTCGTGGAGGCCTCGGATTTGCGCGGCATAGAGGCGGGCTGTTTCGTAGTCCTGAGCGGTGAGGAGTGAGGATTTGATGCGCTCGATTTCGGCATCCAGATCGGCGGCCTCGGATGGGGCGGCGGGTGGTTCCGGAGGAGGCTGGTCGGTGACGACGGGAGGGAGCGGGTTGCGTTCCTGGTTGCGGAGTTTTGCGCGCAGTTTTTCGAGATTTTGAAGGGGGTAGCGTTTGGCTTTCCACTCGCGGATCATCTTCACGGACACGGGAATGCCGAGGAGCGGCGTCAAACGCGCCGCCTCGCTGCGGAGGGATCCGGGTTTTTTTGTGGCTGCCATGTGTGCCCCAGTTCAAATTCAGAAACTCATGGATTTCGACAAAGAGGACGAACACCTCCGACCAAGGCGGGGGTGTAGGGGTCCCCTAATAGGGGGGGTATCCACTAAGGTATTGGGTTGGGTTGCCATGGGATCACTTGCCCTGGAGGGCTTTGTAGAGCGCCATCACAGGCTCCAGAGTCCTGAGCGCCACTTGACGCTGGACGCTGTCCATCTGCTTGACCCGGTCGCTTGTGAGGGTTGTGGAGAGCTTCCCAGCCCATTTTACCCATTCCAGCGGATTGACCGCCCTTGATGCCTGTCCCTCATGATGATCGGTCGCCGATGGCAGAAGCCCTATCAGCCGGAGCTGGTCCTTGTCTGCGATCGCCGCGCGTTTCGCTGTCTTGCTGAGTTTGAGGTATCGAGCCGCCCATTCGATCGGTAGCCCGTTCTCCCTCCACCATTCCCTGAAATTCCCCCGATGCTTGGCCTTTGCCGATTCGACCAAGTAGGCCACTCCGACCCGATCACTGATCGCTTCCTTGATCGAATCCAAAGTGGCCGCGCCTTTGCGGTTCGCCTGCTCATGCCGATCACGAATCTGATCTGCCAATTCATCACTTAAGCTGATTGTTCCGGACATCTCGATAATGGTTAGAGGCTTCTTCTGATTTCATGCATGCCGGCATCGGCAGATTGTTTTCACGAACGAACTGCTTCGCGCCCTTCGATATCCCAGCGGCCGTGATCCCGAGCCTCGCGGCATTGTCCCGCATCGACTCATCGACGAGACCCAGCGCGTACCGAACCTGGAGCATGCCGATCTCTGGAGTTGCCGCCTGAAGGCAGTGCGCCAGTGCTGCCTGAAAGATCACAAGAAACCGGATGCCTGCTTCCCGATAGGGCGCGGAATACATCAACGCATCCAGCTCGTCAGCGTCGAGGCCTGTCACGGGTTCGCCTGCATTCATCCCGACCGTTATCCCCTGCCCTGTCAGCCGATGGAAAATAAAACAGTGGCACAGTCATTCCCCAAAACGGGAAGCCGCCCGCGTCAATATCTTCACCCCGGCCGCTGCGTAGGCCTTCAAAATCAAATCCCGTTGGCGCTTCGCCATCGCCAAGTTCCCGGTGCCGAGCGAGATCACTAACCGCTTACCAGCCAGCTTCGGCCCCATGTCCACGGTCACACGCATCCTCCAAACGCCCATCACCCGCGAAAGGTGATGCATGGAATCATCCTCCGCGAGCACCGGCTTGGAATCTCCGATTACCGGCAGCAGCAGTTGGAAAAGCGATTTCACTTTTAATTCGATTTGTAGAAGTTGCCGGCGAAACCTCGTAGTTCCTCTATTTACGGTAGCGGAAAAAGAGTTGGTTCGAGGCGCTCCCGCTTCGCCTCACTCGTTTTCCGAGCGCTCGCGACGTGCTCGTCAATGTCGTGCCGTAGATGGCACCTCTGGCACAAGGCGGCGAGATTTTCCGCTCGAATATCGAACTTGTCGTGCTTGTCCGCGGCGGTGGCAAAAGGTTCGCCAAGGTGGGCAATCGTAAGAACAACCTTCGAGCCCGTGAACGGATTCGGCTGCCCATTGACCGCCGGGCACCATTCGCAACGGTTCCCAGCCCGACGGAGAATCGCCTTACGGATTCGCTTCCAGGATCTCGGGTAACGTGACCAATCGACGGGCATCAGTTCGATTTGTAGAAGTTGCCGACGAAATCTCGTAGATCCTCCATCTTACAGCGGTTTGGATTGTGCCCGGGCGTTAAGACCCAAAGCTCTCGTTTGATTGTGACCACTATGCCGTCGACTCTCACCGGTGGAATGCCGTAGCTGAAATGGATTTCGTCGCCGTCGCTCACGCGCTGGTCGTCGTCATCGAGGATGTATTTTTTCATGAGATATGCTCCAAGGATCGTGTTCGGAGATCATTTGGTTTCCCTCGCTGAATACTGTTCACATCCGCTCCAATGCGGAGTCCGGCCGCATTGGAGTTCCGGACCGTGGCAGTCTCCCTTTTCGCCGTTCTCCGATCGCCAGAAGTGGCCTCCGGCAAGTCCACTTGTACGCGTGGGCGTCAATGAACGCCTCGGCTTCCTCTTGAGTCCAGGCCAGAGGATTGTTGTCCCGGTCGGCCAGTGCATGCTGTCTCTCCCATTCCTGGTATCGCTCTATTGCCTCCTCATCCCCTGGCGTCCACCAATCCGGCGGTCCTTTGAAATCAAGTTGAAGCTGCATCCTCGGTTAGGCTGGTCGGATTCGTTGAGGAGGAACCAGAGAGGCGCGTGCGCCGCCGTTGCGGGCCAGGCAGTCATCGCACAGGGTTTCAACGCTGCATCGCGTCCATACGCGCCACACCGCCGGCATTCCGCATCTCCCGAAATGCGGTGTTGCGTCCCGATGGACAATCCCGGTGCACGCCGGCCGCGGCTCAACGGAACCAACGGGAAAAGGGATGATGTTGGTGGGGTCATCGCTCATGCCGTCTTCTCTTTGAGACTTTTCCACAGTTGCACCACTTCGGCGCGGTCCTCGGGCGACATGGGTTGGGGCTCCGGTTCCTTGGTGGTGGCGAGTAGTGGCTCGAAGGTCTTCCGGCCCTTTTTCTTCCACCAATCGCGGATTTGCTCGATGGCTTCGGCAACATTGGCAATGAACTCGCCCCGCCCCCGTGGCCAAAGGTAACGCGGCTTGTGGGTGAGGCTTCGCTGTGCCGGGGTTGCGGTCACCCACGCCGCGGCAGCGCGCCAGTCGGTGCCGGTGAATTCGAGAAAAACGGGCATCACGCCGATGAGAGCGTTGCGCTCGGCGATGGGCATGGCTTCCGGGGCCGCCGGAAACAATCGGTGCAGTTCGATGCTGATTTCTGCCACCTGAATGTTCAAATCGAGAGGGAGGGAGATAGCTTCGACGGGCGCAGCCCCGTCGTTTCCATTCCTCTTCCCTTCCTTTTCTTTTCCTTCCTTTCCCTTCCTTTCCCTTTCGTTTTCGGAAGTTGGTTCCGACGTAGAAACCGAAGTCGGTTCCAATCTTGGTTCTGGATTCGGTTCGTTAGGAGGGCGTCCTCCGTTCTTCCCGTTGGTCCTCGCTCTCTCGCGCTGGGCCTGCACCTTGGCTTCCTGGGGGGCCGGATAGTTCCACATGACCATGTCATCGCCATCCCAAGTCCACAGATCGCAATCGGCCTGCGTCTCCTTCAACGTCACCCCGCACGTCTGCTGCCACTGTCGACACTTCCACTGCCGACATCCGACGATGCGACCGCCGTTCTCCACGCGGGCACACCACGCTGATAGGTTCAACCAGGTTGCCCGCTCCTTTGGATCGGAGCCGACGTATTCCGGTTTCTGGAGGTCGGAAATGGCGATGTTGAGAAATTCCATGGGTGGCGTTCTAACTTCCGGATTAGTGGGTGTCGTCGGCTCCGGGGTGAATCGGGTCGATCGGGTCAGAATTCGGTGGTGGAACCTTGCGTCTTGGGAATCTGGACGCGGCCGTTTGCCTTGTGGCGGGATACTTTCACCGTTTCGGCCTTCTCGGCATAAGTGATACGGAGGGCGATCCCTTCGGTTTCTGCGTAGAGATCACGATAGGTGTCGTCGTAATTGGAGTGGTTCACCCGATGCCAGTCGATGTCTGGAAACAAAGCGGCGATGAATTCCAGGGGTGACAGACTTTGCCCCCGGTAAGGCATCTTCCCACCAGCATAGAACCTGATCTCAATCGGCTTATCGAATCGTCCAATCAGGTCGAATTCCCATGAGGCTCCGGCTAGGAGCTCGCGGTGCTTCGTTGCAAACATTCGAGCTAACTCCAGTTTCGATTGCAGGTCCGCAAGCTGTTGAAATTCGTGCCGCTCTCTTTCCAGAGCGTTCCCGCTTCCATCCGAATGGGCGGCGATGTTGGCAATAGGGTCTTCGGTGGTATTCATGGATAAGGTTGGAGAATGGCGGCTTTGCTCATGTAGAGGGGATGCCTGGGCTGGCCGCTTTGGCACTTGTCGAGGCACTGGAGGGGCCGGGGGATCAGTTTGACGACCTCGGCATCCCGGTCTAGGTGAGAGCCCATGGCACCCCACGCGGCGACGATCACGCCGGCGCCGGTCGCCAGACGAACAAGCGTCTCGTCGTTGCCCTCACCGATCGGATCACGGGCACACGTCATTTCCTCCGGCTTCGTTGCTCGGTAGGCGAACAAGTTGACGATACACAAGGCACCGAAGCCCCAATCGGCCGCGTAGCGCATGCAGCGGCGGGCGGTGGGATCGTTCACGTTCTCATCGGCAATGCTCGGGTTGAGACAGATGAAGAGCGCGTAGGGCTGGCTGGAATCCCACCTGCGCCACAGCTCGTACCGGTATTGCCGGCAAGGGCTAAACGTCGCACTGCTCGATTTGAAAAGGTCATCCATGGCTTCAGTCCTCTCTAACAATGACGGGCAGATCGTCGGCGTGCGGGTTGTTCGCTGCGTAGATTTCGGCGGCCGGCTTGTAATGCTTCTTCAGCCACGAGTCGGGAGGCCCCTTCGGTTTGTCGAACTCCGGCCGACCGTCGTGATGGCTCCGCTTCGGTCCGAGGATGCCGAACCGGGCATCCATGCGTCCCTCAACGAAATCGGGAAACGGGCGGATGATCGCCTCGCCGCCATTGAAGCGGCAGATGATCGCGCCACGGGGGCCGTTGTCGGTCCACACTCGCGCCCTGGGCAGGCGTGCCAGCAATTGGAGCAAGGGCAAGGCCGTAACGGCACCGGCCCCCACACGCACACCTGGCTGAATGCGGACGTGATAGGTGCGGAGTGATCGCTCCCAAATCGGACGGGGACCGAACTTCCAGATGGAAAGCGAAGCATCGTCCAGAGATGCCCAGCGCGGGTTGTCATCGCCCATCTCCGGTCCTTCGAAGGCACCCCACGGGAAAAGTTCCATCACCCTCTTTGCGGCGGATGGGTTGGCCGGCGGAGGCGCGAAAGCAAACTTCTGCAAACGAAGTGCCATGAAGCCATTGGCGGCATACACGGCTCCTTCGTGCGTGAAGGGAGCGTGGAACTCCGGAAACTCTCCGCCTGGATGCACGAACATGTCCAAGGCCTCTGCCGGAAATGGGTAACCGAAGGGTTTCTTTTCGTGAATTGGAGCGTCTTCTCTCATATATCATCCGTGCAGAATTTTCCAAATGAGCGGAACCATTGCTGGAAGCTGGGCATTGCCGAGACCCCTCGTGCGGTCCATCCGATCGGGAAACCCATGAACCATTCGCACCACTCCGGGTTCAGTGGACCACCATCCGATTCGTCGCGTGCCAATCGCTGGCCCAGCGTGTCGAGATTCTTCCTGGCCACCCGAGACGGTGGCAGAGAGCCGGAGTCCTTCCAGTCGCGGGACCGCATTGTGGGCATCTGAATCACCGTCCTGAGAGATGGCCCCCCCTGCATCATTTTCCCGTGACCGGGACCTCCGCTTGCGTCCGAAGCGAGCAACGTCGGGAACCTTGCCGGCCAAAGTTCGTCCTCTAAACCGGGCGTCGCTGCCTTGCGTTGCCGGCCAGAATTGTTCAGACGTGCATACAGGTCCCCGCGCCCGCCCTTCTCCCCGTCTGCCGCGCACAAGGTGGGCAACGATCCAGATTCTTTCCCGCTCGTGATAGAGGAACGGATCGCAGTGATGAAAGATGGCGTCGATAGCTCCCAGCACACCCCAGTCCGCATCATACCCCAGCGCGGCCAAGTCGCTGAGAACTCGTCCAAGCCCTCGAGAAGTGAGCATTGGGGAGTTTTCCACGACGACGACGAGGGGTTCCACCTCGCGAATAATCCGCAGCATTTCGAACCAAAGGCCTGAGCGGGAGCCGTCGAGCCCCAATCCTGGGCCCGCGCTGCTGATATCTTGGCAGGGGAACCCGCCGGAGATGATATCGATCGATCCCCGCAATGGCCGGCCGTCGAAGGTGCGGATATCGCTCCAGATGGGAAAGCGCTCAAGGCACCCGTCTCGCTGGCGTTCGAGCAGAACGCTGCGCTGGTAGGCATCAATTTCAACAGCGCATCGGGTGCGCCATCCAAGGAGCTTGCCTCCCAAGATGCCTCCTCCTCCTCCTGCAAAAAGTGCCAGCTCATTCAATCCGCGCTCCTTTCGTCCCCGGTGACGGTGAAAAGGTCCGGCATGGCCATTTCCTCCGCGGCCGCTCGGCAGTAGCTGGCGCCGTCGATGAAGTAGGCCGGGGAAAGCTCGAACCCGATGCCGAAGCGTTTTTGCTTAATGGCCCGCACCGGCACCGTCATCAGCCCACCGAAGGGATCGAGCACGGTGTCACCCGGTTCGGAAAATTGGGCGATGACGCGATCGGCAAGATCGAACTGCATCGGGCAAAGGTGGTTTTCTTTCCCCTGTGCCGCCTGGAAGCCGTTCATCGTAAGCATCCGGGTGATATCGGTCCACACTTCATCCGACCACGACTGTGGTTGCAGTAGCATGAAGTTCGTGGGCAGCCGGCCGGTGCGTTCCAGCTCCTCGCTGATCTTCACATGATGCTCGAAGTTATAGACGCTCTCCAAAGAGTAATCACGGAACACCTTGAAAATGTCGGCGTGGGACAGGCGCATCAGCTCCTCGGGGGTCAAAAGGCGGTTGCCGCTCGACCGGGCGAACCCGTGCGCATCCGCCTGCCAGCGTGACCGGGAATAGCCCTTGGCATTCTTCCACTTGCCCGTCTCGGCGTCCCACAGCTTCTTCGGCTTCAAGACTCGCTGGTCCGCGTAGCTGTTGCTGGTGTCGGTTGGCGGCTTCCGGAACAGCAGCAGGTATTCCGGCATGCCCACGCCCATCTTGCTCCCGTCCTTGCATTGCTCGGACCACCCGAGGCGGTAGGTCTGATCGTTCTCCCGGACAACGTCCGTCACGATCGTCTTCATGCCGAGGTACGCGAATCCGTGCGCGACGTAATGCTCGATGCAGCGGCAGTGGAACGGATAGACGGTCTGGAAGCCGAGACCGGTCATGCCGCCGGGCACGATCCGGTCCTTGACGTGAATGGCCAGAATGCGCCCGGGCATCATCACCCGCAGCAGCTCGGGTGAGAGGTAATCCATCTGTCCGAAAAACTCTTCATTACCGGCGCTGTGGCCGAAGTCCGCGTAGTTGGGCGAATACTCGTATTGAGTGGAAAACGGAATGGAAGTCAGGCCGAGGCCGATGCTGTTAGAGGGCACGTTCTTGATTTCGAGCACGCTGTCGTTGTTCACGATGCGATATCCCGGCCCGGTGACTTCCACCCGTTCCACCCCCAGCTTGCGCGTGAGCGTGTGAGCCATGGCAGCCTGCGAAAGTCCAAACTCCTTGATGATAGCGGTCATTTTCTGAACCTGGGTATTGTGTTGTTTCCACTTCCGTTCGAGGCCCTGCCGGATGCTCCGCTCCGCTTCGGTGAAGATCAGGTCGATCCGGACCGGCCGCGTTTGCAGGAAGCGTTGGAGGCGGTGAACGCTTTGTATGAAATCGTTGAACTTGAAACCGATCCCGAGATAGATCGCCCATGCGCAATGGCGCTGGAAGTTGCAGCCGGAGCCGAGCATGCAGGGCTTCCCTGCCAGCTCGGCAATCTCGCCGGCGGAAAAGCCGATGATGGTGTTTTCCTTGTGCGTGTCGCTGTCCGGGCCGCGCACGGAGACGATGGATGGCACCGCGGCCTCGATCGCTTCCCGCTCGGCTTCCAGGTCGTGCCAGATGACGCGGTGGGCGAAGGGATCCTCGGCGCGTAGCTCGAGCATTTTGGCAACCCGCGCGTCGAGGCTGTCGCGCTTCTCCTTCGCGGCTTCGACCACACCGGCGGCAGCATCGCGGATCAGCCGGCCTTGCCCATTCTTGTCGTGCCCGGCGTTGCGATGGTCGGTTCCCACCTCGTGCCAGCGCACGTCGAGCGGCGGCAGATCGTAGCCCACGTCGGAAAACCCGAGATCGCTCGGCCGCTGCACGAACACGCCCCAGGAGGCCACCCACAGCCAAAACTCCCGGTCCTTGTGAGGATGGATGGTGAGCACATCCGCCTTCGTCGAATCCCGCTTGAAAAATCGGGTCTTGGCCTGGCTGACATCCATGATGCCGAGGAAGGCGGAATAGGCCAGCAGCTCAATGTAGTCGTTCGGCGAGGGCGTGGCCGTGGCGACGTAGCGATACGCGACCCGCCGTCCGGTGGTGGCCTTCCTGGTGGGGCCGGAATCGCCCGTAAACAGGCGCATGAACTCCCGGAAGGTTTTCGTGCCACCGAAGCCGCGGAGGCAGCTCGCTTCGTCGAGAGAGGCCACGGTGAACAACGTCGGGTCGAGCTTGCCGTCGCGGATGGTTTCGTAGTTGGCCAGGTAGATCGTCTGCTCGTCTTCGACCTCTTCAAAGCGGCGGATGAATTTCACCGGCACCCCGATCAGCGCGGCATCGTGTAGAAACTCCTGCTTCACCCCGAGCGGGATCACGATCAGCCCGAAGCCGCCGGCACGTTCACGGGTGAGACGTACGGCCTCGAGCTGGATGAGGCTCTTCCCCATCCCGAAGGACGCGAAGCATGCCCGCCGGCCACCGGCCACGAGCCAGCACACCAGCGCCCGCTGATGGTCCTTCAGGAGCGGATGCACGTCACTGTCCCGGATCTCGAAGCCGGCCGTTTCCGCCAGCTTCACCTTCGACTTGATGAACTGCAGGTAGGTGGCATCGCCCGAGGCCTCGGCACGCTCTTCCGCATCGTGCTGATCGAGTCGTTCGAAGATTTCCGGATTTCGATCCCGGGTAAGCGGAAGTTTCAGCTCACGAGACATCATCCGCTCCTTTCGCGTTGTTCGCGGCATTGCTGCAAAATTGCGTGACGTCCGCGATTGGCACGCCGGTCTGAGCGGAAAATCCGAGCATCAGGTTCACGATCACCGCTGGCACTTCCTGGGCTTTCAGGCCGCTGTGCTCGATGAGGGCGGCGCATTCCACGGTCACTTCCTGTACGGACTTGATGATGATCACGCCACGCCCCTTTCCACCTTCGCCTGGTCGTAGGCCGTGCGGATCAGATGAAAGGCATCGGCACTGCCGCCCGCGTCCGGATGGGCCGTTTTCGAGAGTTCGCGGTAGCGCTCACGGATCTGATCCGGGGAAGCGTTGGAAGCGATTCCCAGCACCTCCGACCAATGCCGATCGGCTTTCGGTGCCGGCAATGCGGTAAACCCGGTGAAGGAGGCGCGGACGATTTCAATCCCACCATGCCGGAGCTCCACGCGGCGGGCTTCAAGGATATGGTGAATAGCCTGTAGGTTGTGCTCTACCTTCGAGTATCGATCGACGGGGATACATACCTGTAGGTTGTCCCACACGAACCACACGGCAACGCCTGGATCGGCGGGCCGGTCCGCGCCAAGGGTGACATTGCTGGAAATCGAAAGGTTTTCGATCTTCTTCCCGCTGTCCTTTGCGAACAGGTTCAGGGACGACTGCACGTTTTTGATGGCGGACGGTAGCCCGGTCTTGAAGGCGGAGGCATTGCGCCACTTGCATCGCGGGATGCGATCGGGCCAGCACAGTGGGAAAGCGGGGATTTGTTGGTGTGGAATCATTAGGCGGGTGTTCTTTCTCCTGTGACGTGCTCGAACTGGATCCGCGTGATTTCAGTCTCCGGTTTGCAGTTCTGCGCTTGGCAAAACAGCTTCACGAATTGAGCCGGGGTCTTTTCCGGATATCCCTCGCGCCGGCATTCCTCGTCACCATAGATCGGTTCTTCCGTCATCCGGTTGAGAGGTTCCACCACGACTGACACGATCCGGATCAGCCCCAGCGGTTCCACCTTCTCCCCTTTCTTCAAGCCCATGCCCTTGCGGATGGCTCGAAGCAGTTCGCCAGGTTTCGCGTCCCGGAAGCCAAGCCGCCGGGTCACGTCCTTGGAGTGGTCCAGGAATTGGCGTTCCGTCAGGGAGAAGGAGATATTTCGCATGGGGCTGTCGGGTGATGGGTTTCGGGCTCAGTCGCGCACGTTCCGCATGTTCTCAGCGAAGGGGTCGTATTCCTGCTGGGTGCCGAATTCCCACTGGCCGGGCTCCAGCGTGATTTCATCGTGCCGCTGCGGGTGAAGGCAGCGGATCTTGGTCGGCACGCTGTTGCGCATGAACCGCCGGCCTTCGTGCTCCAGGAACTCGACGCCTTTCTTGCGGTCTACCACGTGGTGGTTCCCGGTGGTTTCGCTGTCGGCCACGATGAGATAAGGGCCATCCACCTTGAGGGGTGTCGCGGCGGCGGGGATTTCGGAGGCGAAGCACATGCATTCGCCGTGGAGGACAACGTCAGTTTTTGGACTCATAAGATTAGGATCTGGTGATGGGGTGGGTGGTGGTGGTGGTTTCAGGCAATGGCGCGGATTGAGAAATCCCGTCCGCCAAATCGTTCTTGGATGGCCTCCCGCAACGTGCGGCAAGCCGGAGAGACAGCTTCGACGTGCCAGACTTTCGTGGTCTGGTTCATCATCTTGAGATAGGGCTGATAGGTCAGATTCGGGAACAACGAGGCCATGTCCCACAGCTCGTATTCGCTCTTCGTCCACCACTCCTCATCGTAGTTGGTGAAGGAATCGACCTTCTTGCCGAGATCGAGCAACCGCTCGACCCCGTATTTGCGGACGAACTCCGTGCGCACGTCGGCGTTTTCCTGGGAATGAAACCAGGCGATGTCCAAGGACTCCGAAGGCGTCACGGCCAGGTATTCCGGAACCCGGACGCCATTCAGGGAAAAGAATCCCCCCTCGCCGTAGGACAACGCCGGCCCGCCGTCGCAGTGTAAGCCATGTTCGTTGCGATGGATGGCCGTGGGCTTCTGGGAAACCACGCAGACATGCTCCAGTGGATAGACCGGGCCGAGCTCGGTTGTCGCCTGCCAGATACCCAGCTTGTGGCGCAAGCCGGCCTCAACATCGACAGTGGTTTCAGTCA
>Ga0265327_10002413_pt1 | contig 19805 bp, 14 predicted proteins | sample 41621metaG_FD_202089 | JGI IMG/M metagenome (GOLD analysis project Ga0265327, IMG submission 202089) | Rhizosphere microbial communities from Carex aquatilis grown in University of Washington, Seatle, WA, United States - 4-16-21 metaG | ecosystem: Host-associated > Plants > Roots > Rhizosphere...
AATCTTTTTTTAGCAATTTCCATAGGATAACTCCAAAGATAGCTCCAGTTGTGGGCGCAAAAATATAAACCCATAAGTATTCCAAATGCCCTGAAACTATTGCCGGAGCTATTGATCGTACTGGATTTATGGATGCGCCACATATTGGCCCGGCAAACATAGCTTCGAGCAATACAACCGAACCGATTGCCAGTCCTGCAAACATTCCCTGTTCTTTGCTCCCTTTAGCAACATGTAAAATGACAAACATTAAAATAAAAGTGAGAATAAATTCTAAAACAAAAGATTGCATGGGAGATCCTGCAGGCAAGGTAGCACCCAGTGTTTCATTTGCAGGAAAAAGAAACTTCAAAGTAAAGCTGGCGATAAAAGCACCGATGCCCTGGCTTAAAATATAAGGAAGTATTTCTTTGCCTGGAAAAGTTTTACCAAACCAAAAGGCTATGGTTACAGCGGGATTCAGGTGAGCGCCAGAAATATCGCCAATGCTATAAATCATGGCGGCAACAATTAATCCAAAAGTGATCGCGATTCCTACATGCGTTACAGCCCCACCGGATTGTTGATTGATGACGATTGCACCGGTTCCGCAAAACACCAATACAAAAGTGCCGATTGCTTCTGCTAAATATTTTTTCATAATCAATCCTTCGATTTTTTAAAATTAAAATGTGTAATCCATGTGAGTTGCAAATAATACTGATTGAACCAGTTTTTATTTCCAATGTTCCAACTAATATATAAAACACCCAGTTCTATTTTAGTGTTTTTATTTAACTTTTTACCAAGTGCAGCATATCCCCAGTTTTCACCATAAATAACACCGGAATTTCTAAAAGTATTAAAAAAAAGCTCTTCGTAGGCGGTGAAATATACCGTTTCATTTATTGGAGTATCCATCCCGATTAAATACCGCAAACGGTGTGTAAAAGGTGTTTCATTCGTATAACGGTTATGAATAAACCGTCCGTCAAACCTTAGACGATGCATGAGATTTATTTTTTTTACAGAATACTTATACTTCGCCTGCACATAAAATCTGTTCTCATTTACGTAATTATCATACACTACATTTGCCCGCTGATAAACATAACTTCCGGTAACTGAAAACTTGTCGGTTAACTTATATGTAAGTGCTTGTTCTAAATAAAGTAAATTAAAATAAGGATCTTTGGAAACATTCGGAGTTTTAAGATTTAGCAATGGGAAGGCGGCAAAATAATAAAGGCTATACTCTAACTTGGGAGTGAGTGTTCCGGAATGATCCAATGTTGGAAACACCCCCGCTACATAACTGCTTTGTGATTGGGCAGCAAATGCAAGTGTGATTAAAAAAGTGATTATTATTTTGCTTAAAATAGTCACTCCTATTTTATGTTAGAGAATGTATAAAAAGTTTCTACTGCAATCTGGCGGCATCGCTCATCGTATTTGAGATCCTGCAAGGGTGTGTTATCAAATGCTTTTGGATCATCGTAAGTAGTGCCTATTCTTAAATCAACCCCCGGAATAAAGGGGCAGTTCTCCTCTGCATCGCTACACGTCATAATCGCAGCAAAATCCTTTAGAGGATTCATTGGATCGTCGTATACTTTAGAAAAACACTTGATTAGACTTTTGTTTTCATCGTAAAAAACATGGTAAACCGGATTTTTATCCTGGTTAATCGACATGATTTTAAAACCCACTCTCATCAAAGCGTTTATCGCATTGCGGTTAAAAGCCGTGGATTCTGTGCCTCCGGAGTATGTATGGATGTTCGAAATATTATAATATTCACTGGCTACCTTTGCCCATATCTGACCAAAATGACTTCGTCGCGAATTATGCGTGCAGATATAAACAAGGTTAACCGGCTTATTTTCTTTTTGTTTAAGTTTAATGTAAGCAGTGATCTTATCTAGAAGCGTTTTTCTTTCAAGCGAAATAGAGGCGAACTCCTTTGGGAGCGCGTCGCAATATGTTTTAATTTCTTTAAACATAAAATCCGTTTTTAACAGCATCCGCCACCAGGTGTGCAGCAACTTTGTTTTGTTTCTCCTAATTCGGAAAGACTTACTTTTAATTTGTCAGCAGGTATGCCACAATTATCCTTTGCCAGGCAGTCGGTGTGCTTTGAAACTAATATAAAATTTTGGCCATTAAAATCGAGGTCGTATTTGCCAATCGTATCCGACTGATACTCCACCTCTACCTCTGAATCTTCAATGCCCAATACCTTTTCAGACAAGGCAATGATGTTTAATAATTTTTGAGGTTTTAAACGGTGGTCGGTATCGTTCGCATTCCATAATTGAAAATTTGTTACTTTTTCTTTACGCACAGTGCCACCGCAATCGATAAAATTTTTGGTGATTTGTCCTACTTCCGTTACATGAAAGTGTTCAGGTACCATGGTACCATTGGGCAATTGAAAATTGACAGCATTAACTGTGCTTAAGTGTTTTTTAATTTCTGATAGTTTCATATTCGGTTTTTTTAGCGTTTTATAAAATCGTAACTTTACGATGAATTTAAGTAATTTTTTTTAGTCTAAAATTTTCAACAGCATTTTGCTTTGTTTGTGTAGGCTACAAATAATGAATTCAAATATGATTTGGCCGTTTCCCATTCTTTTTCATCAATACAATAACAAATTTTTGCTCCGTCAATATCTCCTTTAATTAAACCTGCTTCTTTTAATTCTTTCAGATGCTGAGAAACCGTGCTTTGTGATAAAGGGAGTTCTTCTACAATGTCACCACAAATACAAGCTTGTTTTTTAATAAGCAGTTGTAAAATGGCCACACGTGCCGGATGCGCCAATGCCTTAGCATACTTGGCTATCTTATTGTCTTTTATTGTAAACTCTTCAGTTTTAGTCGCTCCCATTATATCGTAAAATTACGATTAATAAATAAACAAGTCAACTTATTTTACGATTTTAACAAAAAAATAAATCAGGATGATTCTTTAGCGGTACTTTCTGAAGAATATAAATTAGTGGTTAATGGTTCCAATTCTTTCCTTATTTTAATATTACCAAGGCCATTGGGGCTTTCCAGAATAGGTTCACAATTTAGGATATATCCTATTCCCAATTCAAAATCAGGAATAAAAGGAAAGTGATAGTTTAGTTCTTTAAGCGCTTTTACAGCATTGTTATTACAGGTTTTATAATACGCCATAAATTTTGTCCGGTAAAAATCAGAGTGTGGCAGAATGATCACATCTATAATATCCGCGATATATTCAGGATGGTCGGTTGTTTTTTTAACCACCACTTTTGAACCTATTTTCCTGGTTTCAACTGATAATTCCTTTAAAAGGGCGTCTTCTACCAGTATTTTTGTGTCTATCATAAATCAGGTTAAAGATACTAAGGATTGCATTGCGGGCTTGCTACAGACTGTAGCATTAAAGGTATTTTAGAAAGATTCACCTATCTACTTTCCTTTCAAGAAACAAACCAAATCTTTTGAAAATGCAGGATCGGCCCTTATCAGAATTTAGATCAACAAGCAAAGCAATTGATGAGTGAGTAAATTCTTCTACAGGTTAACCATTTTTATGTTCGGCTTACTGTTCATTTATATACAATATTCGCAATTTTCTTACATGCGTGGTAGGTTATCCGATAAAAGCCTCTACCTTCGGATGACGCTTAAAGCCTAAAACGAATTATTCTTGAAGCGGTTTTTTAAAGTTCTTAACAGATATACACCTAACCCGCATACGCAAGATTGTTGTTCGTGTTTTTGGCGCAGATTACCTTTGATGAAGTGATTTCCTGGTAGCTCAGCGGTTACTCTTTATATAAAAGATCACTTACACAACACTTACAAAAACAGACTTTCAAACAAGTAAATTATCAAGACAAAAAGTTCCACAAATGCATCAACACACTTTTTCTGTACGCTTAAAAATAATAAACGGATGAAAAAGATAAAACAAAAAGTGAAATAAACATGTCGTCACTCATCAGAATATTAATTGCCGAACACAATTCGAGCGACATGGATTTAATTGAAAACGAGTTAAAAAAGGGTGGGATTAATTTCATCTCGCAGTTAGCGCAGAATGAAACCAGATATATAGCTGCATTAAAAACCTTTGTTCCTGATATAATTCTTTGTGATTATACTTTCCCGTCTTTCGACGGACCAACTGCGTTTAAGCTAAGTGAGACGCTCCTTCCGGGAACTCCTTTTATTATTGTTTCAGGCACCATAGGCGAGGAAAAATCGGTTGAACTTATCAAAGAAGGGGTAACCGATTATGTGCTCAAAGACAAGTTATTCACTTTAACGCCAAAAATTATCAGAGCCTTAGCAGACGAGACAAAAAGGAAAGAAACGGCTAGAATGAGGGAGTTACTTGAATTCGACAAAAACAACCTGGATGCTCTTATCAATAATACAAAAGACCTGATGTGGAGTATTGACAGGAATTTTAATTTAATAACTTCCAATAAGCCCTTTGAAGAAATGAGTAGGGTTAATTTCGGAAGACTAATTTTAAAAGGAGAAAGTGTTCTTTCGGTATCAGATACTCCTGAAATGGAAGATCGTTTTAAAAAATTATATGAACGCGCTTTTGCAGGTGAAATCTTCACCGAAATTTCCCATTTCGATATCCCTTTTGAATTCTGGTCCGAAATTTCGTACTATCCAATATATCAAGGATCTGAAGTAATAGGAACCGCTTGTCATTCGCGCGACATAACAGAAGCAAAATTAGCAGAACGGCAACTCCAAAAGAGCGAAGCATTTACGAGTGGAGTGCTTAACGCTTTGAGTTCGCACATTGCAGTAGTAGATGCTTCAGGCACAATTATCGCAGTAAACGAATCGTGGAAGCGCTTTGCCTTCGAAAACGGCGAAACTTCTTTATTAAGTTGCGGACAGGGTGCCAATTATTATAAAGTATGCGAAAGTTCCGCCGGCTCCGACTTTGGTGAAGCTTCCTTAGTATTGCAGGGTATAAAAGATGTGATGAACGGAACAAAATCCACTTTCTACCTTGAATACCCCTGTCATTCACCGGAAGAAAAAAGATGGTTTGGCGTGCGGGCCTTAAAATTTGAAAGCGACGAACCCATGGTTGTTGTTGCCCATCAGAATATTTCTGAACGTAAACTGGCTGAAGAAAATCTTACTCAAAGCTTACTAAGATTAAACGAAGCGCAGAAAATATCACATCTGGGTAATTGGGAATTTGATTTTGCGAAAAACGTGCATACCTGGTCGGATGAGCTATACAATATTTTAGGAATCCAAAAAGAAGAAAGGGCCAAACCCTCCACCGAATTATTTTTATCATTCATGCATCCCGAAGATGCCGACGAAATAAAAATCAAAGTGAACGAAGCTTTTAAATCCCTCAAAGCAAGTTCCTACAATTTTAGGTTTATAAAACCCGACGGAACAATCAGATACGGGTACACTGAGCGGAAATTTGAATTTGACGAAAATAATAAACCAAGTCGTTTGCTGGGTGTTGTGCAGGACATTACAGAAAGAAAACTGATAGAAGAAGAACGCGAAAAAATGATTTCCAATATTGTTCAGCATAGCAAAAATTTAGAGCAGTTTGCGTTTATCGTTTCCCATAACCTGAGGGCTCCCGTGGCCAATATTCTCGGCCTTTCCAACGTTTTAAAAAACACCATTTCCAAAGAAGACAGATTGCGGAGCGAGCAGTTTTTATTTAAAGCAACCGAACAATTGGATAATGTACTAAAAGACCTGAACAAGATTTTAGAAGTACGATCGGAAATTAATGAATACAAAGAAATTGTATCGCTTAATGAGTTGGTAACTCTTATTAAGTCAAGTATAAATGGTCTTATAGAAAAAGAAATGGTACAGATCATCACCAACTTCGCAGCCACTGACAAGATTGTTTCTATTAAAAGTTACATATATAGTGTTTTTTATAACCTTATTTCGAACAGCATAAAATACAGGCAAGCTGATAAATCACCGGTCATTAAAATTAAAAGCGAAGTAGAAAATGGGAAAATTAAAATTTGTTTCACAGATAATGGTCTAGGCATAGATCTTATTAAATATGGAGATAAAGTATTCGGACTCTATAAACGCTTTAACATGAGCAAAGACGGAAAAGGCTTAGGTCTCTTTATGGTAAAAACCCAGGTAGAAGGTTTGGGTGGAATAATAAGTGTAAAAAGCAAACCCAATGAAGGCTGCGAATTCATCATTGAACTGCCATTAGAATAAATTTTTTAATAAATCGTTACGTCAATTTTTGGAGTCGGCACGTGATGATAAATAATTAACCTAAATTAAAAACATGAACAATGTAAACCCAAATTATAAATACAATACCGTTTTGCTTATTGATGATAGCGAATTGGATAATTTTATTAATGAAAAGATGTTGGACGCTAATCTTTTTTCAAAAAATGTGTTGACGAGTTTAAATGGTGAAATAGCATTGAATGTTATAAACAAACTTATTCATTCGGATGAAACGGGAAATGAAAGCTGCCTGGATCTTGTTTTTGTAGATCTGAATATGCCTGTTATGACCGGTTTTGAATTTATAGAAAATTTCAAAAGATTAAGAGCTGGTAAAATAACAAAAACCAAACTGGTTATTTTAACCTCCTCCATTGATAATGAAGACAGGCTAAAAGCTTCAAAAATAGACGAAAATATTATTTTTGTAAATAAACCTCTAACAAATGAGGTTCTTCGAAGTTTATAATTCAGTCTTCTAGTTCCTTATTTTCATCTGTGTCTTCGCCAGAAAGTTCTCCTGCGAGAGGAACAAAAGCTGCGGGACCACGTTTGTTAAGGATTCTGGCCGCCATAATTAAGCCCGTAATTAATCCAGCTAAACAAATCAAAGTGCAAACGATCAGGCCTGTATCATCGGGAATAATTATATAAACCGCGAGACTTATTATCAAACTGATAAGAAGTGGAAACAGAACGATGTGAATATACCCGGCCAAACCGGTAAAAAAAACAAGGATTTTTTTCATTTTGTCAGGCCTTTAAATTATTAAAAAGGATGTTATAAAGGTACGGATTCTATTTAATGATTGTTAGGCTCAATAAATTCCGCAGCTTGGCTTACACCACCTCTTTCCCAGTTCTGTAGACAGTCCCCTTAAACTGTGCAACTAATTTACCTTCGCTATTACTGGTTAGTATATCGTAAAGAGCGATCTTATTTCCCAGATGAGTTTCTTTCGCTTCCACATATAAGAGATCGCCTTCTTTCGCCGGTCTGGTAAAAGTTATAGAAACATCAAGGGCCACAGAAATATTTCCATGTGAATTAGCAGCGAAAGCAAGAGCAGAATCGGACGCTGAAAAAATAACGCCACCGTGAATATTTTCAAAACCGTTCAGCATCTCTTTTTTAATTGTGTAATGCAGCTTGCAATAGCCTGCATCTATTTTATCAATTTTTAAACCGAGCCATTCTGTAAAATGATCGCGCTTTAACATGATGGTTAATACTTCTTGTGGTGTCATACTAAAACCTAATTATTTCATATCACAATTTCCCAGGATCAAAATAATAAATAATGTTGTTCCATTTACACTCCTTTAAACCTGATTCCTAAAACACAAATATCGTCCACTTGCTCAAGGTCGCCCATCCAGTCATCTAAGGAGCGTTTTAAGATTTGTTTCTGAGTCCCGACATCTTTTTTGCTGATCTCCTGAAGCAGTTCAATCAATTGGCGGTATTTGAATTTTTTTCCGCCGTTGTTTCTACTTTCAGCGTTTGTCCCACCAAATTGGTCAGGATAGCCATCCGAAAATAAATAGATGCAATCCCCTTTTTTAAGCGGGTAATTTGTTTCTGTAAAATTATAATCGTTGGAAGTAAGGAGACTTATACCCGTTCGGTTATAAGCTGTTTGTATAATTTCGCTATCGCGAATTAAGATACAGGTGTGGTTGGCGCCTGAAAATTTTAAAACCCATTCGTTATTATTTTTTTCCTTTTCAATAGAACAGACAGAAATATCCATCCCGTCATTGGCAGTAAGGATGTTATTTTTATTTCCAAAAATAAGATGCAACGATTTATTTATTCCTTCAAGAACTTTATTCAGGCCCGATTTTTTATTTGCACTGAACGATTGGCTCACTAAATTCGAACTTAACATAGAAAGCATGGCCCCAGGAATGCCATGGCCAGTGCAATCCGCTACACAAAATAAAAATCCCGAATCCGACCGGTCTATCCAGTAAAAATCGCCTCCCACCTTTTCTTTCGGTTTAAAAAAAACGAAATAGTCCAATACTGGATCTTCCAATGATTCGTCCATAGGTAAAATGGCTTCCTGTAATCCTTTAGCGTAGGCGATACTTTCTGTTATGGAAGCATGCTTCTCCTTTATTTGTTCGAGTAAATAAATCTCCTTGTCTTTTGTTTCTTTCACAAACGCCAATTCCAATTTATTTATCTTGTGTGTTTGTTTGGAAGTTTCGATGCTTGTTTGTAAGTGAAGGTAGGATTTGAGATGTTTAAACGCTCTTTCCGTTTCCGATTTTCTTTCAAAAAGCCGGCTTAAAACCTGATGTGCGGATTTTTCTCCCGCTGCAAATTGATTTTTAGAAGCTTCTTCAAGCCCAGCGGCGCATGAGGAGAGAGCTTTTTCAATATCTCCACTCTGTTCTAATGCTTCCGCCATGCGAACCTGGACCATTGTCTTTAAAACGAAATGATTTTTTTTCTCTGCATAAGGCAGTGCCTTCTCGTACAAACGAATGGCATGTGTATAATCCCTTTTGTGTAAATACAGATCGGCCAACGATTTAATACTGGTAGCGCTTAAAAAATCGTCTTTACTAATTTCAGAAATACGAAGTGCTTTATTGAGAAGCAAATCTGCTCCGTCAAAATTTCCTAACCTTGCATTTGAAATCCCTTCACTCAGCAAGGCCTTAATATAGGACACTTCGGGCTGAGACGAGTCCAAAATATCTTCCGCTTTTTGTGCATACTCAATTGCTGTTTTATAATCTTCAAGAAAACGGTATACATAAGACAAGCCCACAAATGCCTGTGCTATTAATTTACTGTCATTAAGTTCGGATGCAAGTTTAATATTTTCAAAAAAGCACGAAGAAGCCAGCGGATAATATCCTGCGTAAAGAAATGCTTCTCCTTTTAAATTTAGAATAAGAATCTTATCGTTTCGTTCCTTAGCCGATAAAAGTAATTCATCGCACAATGAAATGGCTTCGTTCAATTTTAAATCATCAATAAGTTTGAGGCAATTCGCCAGAGCCAGCGAGAGAGAAGCATCCATTTTAGTTGTATTTATTATTTAAACTTATCTTTCAAAAATATAACTATTTTTGCTCATGTTCCTAATATCTTTGAAGAAGATTCAATTTTTAGCAAACCATTTTAAAGATGTCACATTTTAAAGATCATTTTTCACAATTTGCAAAAACTTATGCAAAGGGGCGTTTAAATTACCCTCCGGAATTATTCGGTTATATATCGTCTTTAACAGAAGAACACGAACTTGCCTGGGATTGCGGAACAGGCAACGGACAGGCCGCTATTGGCCTTAAAGAGTATTACAAAAAAATAGTAGCAACAGATCCCAGTGTGCAGCAAATTGAAAATTGCACACCAGATCCCAAAATTACTTATTTAGTTGAACCTGCTGAAGAATCATCTCTTTCTACCGGGTCTGTTGATCTTATAACGGTTGGAGTTGCCTTACATTGGTTTAATTTCGATTTATTTTTTCCGGAAGTAAAACGCGTATTAAAAAAGGGTGGGATCATCGCAGCCTGGGCATACTTTCTCCCTAATATTTCAAGCTCGATTGATCACATTTTAAAGCAATTCACCGAAGGACCATTGGGCGATTTCTGGAAACCTGAAATAAAACTCATTCATGAAGACTACAAAACAATTCCTTTTCCTTTTGAAGAAATTAAAACACCAGATTTTGTTATTCAAAAAAAAATGAATCTCGATCAGTTTATCGAACATATGTATACCTGGTCTGCGGTGCAGTTTTATATAAAAGAAAAAAATTCAGATCCGGTGGAATTAATTTACAAGGAATTGTCTGCCGCATGGGATGATTCAAAAGAAGAGAAGGGAATAATTTGGAAGATGCCTTTGCGAGTAGGAAAGTACCTGGGTTAAGATTTTATTATCACAATACTTTAAATTAGATTAGTATGGGCGTGTCCTCCTGAAGCGAAAAACGTCATGCTTTTTAACGACTACGTTTTCGCTTCAGGAGGTCGGGCTGTCGCTACTCGCTTTTTTTCCCGATGAAAAATCGGAAAAAAAAGAGCTCAAACAGGCCGCTCCATCCCTCACGCGGAAACTCCAGAAAATCCATACACCTAGCTTGAATTTAACTCTTATTCCTGATCACATCATTCATCAACGAATCGGAAGTCAGCAAAAGATTGGCAAGATGTACCGGTGAAAATTCGTACAGAGATGTCTGCGAACGTACCAGTATTTTAGATAAACTATCTTCGTCAAACATGGCAGGAACAATACAGTTTTTTGAAAAAAGCTCCACCGGCAATTTCTTTTTGAATTCAAGAATTACATTTCCGTTTAAAATAAAAAAGGGTTTATTCCTTGGGTTTCCAATACCCGCCAGTTCCTGGGTAGCCGCGTAATTTTTTAATTCTATTGAAAGTGAAAATTTTATAAGATCGTTCAATGATGTTTTCCTGAAAAAACTATTTGCTTTCAAAGTTTTAAGGCAGATATAAATTTCCGTTCCTTTTAAATTACTGGCTTTGTTTTTATTAGTTGTCCGTGAAAACAATTCTTCTTTCGGCAGCAATGGGTATATAAAATTACCATTGATCATTTCGCTGTATTCATGGGCGAGTGAGCGCAGCAAGACATTCGGGTGGTAACTGAATCCTGAGATAATGTGCTTGTATTCCGCATTTTTCTCATTCAACATGATTTTTAAAGCGCAGGCTTTTGTCCATGTTCCCATTTTGGTATAATCGTAATACAGTATGTTTATTAAGGTTTCTTTCAGACCTAATTCTGGAAAATTATACCATTTGCTTAATGCGGAGAGTCGCCAGAGATAAGAGCCACTTTCAAATACAGTCATGATCCTGGACTTTATTTCACTTTCAACAAGGTTGTCGATTAATTCCAGGGCCAGAATGTTGTTTGTATTTTTATTATCTGAATTTCCCGAAAATATATTTTCCCTGATCACTTTTATAGAGGCTTTATCATACTTCCAGGTTAAAATGGAAAGAAGCCTGTTTTTAAGAATGCTTTCCTCTTCTAACAACGCGTTCATCAGATCAGAAAATTCATCGTCGCTCGGAATGCTACTTAAAGCAGAAATGATATAAGTCATATCCGAAAGTGTGGATTCTAATGATGTCCTGTATAAAATTTCTTCCTTCTGTGTGTATTTAAAATTTTTATTTTCCAGCGTTTTAAATACCTGCTTGCGCGTATAATAATCCGGGTAATCCAGGTGGTTCAATAAAATTCCGGCAGAAAGAGGTTCATCAGATCTTCCCAGAATGTTTAGCACTAATTTCTTTTCGTGATCGTGTTTCAAATCATCGAGCTTTTTACCCAGCGCTTTTATTGTCGTTTCATCAGGCTGCTCGGGCGATAAAGCCAGATGAAGAATTTCCTTTTCGTCGAGGTATTCAAAACTTTTCGTTTCCCGATTCTCCGATGCTAATTCTTTAGGCGGAATTACAAGAAGGGGTTTGTATAATGCGAGCTCCAGCCTGGAATGCCCTGACGTGGGAACCAGGTAATTAAAAAATGGCACTGGTACGAATGAATCATAACTACCGGGTTGCTCGGCCGCAGAAATAACTCGCCTTTTTCCGGCAGGCACATTTATTTTATAACTCAATAAATTAAAAAGAACATTCTTAGAATTTGTTTGTTGTGGTGAATTTAAAAAAGCAGAGCGTAGTTTATCGAATGGCGAAACAGAGTCCCCCTTTTCACTTGAATTTTCCGGATTCAAGAGGTCGCGTAATTTCTCCTTAAAGGATTTTACAAGTTGACTTGCAGAATACAACCAGAATAAAAATATAGGAATGCTGATATAAAGAAGTCCTATTTTTAAATGCGCTAATGGCATGAAGTGACTGTATAGGAGAAGAATCACACTCCCTAAAATGATGAACAATTGTTTTGTGCCTCCGTCGATTTTGGCCTGGATGGCAAGTCTGTCCTTCACGTTCAAAAGCTGATATAAATTTTTATAGGTGGGTTCTTCAATCGCTTTGCTGACGATACGTTCAAAAAACTTGAGAGAGAATATGATGAAAATAAAAGCACCGGCTTCAGAAAAATTGTGAACCAAAATCGCACAGAGAGTTATAAAAACACAAATGGCAGGCAATACAATAATTCCCAATTTAAGCCCGAAACTCCTGAAGATTTTGCCGGAAAGAAGCGATAAAACTAATTCAGCGGACTTTATACATGCAAAAAAACCACCAATGATGGCTGAAAGTTCTTCCGGCGAACGCGCCTGTGCTTTTGCATTGATCAAAAAGCTATAATCCACAAAATAAAATGCCATCATGGAAATACCTCCGCAGAGGGCGATGTAGCGAATGTACTTTTGTTTTAGTAAAGTCATAAGGCTAATGTCACTCTTCACCAAACTATTCGTTCCACCGACTTTTTGTTCACCCAGATTGAGAACTTTGTTAATTCTGATCAGAAAATAAAGTGCGATCGAAATTCCGCAGATAGCAATGAAAAAAAGATCATAGCGCGATTTTAAAAAAGGAATTAGTAAAGGAATAGATAGATAACCCACGATGGATGCCGCCGTTCCACCGGAGTTAACAATCCCCGCGTATTTTTTTCCTTCGCGAATGTCATACATTTTAAGTAAAAGCCCCGATTGTTCTAAACCTGAAATGGCAAGAAAAGGCATGGCAAATAAAAAGACAATAAAAGTCAGCCATTTTGTTGCTTCTGGATTTGCGAAATAGAGTGAACATCTGAAAAGTACTGTAGCAGCTAATAGAAATACTAATCCGCCAACAAAGGCATTGTAACCACTCTTTCTTAATAATCGGCTATATCCCTGCACAGTAATGTATCCTACGGCGCCAGACAATAAATAACCTACCGGTAAAAAATCACTTCCGAAATTATTAACGAACTCGGCATTGGCCACCGAAAAGAAAATGGAAACAAAAATAGCAGAGAAAAAAGAATGCAGAATGAGCAGGAAGAGTTTATTAAATTCTTTTTGATCGATCCCTAATCTTTTAATTATGAAGTTCATGCTTTCACAGCTTTAAACACGGCTCTTTTAAAACGGATGTGGATATTATTTTCTTTTATATCCACTAATAAATTCTTTTTTAATTCTGGCGATAACAATTCCGCTATAGTAAGAATATACTCGTTCCATGCTTTTAAGTGTTCTTTTTTATCATGGAACTCAGCTTTTAATCTCAAAGAAGTATGCAGGTCGTAGTTAAAATCAAAAAGTTTCTCAATGTCTGAAAACCCTGCATTTTCAAGATGTGTGACCAATTCGGAATTTAAAAGAAAATGCCTGTTCTTAACCAGGTTATTAAATTTTGCTAGTTCGTCTTTTTTGCGAATTGTATTTTTATAAAAGCTATGATCGTTTTCATTCAGATCGGGATTCCAAAAAATAACATGTCCTCCCGGTTTGAGAATTGAATAAATTTTTTTAAAGATCTTTTCTTTTTTATGAAGCGGGACTTCGTGAATGAACATCTTACAGACAATAACATCATAGGTGTCGGCAGGCAAATTCATTTTAGCCGCATTCTGGTGAATGTATTTTATGGTTGTAGTATTTTTTTTATTCTTTAAAAAGTTGTCGATGTGTTTTTTTGCTTTTTTGAGCTGAAGAAGGCTGCTATCTAAAAGATCATAATAAAAAGACAATTGGGGATCGTCTTCCAGAACATTTACAAGTACAGAGCCATAGCCACCGCCGAGATCAAGGAATTTTGAATCCGTTTTTAAATGCAAAGCCTCAACAAATTTTGAAAACACTTCTTTTGTTTCGCCATGTATAAGCGAATAATCTACGTCTCTTGTGTCGTAATCACTTTGCTGATCGGCGGTCATAATTTAAAATTAAGCGTTAGCAAATAATTGCGTGTTTGTTGTGGAACCCAGGGAACAAATCCGTTGTAAGAATCGGTGCTGTTCCCATTTGCAGTTCGCGGTCCCGGAGAATAATAAAGTGTATTCAAAAGGTTGTTCACGGTAAATTGAATAGTTACAAAATCAAATTTTTTATTGTGATACATCAACGATGTGAAGAAAACCATGTATGCCGGAATCTTATCCGTGGCATTAAGACCATTGTTTAAAGGCACGGTAGTATTAGGACCCACGGGTTTGCTGCCCACATAATTGCTCCTAAGATTAATATTAAAATCATGATTGTGTACTGTTTTGTGGTAATTCACAATAAAATTAGCCTTGAACGCAGCAATGTCGCCAATGGTCAATGTATGGAAATTTGCCTGGCCTTTAACTTCTGTTTCATGGTCCAGTGTGTACGTGCCATTAAGGTTAAATGTGAAACCACTTCTTTTAGGAGTATATTTCAGGGTTGCCTGTGACCCCAGTACTTTATACGTTCCGATATTCTGATTTTCGGTTTTTGTTGGGTCGTTTGGGTCTACAGCACTTGCCACGGCATCCTTAATAATGGAATAATAACCCGATACGTTCCATGTTATTAAAGAACCTTGCCTATTTTGTACAACAAATTCAATGTTCTGAATTTTTTCGGGTTTTAAAGTAGGGTTGGCATTTCTGGAAGCACCCGTTGCAAACTTTGTAAACTGTGATGCGTTTTGAATTCCACGTGCATAAATGGCTTTAAAAATTAATTTTTTCACCGTAAGCACTGCCGCCACTTTAGGATTAAAGATGCTTCCGAAACCCCCGTTGCTCCTGATTCTATTGTAATCGTAACGTCCACCGGCAGTTATATATAATAAAGAATCGATCGCTTTGTAGGTTAATTGTGAATACAAACCGGCATCAATAGTATTGTATTGGTTTCCACCTTTGTCTTGAAATGCCACCGTACCATAGTTTTCCGCCAGTGAAATACTGGATTGGTTTTCCTGCTGTGGCCCTGCAAATGATTTATATTGAAGGTAATCGCCCTGTAGTTGGCTGCTTCGCAGATCTAAACCGGACAAAAGATTCAGCCTGTTTTTTGTATAATTCACTTTAAAATCATTTCTGAATTGCCGCGCTTTGTAGTAGAAATAAGTATTCTGCCAGCCTTGTTTTTTTCCGTCAACAACTGAGTCAGGAAATACGAGATTAAATAAAGTTGGATTGGAATAAGAATTGGTGTTTAACAAGCCATAAAAAGAATTATAGGAAACAAAATCGGAACTGTTGTCTAATCCCTGAATCACATATGACGACGTATTTGAAAAGGAAATATTTTTAAATTGTTTATTGTAAATAGTATAGAAAGTAGAATTGGTCGGTGTCCACTTACTCCCATTGGCTGTGCCCGCGGCATAAAGGTCCTGGTAATAATTAAATCCTTCCTGCGTTTTCCAGGTCCTGAAACCCGCTTCAAAATTTCCGACATTTATTTTTCCACCGAAATAATAATTGGAAGCGCTATTCGAATACCCAACATTAGCACCGTTGATTTTTTGCAGGTAATTATCCTTATCAATTTTTCTTGCTTTGGCTAAAAGAGATTGCAAAGAATCAGGATTTACAGTAACAGTTCCGGTACCATAGCCTGTGAAATAATTGTAATTGGCACTTCCGGGTGTCAGGCCTAATCTTGAAACAGTTGCGTTTAACTCGTTAGTAGTTGTGGTGGGATTGTCGGTATAACTCAAAGACTGCAGTTTTGTGGAGCTGTAATTTAAATTATCAAGGTCGTTTGGGTTGTAATTATAAAAAGGTGTATTACTATTGCTCAGATCACGACCATCTGTTGAAAATACACGTCCTGTAAGCAAAAAAGAAATGTCTTTATTTTTCCCGCTTATATTTACATCTGCACTTTTTGTACCATAACTTCCACCCAGAACTTTTGCTGTAGCCCCCATGCTAAAAGCATTTGTTTTTGGTTTATCGGTGTTTTTCTTCACAAATTCACTATGTGTTTTGGTAATAATATTTATAGCGCCTGCAAAAGCTCTCGCTCCGTAAATGGTGGATGCCGGCCCGTAAATAATTTCAACCGCACTAATATTAGATAAAGGATATTGACGTGATAAATAAGCTATGTTGGACCACACATCATTTTCTTCAATCCCGTCGATCATTACCAAAGTTCGTTCTGTATTTTCCTGTCTGAATCCACGTTGGTAAACATTTGCATAAGTGGAAGAATAAATCCGTGAAATATCAAAGCCGGGTTGATCGGATAACAGATCAATTATATCGAGATACCCACGCACTGAAAATTCACTTTCCTTGATCACAATTACTGTTGCAGCGGCAAGGTCCACGTCTTCCGGTTTTTTGGAAACAGAAGTGATCTGGCGTCCTGAAATACTGTCCTGCACTTCGTAAAAAAGATCTTTAAATAATTGCGGGTCCTCATCCGAAATGTAATTCCCTGCTTTTGAATTAATATAGCGCGCAACATTATTTTTGGCTTCCTGTTTTTTATCCTGCGCAATAAAAATCTCAGAGCTCAATTTATAATAATCACTGTTCTTAACTCCGGCACATTCCTGGTACTGGTCCAGTAAACGAAGTGCTTCGTCAAAATCACCCGAAGCATAAAAGTCTTCAGCAAGACTGAGTTGTCCCTGGCATTCCTTCTTTTGCGCGGAAAGAACGCCTGAGTAAAAACACAGACCCATAAAAACTATTAAACATAAATTCTTCATTTCTGTTTTAATTTAAATAGTTAGTTTGTAAACTTTCCCACAGATCTTTGAAATTTTTATTTTTAGGATCCAGTTTCCAAAGACTTTCGAATAACTCGTCTCCCAATTCTTCTCTTAATCCAGATTCATTGATTGAGCCATTAAGAAAATCCTGGTATTTTTTTATCCCTTTAATTTCCTTTAACACGTAGTCAAGGGTCACCGGCCAAACCTGAATCAAACCCGACTGCCCCACGGAGACAGCATAATTATTATCTGGAGAAAGGCATAGGTTACGGATCCAGGCATCTTTTTCTTTAAAAACAAGATCCTCTTCTTCATCCTCAGTTTTAAATAATCTTTTCACATGAATAGAATGATCTAAAGAACCTGTGATCAGCAGAGAATCATTGGACGAGAAATTTAAACCGGTAATTGCGGAGACATTTCCTCTTACCTGGTTATTAAAAACATAGTTCACTCCAGATAATTTATAAACCTTTATCGCGCCATAAGATCCGCCAATGCACATAAAACGTCCGTCTTTACTGGCAGAAAGCGCAGAAATGTTTTCAGAAAAATCAATTATTTTTTGCAGTGCTGAAAAATTTCCTTTGTTATCTATGGTAACTTTGTTTAATGTTTTTCCTTCGCTCATAAAAACAGAGGTCGTACCGTCACTGGTAAAGCAGGCTGCGGTTTTGATACTCGAAATTTGAGAGGATGTGAGGTTTTGTTCTTTAATCAATTTAAGACCGACTTTATCGAGGCTAATTAAATGAGCGTCTTTTTCAAAAATACAAACGACAGAATAATTGTTATCTTCCGAAGGAATAAAATAAATGCCATTGCATTTGCCTTCCGCTTTAAAAACCGGTGCTAGAATGGACGATGCTTTTGAAGGATCCCACCCCAGTAGGCTGCCTGTGGTAGACCCAGCGATAACCAGTTTATTGTCGGAACTAATAGCAACGGCAGAAAAATTTTCGGGAAATTTTTTGCTCGAAGAAATTGCTTTGATCTCTATTGGATTACCGGAAATCTCCCATCTTTTTAAAACACCTTCGTCGCCGGCAGTGATAAACTGATTACTGCCAGTAAATACCAATGCCCGCTCATCGTAAGAGCCAGGTTGAAATTTAATATCTTTTCGTGAACGGATTGTTTTAGTATAGTACCGTGTTAATTGATTTTTTAAAGCGTCGTAAATCACCCTGTTCTGTACTGGCCCTCCCAGCTTACGATTAAGAGCATATGAAAGAAATGCAAGCTGCGAACTTAAAGTGTCTTTATTTGGATCGGTAATTAATTGGCTTGATTTGAGCGCCATATTTTTTGTTTCCGCAAGCATCCGTAAACGATCGACTTCCCGTTTCGAAGCGACCGCTTTTTGAGTTTCCACATTTGCTATGTTTGCACTGTTCACCGCATCTTTTCTTTGTTTGGCAGCAACCTCTGCAGAATCTTTGGCACGCTGTGTCGCATTTTCAGCAATAACTAAAGATGTTTTTACCTGGATCAAAGCACCTTCGGCAATTTTTTTCTGTTGGTTTGCGAATACAAAACTTTTTTCAGCTTTTTCTTTTTCCTGCGAGGCGATGTCACGTTCCTTGTCAGCGTTATCTCTTTCGAGCGTAGCCAATTTATTGGACATATCAGCTTCACGCTTTTTGATCAATGCTTTTCTCTCAGATAGTTTTGCTTTTTTTTCGTTTTGATGAGAACTTATTCCAAAATAAACAGCTAAACAAAACGCTACCGTGATAACGGAAATAAAAATCCGCAGGCGAAGAATAGCTGCTTTTCTTTTCTTTTCAGTCCCCTGGATTTCACGGTTCTTTTCGGATTGAGAGTATTCTAAAAAATTAATAGCTCTGTCGAATGAGGGGTCATAACGTTTTGCCCATACCTGGTTGGGATTTTGATTCACTTTCCAGTTCATGGCCATTTGTAATTCAGGATCTCTCCAGATGCCCGTTTTGCCTTCCTGGTAAAGTGCGGCAGACTGCGCAAGGCGGGAGTATAATTCTGCTGATTCTATTTCTTCCTGCACCCAGTTGATCAAGCGTTCCCATACACGCATTAAACTCTCGTGTGAAATATCAATGACCGTATCTTCTTTTAATTCTATACCGGCAGGAGGCATTAGAAAACTTCTGCCTGGTTTCCTGAAAATATCGATGACCCGACTTACCTCTTTAATATTTATTTCTGCGAGCTCACAAATTTCTTTGATAATACTTGGCCTGCGAATTCCTCTTCCGTCATCGCGTTTTTCAGTAAGTGAACGGAATAATTTTTTGCAAATTTCTTTTCCTTTATCGTCTCCAATTTCAAAAAAGGCTTCTTCTGCATGTAATGATAAGGCCTTGCTCATTGTACCAATAGACTCGTAGTGCACAAGATCAATGGCATCATCGGGACTGCTGTTTTTATGCCAATACTCCCAGGTGCGCATTAAAGCATGCTGAAGAATTGGTAATTGATCGGGATTATCGCCCACATCGTTTAGCAAGCGCGTTAATAAAGCCTGCGAAATTTCAGCGCCACCAACAGCGATAGGTCCTGTGATTGCAACCTTGCGTTCTTCACGTGTCATCCGCGGAATTAAATATTGCCCTTCGTTAATTGCTTCTGGTAGTCCCCTGAACTCTGTACAGTCCCCTAAAAAATCGGAGCGCATAGTAAAGACCACGTAAATGGGTGTGCCGCTATATTTTGATGCGGCTAATAATAAATTTATGAATGTTACCGAATCGCGTGTGCCTTTGTGTTCTGCCTTTTCATATTTTGAAAAACGAAAAAGTTCTTCAAATTGATCTACCACGATTAGTAAATTTTGTTTATGATCTTCCGAAAGTTGTTTGATGGTTTCGCCAACACCCTGATCGTTTCTTCTTAAAATGGATTCAATAATAGAAGGCGAAGTATGATTTTCTACATCCTCTCCTAAAATTTCTGTCG
>Ga0265327_10002414_pt1 | contig 19802 bp, 11 predicted proteins | sample 41621metaG_FD_202089 | JGI IMG/M metagenome (GOLD analysis project Ga0265327, IMG submission 202089) | Rhizosphere microbial communities from Carex aquatilis grown in University of Washington, Seatle, WA, United States - 4-16-21 metaG | ecosystem: Host-associated > Plants > Roots > Rhizosphere...
TGGCGGACGAGGATGAACTTCATCTTCGTCTTGATCGTTTCGAGGGCATCGAAGATAGGAATCGCCGCGCCACCGGAGTAGCCGAAGATGTATTCGATGCCGAGGTCGTCCAAGGTCTTGATCAGGGCCTGCGCACCGTCGAGTTGCTGTGTGCTCATTTGAAAAAAGAGGTTCGGGCGGCAAAGTGGGCTTTTTTCGAGGCAAGGCAATTCGAAAATGGCTATAAAAGTGACAAAACGGATGTATTTCTGTGGGATCGGCTCGGAAAATTTGCAAAAATCGGCAAAAGATGGCCGCTGGGAAGAGTTGGATGAAAACTGCCGGCTCTCCCTTCATTTGAATCTCGGACCGAATTTTAGCAGGTGGGAGAGCACACGACAAAGACGGTCTCTCCCGACGCCGGAAGTTTTCTTGACGGATTTGTTGTATGCGCTTTTTTATGTGCGTTCCTCTCATAATTGGCGTCAATTTTTAAAGAGAGGCTTTTTGCCAGGCTCATTGCTCACAACCCCCATTTTTCATTCATTCATGAAACCCAGATTCAGCCGCTCCGGTCTTCTCGCCTCGATCGTTTTCACCCTGGCTCTGGCCACCGGTGCGTCCCATGCCGCCAGTGGCAATTGGACCTTGCTCACCTCGGGCAATGCCAGCGGTTCGTGGGCCACGGCCACCAATTGGTCGAGCAATCCGACCATCCCCGGCAGCGCTGCGGATGATGTGATCGACTTCAGCCAGTTGAACATCACGGCCACCAGCACGGTCACGATGGACGGCAGTCGTACGGCGGGCACGCTGAACTTCGGGGATGCCACCACGTCCAGCAACGGTTGGGCACTGAACACAGGCACTCCCACCGGAACCACTCTCACGCTGGCCGCGACGGCCAATCCGGTGATCAATGTTGTTAACCAGACCGCTACCCTGGGAGTGGCCTTGGCAGGCACGAGTGGTTTTACCAAGACCGGAGCGGGCACTCTCGTGTTTATCAGCACGGGTAATACCTATGGTGGCATTACCACCGTGTCGGCCGGCACGCTTCAGGTGGGTGGGGTGGTCAGCGGGACTGGCGTGCAGGGCAAGGTCGGTTCCGGTTCAACCGAAATCGCGGTCGCCAGTGGAGCTACGTTGTCCGCGTTTTACGGACCCGCCATCACTCAGGTGATCTCCGGAGCGGGAAACGTGAGCTCCATCACCAACTTCGGGGTCGGCGGGGTGACCGCCACGCTCAGCGGGCTGAACACCTACACCGGCACGACGACGATCTCGGTGGGTAATCTCAATTTCAACACCATCGCCAACGGGGGCCAGCCCTCGTCGATCGGGGCCTCGGCCAGTACTGCGGCCAATTTCGTGATCTCGGGCGGCGCGACCGTCGCCTATACCGGTACTGCGGTCGCTTCCACCGACCGCCTTTTCAACCTCACCGGGACCGGGGTCATCTCCAACAACGCTGCGGCCGGGAATTCGCTCACGTTCTCCAACACGGGTGCCATCACCTTCGGCACCACCAACGCCGCCCGCAGTTTTTCCCTCGGCGGTTCCAACACCGACAACAACGTCTTCACCCCCGCCATTGGTAACAACGGCACCGGCGTGGTGACCCTCACCAAGATCGGCGCGGGCACTTGGACGCTGGCCGGTGCGAGCACCTACACCGGCGCCACCACCGTCAGCGCCGGCACACTCAAGGTGACCGGAAGTCTGGCCTCGCCGGTGACGGTCGCTTCCGCCGCCTCTCTCGCCGGTCAGGGCGGGAGCACCTCGTCCACCCTTTCCCTGAGTGCCGGTTCGGTGATCTATGGCGTCCCATCCACCGCAGGAGCAGGCACCGCTTTCCGTGCGGGCGGTGCCGTGACCGCAGGCTCCACGGTGACCATTCTCGGCAGTGATGGCACCACCACCGTGGGCAGCCACACCATCGACGTCCTGGGATACGGCACCACCCCGGGCACTGCCAATTTCAGCGTTGCCAATTACCACTCGGCGACCGTGGCGGATGACACGACCAACAAGAAGATCACGCTGACCTATACCTCGGCCTCCAGAACCTGGAATTCGGCCAGCAGCACCTGGGATGCCATGACCACCCTCGCCTGGCAGGAAGGTGACTTCGAGTTCGGCCAGAGTGACGCGGTCACCTTCGATGACACCGGCACTGGCGGGGGCGCGGCACGCACCGTGACCCTCAACTCCACCGTCACCCCCGGATCGGTTACGTTTGGAAATTCCACGAGCGCCTACACCGTCAGCGGCACCGGCAGCATCAACGGCGGAACTTCGGTCATCAAGAACGGGAGCGGCACGACCGCCCTGTCCACGGCCAACGGTTATGCCGGCGGCACCCTCATCAATGGCGGCCGTCTTCAGGGCGGCAGTGTAGCCTCCTTCGGCACCGGTGCGGTGAGCGTGGCCAGCGGGGCCCAAGCCTATTTGAGCGCAGCGGGCACCTACCCGAACGTCTTCACCATTTCAGGCACCGGATATCTTGATTCCGGCATCGGGAACCTCGGGGCCATCCGCCTGGGAGGTGCCACCGTCTCCAAAAACATCACGATGGCGGCCGATTCGCGGATCACCGCCTACAGCTCCAGCGGCACCCTCTCCGGCGTGATCGGTGAATCAGGCGGCTCACGCAGTCTCGAACTCGGCGGAACCCTCCTCAACAGCACCACCGCCGGCACCATCAACATCTCCGGGGCCAATACCTACACCGGTGCGACGGCCATCACCAACGCCATCGTCAACATCAGCACCAACACCGCCTTCGGCACCGGTGCGGTGACGCTCACCGGCCCCACCGCCGCCGGTCGCATCGTCCTGGCCAACGGGCTCAATATTTCCAATGCCCTGACCTGCGGAACCAACGTCGGCACCTCCGGACTCGGAGTGCTGGAAATCACCGCCACCAATGCGGCGGCCACCTGGAGTGGACCCATCAGTATCACCGCCGGCGTGAGTGCCGGTGGCCATCTCTACACCGATGCCACCTCCACCCTCACCCTTTCCGGGGTGCTGACCGCCACCTCTGGCTTCACCCAGCGGGCGGGCAATGTGATTTACGCCGGGGGCGGCACCGCCAGCACGGTGGGGGTGACGGGCCTGGCAAAGGTGGGAGTCACCAACGGCATCCCCTCCAACGCGGCTTTGTCACTGGGTGTCTCCGCCGCGGCCACCCTGGATATCAACGGATTCAACCAGACCCTCGCCAATCTCACCCACACCGCGAACACCGTCACCGTGGTGAACAATGGTGCCAGCGCCGCCACCCTCACGATCAATTACACCGGAGGCACCGCCTCGACGTATGACACGGTGATCGCCAACGGCACGAGCACCTTGAACTTCGCCAAGGACGGCAGCGGCACCTATATCCTCACCGGTGCGAACACCTACACCGGCACCACCACCATCAGCGGCGGCGTCCTGCAGGTCGGTGCGGCGGGCACCACCGGCAACCTCGGCACCGGAGCCGTCATAAACAATGGAACCCTCGCCTTCAACCGCATCACCACCGCCACCACGGTGGCCAATGCCATCAGCGGCAGCGGCGGGCTCACCCAGGCTGGAACCAACATGGTCACCCTCACCGGTGCCAACACCTACACCGGCGGCACCACCATCACCGGCGGCACCCTTTCTCTCGGCAGTGCGGGGGCGGTCGGCACGACCGGCACGGTGTTTCTCAATGGTGGCGGGTTGCAGTTCACTGCGGCAAATACCACCGACCTCACCGTTGCGAACAGGCTCCAGCTTGGTGGTTCCGTCGCCAACATCGACACCAATGGGCAGAATGTGACCTTTTCCACCGCCATCGTCAGCGATCTCTTCGGCGGCTTGAACAAGGTCGGTTCGGGTGCCCTGACCCTTCAAGGCAACAACACCTTCGATGGTGGCATTCAAGTCACGGCCGGCACGTTGAAGCTGGACTACACCACGGACGACAATTCAAAGATCGAGGATTCCTGCCCTCTGGCCTTGGCGGGCGGCACCCTGCAGCTTACCGGTGGCACGCATCAGGAAGTGGTGGGTAACACTTCGTTGATCGCGGGGGATTCCACCATCACCCGCGCCACCGGTGCGGCCACCATCGCGCTCGGGAGCATCAACCACACGGGCGCGACCGCTACGCTGAACATCACCGCCCCGAGCATCGCCACCACCACGCTGGCCAATGACGTCAATGGCAGGCTGCCCGCCTGGATCACCGTCAACGGCCAGGCTGCCGCCGCTGACGTCAACGGCTACATCGTTGCCTTCGCCGCCTTCACGGATGTGACCCGCCTCGGCGGGATTCTGCCCAACACCCCGACCGACATCCGGATCATCGATGGCGGCACCAGCGGACCGATCACTCCGGCCACCACCGGCTCACCGACCACGGTCAGTACCGTCACCCAGTCGGCGACCGCCGGGCCCGCTACCATCGCGATGGGTGCCGACACGCTGCGCCTCGGGGCTACCGGGAGCCTGACCGTCCCGACCGGAGCCGGTGCCCTCACCATCACCGGTGGAGCGCTCACCGCAGGCGGGGACGATTTCACTCCCGGAGATATCACCGTCGATACCATTCCCACCACCACGCTCAACCTGCCGGTGACGGACAACGGCTCCAGCATGGTCACCCTGACCAAGAAGAACACCGGCGCGCTGGTGCTTTCTGGCGCGAACACCTACACCGGAGTGACCACGATCAGCGCGGGCACCCTCCAGATCGGTGGCGCGAGCAATCTCAACGCCGGCACCTACTCCGGAGCCATCGGCAACGCCGGTACATTCGAGTACTCCTCCAGCGCCAATCAGACTCTCTCCGGCATCATCAGCGGTACCGGAGTGCTGACGAAGGATACGGACGCCACCAGCATTCTTACCCTGACCGGGGTGAACACCTACACGGGCGGCACCACGATCAGCGCGGGCACCCTGCAGATCGGCGGCGCGGGGAATCTCAACGCCGGCAGCTACTCCGGAGCCATCGCCAACGCAGGCACCTTCAATTACTCCTCCAGCGCCACTCAGACCCTCTCGGGCATCATCAGCGGTGCCGGAGCGATCACGAAGAGCGGTTCCTCCACCCTGACCCTTGCCGGCGCAAATACCTACACCGGCCTCACCACGATCTCGGCCGGCACGCTCGCCGCCAACTCCGCCGGTGCGCTCGGCAGTTCTCCGGCCATCTCGATCGCGTCCGGCGCGACGTTCTCGGTCGGCAGCGGCGTAACGCTATCGAACACGAATGCGGTGACCATGGTCGCCTCGGGCAATGCGAACCCCGGCGGACGCTCGTTCCTCAATCTTGGCGCTACCGGAGCTCAAATCTCCAACGCGATCAATCTGGATTACTCGGGTCTCACAGGAACCACCGGCGGCACCCACGTGACTGCCGGCGGCACCACTGCCGCCACCGCTTCGGTGCTCGCCAGCAACGTCGTTTTCGCGGCGGGCAAGGCCAACGCCACGGGGTCCTTCAACGTCTTGTTCCTGCGCGGCGCATCCACCTTCGGCAAGGCGACCGGCTCCATCGACCTGCTGACGGGCAACAGCTCGAATGCGGCGACCCTCGGCTTGGCCGACTCGGGCACGAGCTGGGAACTCAGCGGCGCCCACAACCACTGGACCTCGCTCGCGTTCAACACGACCACCACCGGACAAAACCTGTATGTCGGTGCGGCCAACACCCTCGCCGCTGAAGGTGTCTTGACCAACACCAGCACCGCCACCGGCACGGTCAACCTGCGCAACCTCGCCAACACGACGGGATACAACCAGACCGTCGCCGGCATCAAAGATGGTACGGGCAAGGTGAACGTCACCTCCACCCAAGCGGCCACGCTGACCATCGGCGGCTCCGGCACCTACTCCACCTCCGGCGTCATCAGCGGCTCCGTGGCCCTGACCATGAACGGCACCGGTGGCACCCAGGCCCTCGCCGGCACGAACACCTACACCGGTGCCACCACCGTCTCCGCCGGCAACCTGGCGGTGAACAACACCACCGGCTCGGGCACGGGCACCAGCGTGGTCACCGTCTCGGCGGCTGGCACGCTTTCGGGCACCGGCACCCTCTCGGGTGCGGTGACGGACAGCGGCACGCTTGCTCCCGGCAGCGCGGGCGTCGGTACCCTTTCCACGGGTGCCCTCACCCTCAGCGGGTCTTATGCCTGCGATGTGAGCGGAGTCACGGCGGACAAGGTCGCCGTGACTGGTAACCTCAATGTCACCGGTGCCACGCTGGCGATTACCGCCACCGGCTCGCAGACCGGCACACTGGTCATCGCCAGCTATACCGGCACGCTGACGGGCACCTTCGCCACCGTGACCGGCCTGCCTGCCGGTTGCTCGGTGAATTACAATACCACGGCCAAGCAGATCGAACTGGTCGCGGCGGCGGGCTACTCCACCTGGGCGGCGACCAATGCCGGCGGCCAAGCGGCGAACCTGGACTTTGACCACGATGGCGTACCAAACGGTGTGGAGTACTTCATGGGCCAGACCGGCTCTTCCTTCACGCCGAATCCCGCCGTGATCAACGGCGTGATCACCTGGCCGAAGGATCCGACCGCGGTGGCCACCTATGTGGTCCAGACTTCCCCGGATCTGGTGACCTGGAGCCCGGCAGCCGGAGTGGTCGATAACGGCACCTCGGTGAGCTTCACGCTGCCGACTGGTGCCGGGAAGCTGTTCGTCCGCATCAAGGTCACGACTCCCTGATCTGACTTCAAAGGAAAGCCCGTTCCGGAATCCGGGGCGGGCTTTTTCTTTTCCAGGGCGGGACCGGTCAAATTCCGGCTTTCTTCACCGTGCCGCCGGGCTGATAGGTGGCCTCCAGCAGCTCGAAAGTTCCTTCCCTTCCATTCCGGCGTTTCAGCCACTGCGCGACTTTTTGATTCATCGCGGCGATGGGGAATTCGAAGCAGTCCGGCTGGGGATCGAGCCACGAGAAAATCGGATCCGCGGCGAGCTGGATGACGGAGAGATCCTCCGGGATGCGGATGTTACGGTGATTGCAGTAGCTCAGCAGCGAGAGGAATTCATTGCTCTCCTTCACGATCACGGCGGTGGGCTTGAGGCGGGCGAATTGCCTTGGCCAGAATTCCTTGAGCACATGGGGCAGCCATTCTCCCTGGAAGGGGAACATCGCCTCGAGTTCCACGCGGGGGACTTCCCGCGCCCAGCTTGCGGCGGATCTTTCCAGGGTGGCCGTCCGCATCAGATCCCGGCCGGAGACGATGGGGATCAAAAGGCGGCGGTGACCCGCGGCCCACAGCCGCCCGGCGGCCGCGCAGACGAGACTGCCGAAGGAGACTCCCACTCCGGGCAGGTTCTTTCCGTGGGCGTTGTTCACGCCTCCCACGCGGAAGCAAGGGATCGGAGACTCCAGCGCCCACTTTTGAAGGCCAGCCGAGGGCGAGTACAGGATGATACGCTCCGGGTTGTAGTTCGCGACCGTCCGCTTCATGGTTTGCGCGGTGCGGCGGGGGGAATTGAAATCGAAGTGATGGAACTGCACCTTCCAGTCGAGGCTTTCCGCGCTCTGGAAAATGCCGGCGAGAAGTGCGCGCGTGCCGGGTGAACATTCATGCACGGGATGCGGGGTGACGATAAGCAGTGTGCGGGCCACGAGACCGCCGGCACTTTTCCCGCGCCTGAGAATCGTGCGCCGCTTGCCAGTCCCGGCCGGGCCCACTTGTCCCTCCGTTTCCAGCCGGGCGATGGCTTTTTCAACCGCCTTGCGGCCCACCTTCAGCCGCTGTTCAAGCGTCCGGTAGCCTGGCAGGCGTCCATCGGGCCATTCGCCATCGGCGATCAGGCCGCGCAGCGCCGCAATCACGTAGTCGTCCTTGGTCTGCCACATCGGGAGTACCCTACTCACCAAGCAGCGGGGAGGAAAGCCAAACCGCGTTCCAGGGAGCGCAGTTATTACCTGCTTGGGCATCTTGTGTTCAATGGGTCCGTCTATCAGTAAGTTGTATTCAACTATTTTGTAATGCTATGAAACCCTCCCTCCAAAGGCTACCGCTCTTCATCGCCCTGACCGCCACGCTCAACGCGGCGTCCGTGACCTACGACGCGAACACCACCACCACCGCCGCCCAGGATGGCGCGGGTGCCGGCTGGAATACCACCAATACCAATTTCTGGAATGGCACGGCGGATGTGGCCTGGCCGAACACCACCTCGGACACGGCCGTCTTCGGAGCGGGCACCGGCGCGGGAGCGGCGGGCACTGTGACGGTCGGCACCGTGACCACGAACAACATCACTTTCAATGCCCCCGGCTCGGGGAACTACACGCTTGCCGGCGGCACCATCACCCTCGGCGGCACCACGCCCACGATCACCTCCATTCCGAACGCCACGATCAGCGCCGTGCTGGCGGGCACGAGCGGGCTGGCCGTTACTTCCACCGGCACGGCCACCGGCACGCTGACTCTCTCCGGGGCGAATACCTACAGCGGCACCACCACCATTACTACCGCTGCCAACGGCGTCACCGGAATCACTGTCGCCAATGCTTCGGCCCTCGGCACCAGTTCGGTGCAGGTGAACGGCAGCAACCAGTTCAGCTCCGGCCTTGTGGTCAACGCGGGCCTGACGATCACCAATGCCCTGACCCTGAAGCCGGTCAGCTCCGGTTCGGGCCGCGCGCTTGTCAGCCTGGGTGTGGGTACCACCTGGAGCGGGAACATTTCTCTGGATAACTCCGCCGCCGCCACGGGGGGCTTTCCGGGCATCCTCGCGCTTGGGACGCTGGCTTCTCCGTCGGTGGTTTCCGGAAACATCACCCTCACCACCGCGGGGTCGAACACCATCGGCCTGGCTCTTCGCAATTCCGGTGGCTTTGGCAATATCACCGGGTCCGTCTCCATGGGCACCGCCACGGTCCAGATCCTCGATACCGCCAACTGGCAGTTCTCCAATGCCACCAACACCTGGGGCACGCTCGATATCAACAACGCGGGGGCAAAAGTCTATGTTGGCGCGGCCAACGTGCTTTCGCCGACGGGGGTGGTCACCTGTTCAGGCGCGATCGGCGGCACGCTGCGTCTGTCCAACCAGGCCGGCACTTCCAGCTTCGACCAGACCATCGCCGGTCTGAAGGATGCGGGGGCGAACGTCGTCAATGTGACCTCCGCCCAGGCTGCGACCCTGACACTGAACACCACCAGCAACTTCGCTTCGGGCGGGGTCATCAGCGGTCCGCTCGCGCTGGTGAAATCCGGCAGCGCCACCCAGGTGCTGGCGGGTGCGAACACTTATACCGGGGGCACCACCATCAGCGGCGGCACGCTTCAGGTCGGCAGCGGCGGAGCGACCGGTGCCCTGGGCCCGGGTGCCATTGTCGATAACGGGGTGCTCGCCTTCAACCGGAACACGACGAGCGCGCTCACCGTTTCCACCGCCATTTCCGGCAGTGGCAGCGTGACCCAGATCGGGACTGGCACGACCATTCTGAGCGGCACGAACAGCTACACCGGCGGCACGACGATCACCAGCGGCACCTTGTCCCTGGGCAGTGCAAGCGCGGTGGGTACTGGCACGGTCTTGCTGAATGGCGGCACGCTGCAGTTCACTGCGGCGAACACGGCGGACATCACCACCACCAGCGGCGCTTACGTGCTGGTGGACTTCGCGATCTCGGGCATCGATACCAACGGCCAGAGCGTGACCTTCGCCAATCCGATCTCCACCGATGTCAGCAGCGTCGGCGGCTTGAACAAGCTGGGTTCCGGCACACTGACGCTCCGGGGAAACAACACCTACTCCAACAACACCCAGATCACGGCCGGGACCCTGAATCTCGACTACACCACGGTGGATGATTCAAAAATCTCCGACTTCAGCCCGCTGGTCATGGCGGGCGGCACGCTGCAGCTCACCGGCGGCACCCACCAGGAGATCGTGGCCAGCACCGCCGTGATCGCCGGGAATTCCACCATCACCCGCGCGAGTGGGGCGGCCACCATCGCCCTCGGGGACATCACCCGTACCGGATCGACGGCGACCTTGAACATCACCGCTCCCAACATCGCGACCACCACGCTTTCCAATGACGTCAGCGGCAAGCTGCCGACCTGGATTACCGTGAACGGCCAGACCGCTGCCGCTGACGACCAGGGGAATATCGTGGCCTACTCCAGCTTCACCGATGTGGTCCGCCTCGGCGGTCTCCTGCCGAACACCCCGACCGCCAATGTCCGCATCGTCGATGGGGGCACCAGCGGGCCGATCACTCCGGCCACCACCGGTTCACCCACCGATGTGTCCTCGATCCATCAGATTGCCACCGCCGGCCCGGCCGCCATCGCGATGGGTGCCGACACGCTGCGCCTCGGGGCTACCGGGAGCCTGACCGTCCCGACCGGGGCCGGTGCCCTCACCATCACCGGTGGCGCGCTCACCGCGGGCGGAGCCGATGCCACGCCCGGAGACATCACCGTCGATACGATTCCCACCACCACGCTCAACCTGCCGGTGACGGACAACGGCTCCAGCATGGTCACCCTGACCCAGAAGAACACCGGCGCGCTGGTGCTTTCGGGCGCGAACACCTACACCGGCGTGACCACGATCAGCGGGGGCATCCTCCAGATCGGTGGCGCGAGCAATCTCAACGCCGGCAGCTACTCCGGAGCCATCGCCAACGCCGGCACCTTCATTTACTCCTCCAGCGCCACTCAGACCCTTTCCGGCGTCATCAGCGGCACCGGAGCGCTGACGAAGGACACGGACGCCACCAGCATTCTTACCCTGACCGGGGTGAACACCTACACGGGCGACACCACGATCAGCGCGGGCACCCTTGAGATCGGTGGCGCGGGCAATCTCAACGCCGGCAGCTACTCCGGAGCCATCGCCAACGCCGGCACCTTCATTTACTCCTCCAGCGCCACTCAGACCCTTTCCGGCGTCATCAGCGGTGCCGGAGCGATCACGACGAGCGGCGCCTCCACCTTGACCCTTGCCGGCGCAAATACCTACAGCGGCACCACCACCATCAATACGGCGTCTGCCGGGGTTGTCGGGGTCATCGCGGCCAACGCCTCGGCCTTCGGCACCGGCTCGGTTGTGGTGAATGGCAGCAGCCAGTTCAACTCCGCCGTCAGCGTCAACGCGGGCCTGACGATCGCCAATGCCCTGACGCTGAAACCGATCAATGTTGGTTCCAGCCGCGCGCTGATTACCCTGGGCGTCGGTAGCACTTGGAGCGGGAACATCTCACTTGATAACTCCACTGCCACCACGGCGGGCTTTCCGGGCATCGTCACCCTGGGTACGTTGGCATCTCCGGCCGTGGTTTCGGGAAACATCAGCCTCACCACCGCAGGGACGAACACCGATGCCCTGGTTTTGCGCAGCAGCAGCTCCTACGGTAATGTCACAGGTTCCATCTCCGTGGGTACGGCTCTGGTCGAACTGCTTGACTCCACCAACTGGCAGTTCTCCAACACTTCCAACACCTGGGGCACGCTGTCGATCGACCATGCCGCGGCAACCGCCTATGTCGGCGCGGCCAACGCGCTTTCGCCCACGGGGGTGGTCACCAGTTCGGCCGGCGGCACGCTGCGCCTGTCCAACATCGCAGGAACTTCCAGCTTCAGCCAGACAATCGCGGGTCTCACGGACACGGGGACGAACGTCGTCAAGGTGAGCTCGGCCCAAGCTGCCACCCTCACGCTGACCACCGCCACCCCCCTCACCACGACCGGTGTCATCAGCGGTCCGATCGCGCTGGTGATGGCCGGCACCGGCACCCAGGCTCTGGCTGGCGCGAATACCTACACCGGTGCCACCACGGTCTCCGCGGGCAACCTGGCGGTGAACAACACCACCGGATCGGGCACGGGTACGGGTGCGGTCACCGTCTCGGCGGCTGGAACGCTTTCGGGCACCGGCACCCTCTCGGGTGCGGTAACCGACAGCGGCACGCTTGCTCCCGGCAGAGCGGGCGTCGGCACCCTTTCCACGGGTGCCCTCACCCTCAGCGGGTCTTATGCCTGCGACCTGAGCGGCTCGACTGCCGACAAGGTCGCTGTGGCGGGTGACCTCAATGTCACGGGTGCCACGTTGGCGATTACCGCCACCGGCTCGCAGAGCGGCACACTGATCATCGCCAGCTATACCGGTACGCTGACCGGCACCTTCGGCACGGTCACGGGCCTGCCAAGCGGTTACTCCGTGAACTACAACGCCGCCGCCAAGCAGATCGAACTCGTCGGGGCGGCGGGCTACACCACCTGGGCGGCCACCAATGCCGGCGGCCAAGCGGCGAACCTCGACTTCGACCATGACGGCGTGCCCAACGGCGTCGAGTACTTCATGGGCAAGACCGGCAGCACCTTCACCGCGAACCCGCAGCCGGTGAACGGCGTGATCACCTGGCCGAAGGACCCTACCGCCACCGCCACCTACGTGGTCGAGACGTCTCCGGATCTCGTCGCCTGGACCACGGCGACGAGCGGCGTGACCGACAACGGCACTTCCGTGAGCTACACCCTGCCGACCGGCAGCCAGAAGGTGTTCGTGCGCATCAGGGTCACCACGCCCTGATCGGTGCCGGCCTTTTCCCGGGTAAACAAGCAACAAAAGGCGGCCCGCTCCGGTTCCACCGGGGCGGGTCTTTTTGTCTCCGGGGATGGGCGGCCACGCTCCAGTGGCGGCGGATTGGCTTCGGGCGGCGGAGATCCTATTTCTTTTCCGCGACCCGGTAAACCGAACCGCCGACGTGGTCGACGATGTAGAGGTTGCCCGCGTTGTCCTCGCCGAAGGAGGACATCGGCCCGATGTGCGCGCCGTTCGGCTGCAGCTCGTCGGTCAGGTCCTTGAAGTCCTCCACCTTCTCATTCTTCAGAACGAAGGACCAGATACGAGGGTTGCCGTAGTCGGCGAAAATGTAGCGCCCTTCGAGTTCCTTCACCGGTCCGCGGTAAACGTAGCCGCCGGTGATGGAAATGCCCTGGTCCTTGGCACCGCCATGCTTGTAAACATAGACTGGTTCGATCGCGCCGGCCGGAGCCGGGCCGCCCACGTTCTTCTCCGGAGTCGGCGTGAGACCCTCGCGCAGGCGCCAGCCGAAATTGGCTCCGGAGGCCTTGCCCTTGGGCATGTGATCGACTTCCTCCCACACGTTCTGGCCCACGTCGCCGATCCACAGGTCTCCGGTCTTGCGGTCGAACGAGCAGCGCCAGGGATTGCGCAGGCCGTAGCACCAGATCTCGGGCTTCACATTGGCCTTGCCCACGAACGGATTGTCCTTCGGGACCTTGTAGCCCTTTTCGCCGGAGACATCCAGGCGGTGGATCTTGCCCAGAAAGGAATTCAGGTTCTGCGCGTTGTTGGGCGGATCGTTGCCCGCCCCGCCGTCGCCATAGGAGGTGTAAAGCATGCCGTCCGGACCGAAGGCCGTCCATCCGCCGTTGTGATTCTCGTATGGATCGTCGAAGGAGAGGAGTACCTCCGCGGTCTTCGGATCCGCTTCGGCCAGGTTCTGCGTATTGGCGGTGAAACGGGTGAGACAGTCGTGCTTCTCCTTGTCGGTGTAGTTCACGTAGAAGCGGCCGCTGGTCTTGAAATCCGGAGCGAATGCCAGTCCCAGCAGACCTTGCTCGTTGCCCTTGCGGGTCACAAAGCTCGAAAGGTCGATGAATGGCTGCGCGGAACGCTGGCCGGTCTTGGCATCCACGATCCACACCTTGCCAGCCTGTTCGATCACCCACAGCTTGTCATCGATCCCGGCCGGCTGTCCGACCCAGAGCGGACGCTCGAATTTGTCAGCGGTGACTTTTTCAGTGGTGATCCCCGCCCACGCGCTGGTGGTGAGGGCGGCGGTGAGAAGAAGGGCTTTGGCGGGCATGACGGTGGACTATGGAGAGCTCTGGCAGGCATGAAACGCATGGATGCGCCCGCATCTATCAGGCCTCCTACAATAGGGAGGTGGAGTAATTCGCTCGTGGCCGAAGGGTCCGACCGCTTTGAGTGGCCGGTGGTCAGTGGCTGGTGCCAGTGAAGAGAGGGGACAAACGAGGGAAGCCGCACTTACTTTTCTCTGATCTGGCCACTCTACGGCCCGAAAAACCACCGTGGCCATCCATTCCAAATCTCACCGATCCGGGAAAAGCGTCTTCCAGATCACCAGCGACTCGCGGATTTCCCCGGCCTCGCGGGTCGGGCTGAGTTCCCATACCAGCGGACACCCGGGCGGGAAATGCGGCAGCAGGTCCGCGTAATCGAGCGTGCCGCTGAACGGGGTGCGGTGGTCCCGGGCCGGCCATTGCACGTCGTGGACATGGCCGCCGATGAGGTGGGGCGAAATCCGGGCCAGCCACTGGCCGTGGTCCAGCAGTCCGAGGTTGTGCTTGAGCTGCACATGCCCGAAGTCATGCCAGTAACCCACCGCCGGGTGGTCCTCGAAAGCTTCCTGGAGCTGGATCATTTCCCGTTCCGTCGGCATGTCCTCGAACCGCGAGCGGGATTCCACCGCCAGCTTCACGCCCAGCTCCCGGGCTCGGTCGGCGAGGACCCGGAGCGCGTCCATCGCCCGCTGGAAGTAGAGCGGTGCGATGCTCTCCCGCTTCTTCACGAAGGCGATCTTGTCCCGGGCGTAGCCGGGGTCGAGTTGCTCGCCCTCCGCTAGGCGGGCGGTGAGCGGCTTGGTCCAATTCGAAGACTTCAGCGGTACCGAGCCCATGTGCAGAACCACGTAGCCAGCTTGGAATTCGGCGGCCAGCTCCAGGGTCTTGAGGGTCATTTCCATCGCCCGCTGCCGGTCGGCGGGCCGGTGCGAGGTGTACTCGTAGGCGTCGGGCGCATCGATCATCACCTCTACCGGAGAGGGGAAGAAATTGTGCACCCCGCAGCAGGTGAACAGGCCACGGGCATAAGCCTTCCGAATCCCGGGCAGCTTCGCCACCGTCATGCCGTGTGAGAGTTCGATGGTATCGAAGCCGAGGGCGACGATTTCTTCGATCATGGGTTCGCCGTCGGTGTGGCGGCTGTTGTTCCAGCAGGTGGAAAAGGCGGGCATGGCGCGGTTCGTGAAAAGGGCGGGAAAGGGACGGGGGCTTCAGCGCGTAAGAAGAACCTGTGCCCAAAAAATCACGAAAACCTCCGGCTGCACGCTTATTCGGGGGGCTTGCCGACGGTCAGGCTTCCGCTACGGTCCACCCATGAGCAGTCGGCGGGCAAAACAACGGCGTGGCAGTCCTGGCAAGGCATGGGTGGGGCGTACGATCGGCATTCTCGGCGTGCTCCTCTTTCTCGGCCTGGTGGTCGGCTACGTGGGGATTCGGAAATACCTGCATAGCGAGGGCTTCCGCCTGCTGCTTTCCGAGCAGGCGAGCCACACGCTCGGCATCCACGGCGAATTCTCCCCCTTCCGCTGGGATGGGCTCCAGGTGGACACCGGCGGATTTGAAGCGGACGGACCAGGAGCCATGTCTCACGTGAGGGCGGACAATCTTCACACCGAAGTCGGCCTGGGGGCGGTCACCCACGGCACATGGCAACTGCGCGGCACCAATGTGGGCAGGCTGACGGCCGCTCTGGACCTTCGGACTGGCAAGCTGGCTGCCGATCAGGCCAATCCGGCCGCCGCGGTCGAAGTGAAGAAGTCCGGCTGGATCCCTTCCAATCTCGAACTGGACGGCCTTGTGATCCAGGATGTCTCGGTCAAGGCCGACCTCGATTCCGGTCCCGCGACTCTGACTGGCATGCAGGTCAAGGCCGAGCCCGCCGGGCCGTCGATATCGATCGGGTCAAGCTCCGCTACCAGGACCAGGAAGTCTTCGTGACTGAAAGCTCCGCCACAGTCGGCGGTCACGGCCAGGTCCGGATGGAAGGAGAATGGAGCGGCGTTACCGGCCACCACGCTTTCCAGGGCACCGTGTCCGATCTTCCCTGTGCCGACTTCCTCAATACCGATTGGTCGAAGCGCTTGACCGGTAAGGCTACCACCACCTTCGAGCTTCAAGGCAGCGGCGCGGAGTCCTCCGCCCAAGGCAAGCTCACCATCACCGATGGCGTGCTGACCGCCCTGCCGGTGCTGGACCGCCTGGCCGCCTACTCGGACACCCGGCGCTTCCGGGAACTGCACCTCAGCGAGGCCCACACCGAATGGAGCTGGCAGCACGACACCACCACGCTCAGCCACCTCGTCCTCGCCAGTGAAGGTCTGATCCGCCTGGAAGGCTCGATCGAGATCCGGGGCAGCGTCATCGACGGGAACTTCCGGCTCGGCCTCGCCCCGGGCACCCTCGCCAGCATCCCCGGCGCGGAGACCGAGGTTTTCCTGCCCGGTGAGAACGGCCTCAACTGGGCACCCCTTCACATCACGGGCACGCTGGAGGATCCGAAGGAAGATCTCAGCGACCGACTGATGGCTGCGGCTGGCATGCGCATGCTCGAAGAACTGCCGGAAACCGGCGAAAAGGTCCTCAAGTTCACCAAGCAGGTCATCGGCGAGGACAAGTCCAAGCTGCTCGACAAGGGGGTCGAGACCGTCGGCAAGGGCGTCGGCAAGACCATCCAGGAAGGCACCAAGGTCATCGACAAGGCGGGCAGGGCCGTGGAAAAGGCAGGCGACATCGCCGGAGCGGTCGGCAATGTGTTCAACGACATCCTGGGCAACGAGCCGCCGCCCAAGGATCCGCCGCCCGCCGGGGATGCGAAAAAGGATCCCCCTGCAAAATAGCGGCCTCCGTCACTTGACGGTGAACACCACGCCGATGCCCGTCAGCCAGGCATTCTTCACGCTCTTGAGCAGCGCATCGATTTCGGTCTGGTCGGCTAGGCGGAATTCGATGCACTTCGCATGGGTCGTTTCGGGATATTTTTTGGTCACCATGTTGGCGCTGTCGTTGCCGGTGCGCTTGCCGAATTCATCCAGCGCCTGCTGGCCGCGGCTGACCAGAGTGGCCGCCGCCGTCGAAGGCGTGGACGGCGGCTCGATGTAGTAGAAGCGTGCCAGTGCCTGCCCCATGGTATCGATGTCCACTTCATGGACCACCACGGCACCGTCGAGCATGTAGGTCTGCTCGCTGATGGAGGAAATGCGGTCGATCGCCACCATGTAGCTGCCGCCGGGGAGAGTGGCCTGCCAGAACCGTTTCGGGCCGGTGGCCTCGCTTGTATTTGTAGTGGTGCCGTCGGCGGAGGGATCCGTGGTCGGGGCGGCTGCCGGAGAAGCTCCAAAAGCGGAGGTCGCCAGGACGGCGAGGAGTGGGAAGAGAGCGAGGGATTTCATGACGATGGAAACCCTGCCACGGTCGGAAGGTTTTGGCCAGAATTGCAAACATGATTTGGAAAACTTAAGTATTGAGTCCGGGGCGGCTCCATGCATGTTCTCTCCATGGTGCGCTTCCGACCGAACGTCGCGGCCCTGATGGTCCGTCCGGAGGGGCAACTCCTGATTTGCGAACGTTCGACTCTCCCCGGTGCCTGGCAGTTTCCGCAAGGAGGCGTGGATGCGGGAGAGTCGCTGGAGCAGGCGCTTTTCCGCGAGGTCCGCGAGGAGATCGGCCTGCGGCCCCATCATTATGAGGTCGTCAAAATGCTGGATGGCTACCGCTACCTCTACCCCGAGGCGGCCCGCATCAAGAAGCTCAAGAAGCATGGCTTCCACGGCCAGGCGCAGACCTATTTTCTCTGCGAGGTGAAACCGGATGCGCCGGAAATCAATGTCCATCAACGGCCCCAGGAGTTTTCCGCCTACCGGTGGATCGAGCCGGACGAGTTCGAGCTGGCGTGGCTGCCTGCCTTCAAGCGCGATGTTTACCGCCGGGTGATGAAGGACTTTTTCGGGATTCTTTTGTAAAATCGCGTATTTTTACTAAGGAATCATTTAAAGTTTGCGTCTGCCCGATTTTCAAGCAATTGTCTCTCATCCTCGAACTCGCAAGGTTTGGGAGCCGATGTCTGGGGGGAGATCGGATCCCGAAAGAACCTAGCTTGTTCCTTTGGGGGGATAGTGATTGAGGCGCGGATCCTTCACGGGGTCCGCGCCTTGTCTTTTTATGGCGGTCACGTTCGGCCTCGGCGCGGCTGATCCAATCGCACTCATGTTTCTGTTGGGAATTTCCAAAAAATCCACATTCCGTGGGTTTTTGCCGGGTACGGCTTCGAGAGAGCTCATGCCTTTACGCCAGGAAGGGAAACGGGTAGGTCACGAGGCATGAGCGACAAAAGGTTTCGGTGGGGCTATGTGGGAACCGGGGGCATTGTCCGCCGGAACTGGGAGGCGGCGAGACTTTCCGGGAATGGCCGGGTCGCGGCGGTGGCGAGCCGGGACCTTCAAAAGGCCCGCGATTTCATCTCGGAACGCCAGACCGCCTTCCCCTTCGATCAGGAGCCAGTGGCATTCGGCAGCTATGAGGAACTCATCGCCTCTCCCGAGATCGATGCCGTTTACGTCGGTCTGCCCACCGGACTGCGCAAGAAGTGGGTGATCCTGGCGGCACAGGCGGGCAAGCACGTGCTGGGCGAAAAGCCCTGCGCCTCCACCTTCACCGATCTGGAGGAGATGATTGCCGCCTGCCGCGAAAAGCACGTGCTGTTCATGGATGGCGTGATGTTCATGCACTCCGCGCGTTTGCCGAAGCTGCGTGAGGTGCTGGACGATGGTGAATCCGTCGGTCGCCTGCGCCGGGTGTCGTCGGCGTTCAGCTTCAACGGCTCGCCGGAGTTTCTGGCCACGAATATCCGCACCGATTCCACCCTCGAACCAGCGGGAGCCCTCGGTGATCTCGGCTGGTACAACATCCGTCTCGCCCTCTGGGCTGCGAAGGGAGAACTGCCGGTTCGTGTCTCCGGCCAAATCCTTGAGGAAGTGACACGCGAGGGCAGTGCGGAGGCGGTGCCGATCTCATTTTCCGGTGAGATGGAATTTGCCGGTGGCCTGAGCTCGTCATTCTACTGCTCGTTCACCTCCGGTCGCCAGCAATGGGCGCGATTCGATGGCGAAAAGGGCACCGTGATGATGGACGACTTCGTGCTGCCGGCCGAGACCGCCGGGCCGGTTGGTTTTTTCAGCGGAAGTTCCCGCATCGAGGTGGACGAAGTCTGGTCGAACGATCCCACGTGGCAGGCCGCCAAGTTGTTCCGGAACTTCGCCGACCTCGCTCGCTCAGGGCAGGACTTCGAACCGTGGGCCGACATTGCGCTGAAGACCCAGAGAGTCGTGGAAGCACTTGTGGAGTCCGCCCGTGAAGGACGGGCGGTAGAGTTGCTCTAGACAAGGAGTGGCTGTTTCCCAACAGCCATGCTTGGAACGGCCTCTTTCGCTGACAAGAGAACGCAGTCAGCGGACGCCAGAGAGACAAGACCGAAGAGCCCTTCCGGAAATGGCTGTAGGGATACAGCCACTCCTTGGATCACACCCCTTGGAGCCGTTTACTTCGAAGGAGCGGTGACCGGCGCATCCTTGCGGCTGAACTCGGCAGTGGCGCTGAGATGCCAGATGAGGAAGCCCGTGCCCACGACGGCGACGATCACCAGCAGGACGAGCAGCATTCCGAAGAAGGATTTCATGGGGGCGCGGGAACTCTGGAAGGTTCAGGCGGAAGTTTCAAGCCGGGCGGCGTAGGCACCGTCGGTGCCGTCACGGAACGGCAGAGCCTGGCGGGTGCCGGCGAGCGTCAACTCCGGGTGATCGGCGAGGAACGCCGTGATCTGGGCGTCGTTCTCATCCGCCTCGATCGAGCAGGTGGAGTAAATGATCCGGCCGCCGGGCTTGAGACAGGGCAGGGCATTTTCAAGAATGAGCCGCTGGGTTTTGAGCAAGGCGTCGATGTGCGCCTGGTCGAGCCGCC
>Ga0265327_10002415_pt1 | contig 19800 bp, 16 predicted proteins | sample 41621metaG_FD_202089 | JGI IMG/M metagenome (GOLD analysis project Ga0265327, IMG submission 202089) | Rhizosphere microbial communities from Carex aquatilis grown in University of Washington, Seatle, WA, United States - 4-16-21 metaG | ecosystem: Host-associated > Plants > Roots > Rhizosphere...
CTTCATCGCGGCGCAGACCTACAACGAGCTGTTCACGATGCACGGCACGACGATGATCTTCCTCGCCGTGATGCCGTTGAACGCGGCGTTTTTCAACCTGCTCATCCCGCTCCAGATCGGCGCGCGCGACGTGGCGTTTCCCCGCCTGAACGCCTTCTCCCTCTGGGTCTGGGTCGCCGGTGCGGTCCTTCTCAACCTCGGCTGGCTCACCCACCTCAACCCCAGCTGGAATTTCGGCGGAGCGCCGGCCGTCGGCTGGTTTGGCTACGCGCCGCTGACGTCGAAGACCTTCACACCGCAACTTTCGACCGACCTCTGGGCCATCGGCCTGCAGGTGCTCGGCGTCTCCTCGATCGTCGCCTCGCTTAACTTCATCGTTACGATCATCAATCTCCGCGCGCCGGGCCTGACGATGATGCGCCTGCCGGTCTTCTGCTGGATGGCGCTGGTCACGAGCTTCCTGCTCATCCTGGCGCTGCCGGCGATCGCCATCGCGCTGGTGGAGGTGCTGTTCGACCGCAATTTCGGCACGAACTTCTTCGAGGTGTCCGGCGGCGGAGCCCCCATCCTGTGGCAGCACCTGTTCTGGGTCTTCGGCCACCCGGAGGTCTACATCCTCATCCTGCCGCCGATGGGCTACATCTCGGAGATCCTCCCGACTTTCTCGCGCAAGCCGCTGTTCGGCTACCCGATCGTGGTCTTCTCGGGCGCGGCCATCGGCTTCATCGGCTTCGGCGTCTGGAGCCACCACATGTTCACCACCGGCATGGGTAATGTCGCCACCGCCGCGTTCGCCGTCGCCACGATGGCCATCGCCGTCCCGACCGGCGTCAAGATCTTCAACTGGATCGGCACCCTCTGGGGCGGCCGCATCGTCACCCGCACGCCGATGATGTTCGCCCTGGGGTTCATCTGGATGTTCATGCTCGGCGGCTTCTCGGGCGTCATGCACGCCGCCGCGCCGGCCGACGCGCAGCAGCAGGACAGCTACTTCGTCATCGCCCACTTCCACTACGTCCTGATCGGCGGCGCGACCTTTGCGCTGCTCGCGGCCATCCACTACTGGTTCCCGAAGTTCTTCGGCCGGCTCGTGCCCGAATTCTGGGGCAAGCTGTCGTTCTGGATCATCTTTGTCGGCTTCAACGTGACGTTTTTCCCGATGCACTTCCTCGGCCTGAACGGCATGCCGCGCCGCACCTGGACCTACGATGCCAACATGGGCTGGAACGAGGGCAACTTCGTCGCGACCATGGGCGCCTACCTGCTCGGCCTCGGCATCTTCACCTATTTCGCGGTCCTCATCTACACCCTCTTCAAGGGTGAGAAATGCGGCAACGACCCGTGGGACGGCCGGACGCTCGAGTGGTCCATCCCGTCGCCGCCGCCCGAGTACAACTTCTCGGCCATCCCGACCGTCCACGCCCGCGACCCGTATTGGTACGAAAAGCACCACGCCGACGAGATCGCGAAGGAAAAGACCGAGCACATCCAGGCGGAGGAAGCGCATGGCGGCATCCACATGCCCGACCAGTCGTGGTACCCGCTCGTCACCGCATTCGGCCTGTTTTTCGGGGCCTACAATTTCATTCAGCTCAAGCTTCCGGTCGGGTTCGGCAGCACGACGCTGACCACCTCCCATCTGCCCTTCGCGCTCGCCGGCGGCGCCATCCTCTTCGTCGGCGCCTATCTCTGGGCGCTCGAGGGCCCCGGCGGTTATCACATCCACCTCGACGCCCAGGGCAACGCGACCGAAAGCCGCGGCGGACATCACTAGAAAGTAAAAGTGACAGTGCCCTGAAAAGGACCGACGCCTTCCTCCCACTCTCATTTTCACTCTCCCTCGCATTCTCACCCTCACTCTCACTCCCTCATGAGCAACACCGCCGCCGCCGGCGCCATCGACCACCACCACGACTCGACGACGAGCACGGGCATTCCGAACAAGAAGCTCCTTTGGTGGGCTTTTCTCGCCTCGGACTGCATGTTCTTCGGCGCGCTCATCTCGACGCATCTCGTCTATCGGCTGAACCCGCCGCCGGGCAACGCCCAGCCCACGAAGGTCTTCAACATCGAACTGACGTCGTTCTCGACGTTTATCCTGCTGATGTCCTCGCTGCTGATGGCCCTCGCCGTGAACGCGATCCAGCGCGGCCAGTTGAAGAGCATGCGCACGATGCTGCTCGGCACGATGTTCTTCGGGTGCATCTTCCTAGGTGGCCAGGTCTTTGAGTTCGGGACGTTCGTGCGCCTGAAGCACATGACGATCACGAACAGCCTGTTCGGGTCGACGTTCTACACACTGACCGGCACGCACGGCACCCACGTCGCGATCGGCGTGCTCCTGCTCGGCCTGATGTACGTGCGCTCCTTCAAGCCCGCCCACAGCCATGGCACGGCCAGCGACCTCGGCCTGACCGTCGTGCACGTGCTCGCCGTCTGCACCGCCGCCGGCCTCGCCTTCATCCGCCTGATCCCCGGATTCCTCGAAATGCTGGAAAGCGGCTCGGGCGTCGGCGCCTACCTTAGCTCGAACGCCATCCCCCTGGTCGGCGAAATCGCGGCTGGCGGCGTCATCGCCTGGTTCGCCCGCACCTCCCCGGCCGCCGACTTCGACCAGCGCAACGCGATCGATGTCGAGACGATCGGCCTCTACTGGCACTTCGTCGACATCGTCTGGATCATCATCTTCACCGCCGTCTATCTCATCGAGTATATTTAGCAGGGGAAAAATGAAAGTGAGAGTGAAAGTGGTGCCGTCCATTCGAACTCTCGCCCGCCAACGCCAAACGCCACCCAAGCCCTCAAGCTAACGCTTTACCCGGTTTCGCCCGCTTTCACATTCACCCTCTCTCCGGCTCGTCGCGGAGGACTCGCCCTACCACCACCAGCCCAACCGACTTCCCGCGTCGATTCCGCCACTCTCCCTTTCACTTTCACTCTCACTTCTGCCTCCGTCCATGTCCGCTCCCGCCACCACTCCCGAACACGGCCACGCCGAGCCCAGCAAGCTCCACATCTACGTCCAGATCGCGATGGTCCTCGGCGTCATCACCGGCATCGAGATCATCCTGGTTTACACGCCGTGGCCGCACTGGCTGGTCTTCAGCGCCCTCGCCGTCCTCTCCGCGGTGAAGTTCATGTTCGTTATTTTTTATTTCATGCACCTGCGGTGGGACAAGGTGTTCTGCACCATCCTGTTTTTCATCGGGCTGGTTCTTGCCGCGGGCACCATGTGGGCCCTGCTGCATCTCTTCGGCGCCGAACAGAGCAAGCCGCTGTCGGCGGCCGCGCTTGAGTTGGTCCGCGCGGCGCTGGTGTGACGCGGCCGCGTCGGTTGTAGGGCGGGGTCTCCGAACCCCGCCTTTTTCGTGCGCATGGCAACGTTCGAGGCGGGGTTCAGCGACCCCGCCCTACATTTGAAGGCATGTCCCGGGGAAACCCGGGGCCTGCCACCGCGCCCGGCGAGCAATCAGATTTGCGCTTTGGCGTTCTTTGGCGCCTGCTACCTGCCCGCCCATGATCGACTGGTCCCACTGGCACAACGAACCCTTCCTCGTTGGCGGGCTCATTTTCCTCGGTTGGCTGTACGCCCTCATGGCCGGACCCTTGCGCGCCCGGCTGGCCGGCCTGGCGACACCTTATCCACGTCGCGAGGGCATTCGCTTCTACGGTGCGCTCGTCATTTTCTACCTCGCCGTGGGCTCGCCGCTGGACCAGTTGGGCGAACGCTTCCTGCTGAGCGCCCACATGCTCCAGCACCAGCTGATGATCTACCCGGCGGCGATCCTGTTCCTGCTCGGCCTGCCGGACTGGATGATCCGGCCCGTGACGGCCCAGCCCGCGCTGCGGCAGCTCAGCCGCCTGCTGACCCGTCCGCTGGTGTGCGGGCTGGTCTACGTGCTGGTGATTTCCTGCTGGCATTTCACCTGGCTCTACGACTGGGCCCTGCAGAACCGCCAGATCCACATCCTCGAGCATTTCATGTTTTTCGGCGCCGCACTGGCGTACTGGTGGCCGGTCCTCAGCCCGTCGCGCGACCTGCCGCCCCTTTCCTATGCCGGCCGGATGCTCTACCTGCTCGCGGTGGAGATCGGCATGATTCCGATCTTTGCCTACCTGACGTTTTCGCAGGACATCCTTTACCCGACCTACGAATACGCCCCGCGGATCTCGTGGATGACGCCGGCGGACGACCAGCTGCTCGCCGGCGTGATGATGAAGCTGATTGGATTTGGCGTCGCGATGATCGCGTTTGGAATCTGCTTCTATCACTGGAGCCGGGATTCGGAGAAGAAGGAAACCTGATTTCCAGACCGGAAAGACCGATGGGGGCATCGGCCCCTACCGCGGTTCGCAGACCCATCGTGGTTTCGAAGGAAGCCAATGGCGAGGTAGCGTCCGGTGTCCCACCGGACAGCTCGTGCTAGAGCAAACGAACAAACGCGTCCGGAGTCCGCGTTCCACCGCCTGAGCGTTTGCAGGGCAACCTCCAACGAACCAACGGACCGATGGGGACATCGGTCCCTACCGCTGGGTGAGGGCACTCCACCTCCAACGCCAGACACAGAGGCGGCGTTGTGCCAACGGGTCGATCCGGGTGGAATGACCGCAAAAAAACGCGGCCGGGAACGAACCGGCCGTGTCGAATGTGGAATTTGCCGTCGGGATGCTCCGCCTCAGGACGAGGCGGCGGGGGCGGGAATCAGGTCGGCGACCGAATCGCTTTCCGTGTTCACGTCGGCGAACAGCCAGGTGGACAGGTAGCGTTCCGCGCTCGACGGGATGATGGCGACGATAAGCTTGCCCTTGTTTTCGGGCCGCTTCGCCAGTTGCAGCGCCGCCCAGACGGCCGCGCCCGACGAGATGCCGATCGGAATGCCGTCGAGCTGGTTGACCTGTTTCGCCACCGGGCCCGCGTCAGTGTCCTTCACGCGAATGACCTCATCGTAGATCTTCGTGTTCAGGACCGCGGGCACGAAACCCGCGCCCAGACCCTGCAACTTGTGCGGGCCGGGCTGGCCCCCGGAAAGGACGGGCGACGCGTCGGGCTCGATCGCCACAAGCTTCAGCGAGGCCTTCCGCGGCTTGAGCACCTCGCCGACGCCGGTGATCGTGCCCCCGGTGCCGATGCCGGAAACAATGATGTCAACCTTGCCGTCGGTGTCGCGCCAGATCTCCTCCGCGGTGGTCTTGCGGTGGATGGCCGGATTCGCCGGGTTAGTAAACTGCTGCAGGATGACGCTGTTCGGGATCTGCTTCTGCAGCTCCTCCGCCTTGGCCATGGCGCCCTTGACCCCCTTGGCGGCCTCGGTCAACACGACGCGAGCGCCCAGGATCTTCAGCAGTTTGCGGCGCTCGAGGCTCATGGTCTCCGGCATGGTCAGGATGACCTTGATGCCCTTGGCGGCGCCGACAAAAGCCAGGGCGATGCCCGTGTTGCCGCTGGTCGGCTCGATCAGCACGCTGTTCTGGTTGATTTTCCCGGATTTCAACGCGTCGTCGATCATCGCCAGGCCGATGCGGTCCTTGACGCTCGACAGCGGGTTGAAGAATTCCAGCTTCAACACGACGTCGGCGAGGGCGCCGTGTTCCTTCGCGGTGCGGTTGAGGCGCACGAGCGGCGTATTGCCGATGGTCTCGGTTATGTCGTTTTTGATGTTTGCCATGTTATTCGTGGGTTGGATTTGGGGTGATCAGATTGCGAAATCCTCGGCAAAGCGCCGGGCCCGGCGCATCCGGAGCAGGACCGCGTCGCCCGCGGAGAGTTCGAGCTCCTTCAGGCGCTGGCGGGACATCTCGGCCTCGATGATTTCCCGGCTGCCGTTCTCGCGGACGCAGGTGAGGCGGGCCACCGGACCAGCGGAGTGGATGCTGCGGATGATGGCGGGCTCGGCATCGACCGCCGTGTTTGCCGGCACCACGTCAACGTCGTGCGGGCGGACGTAGGCAACCCGGGCGCCCTTTTCGCTGAAACTGTCGGCGAGGCCGAAGCCGAGCGACGGCAGCGTGACGCGGTTCACGTTGCCGAGAAACTCGTAAACGAACGGCGACGCCGGGTGGTCGTAGACCTCCTGCGGCGTGCCGCGCTGCTCGATGCGGGCCTGGTTCATGATGACCACCTCGTCGGCGATCTCGAGCGCCTCCTCCTGGTCGTGGGTCACGAACAAGGTCGTCAGGTGAACCTCGTCGTGCAGCCGCCGCAGCCAGCGGCGAAGCTCCTTGCGCACCTTGGCGTCGAGCGCGCCGAACGGCTCGTCGAGCAGCAGCACCTTGGGTTCGACCGCGAGCGCACGGGCCAGGGCGACCCGCTGGCGCTGGCCGCCCGACAGCTGGGTGGGCAGCCGCTTGTCGTAGCCCTCGAGTTGGACCAGCTTCAGGAGGCGGCCAACCCTCTCGCGGATCTCGGCGCGGGACGGGCGATCGCGCCAGCGCCGCACGCGCAGCCCGAATGCGATGTTCTCGAATACCGACATGTGCCGGAAAAGCGCGTAGTGCTGGAAAACGAAGCCGACCCGCCGCCTGCCCGCCGGCGCGGCGGTCACGTCCTCGCCATGAAAGCGGATGCGCCCCGAACCCTCGTCCGCAAATTCCAATCCCGCAATGATCCGCAGCAGGGTCGTCTTGCCCGACCCGGACGGCCCGAGCAGCGCCGTCAGCCGGCCGCTCTTGACGTGCAGGCTGACACCGTCGAGCGCCGTGTAGGCGCCGAACGTCTTGCGGATGTTGTCGGCTTCAACGCTCATTTTTCGGTCAGCTGGCGGCGCGTTGGGCGCGCCATTCCACGATGCTCTTCAGCACCAGGGTCACCAGCGCGAGCAGGGCCAGCAGCGAGGCCACGGCGAACGCGGCCACAAAATTGTACTCGTTGTAGAGGATCTCGATGTGCAGCGGCATGGTGTTGGTCTCGCCGCGGATGTGCCCGCTGACCACCGAGACCGCGCCAAACTCACCCATGGCCCGCGCGTTGCAGAGGATGACCCCGTAGAAGAGCCCCCACTTGATGTTCGGCAACGTCACCCGCCAGAAGGTCTGCCAGCCGCTCGCGCCGAGGGTGAGCGCGGCGTATTCCTCGTCGCTGCCCTGCGCCTGCATCACCGGGATCAGCTCGCGCGCCACGAACGGGAACGTCACGAAGATCGTCGCCAGCACGATGCCCGGCACGGCGAAGATGATCTGGATGTCATGCTGGTTCAGCCACTGTTGGAACCACGGGAAGAGCGGATGCTCCGCGCTCTGGTATTGCCCAAGCCAGCCCTGGGCGCCGAAAAGCAGGACGTAAATGAGGCCGGAGATCACCGGTGAGACCGCGAACGGGAGATCAATCAGCGTGATGAGCACGCTCTTGCCGGTGAATTGGAACTTGGCGATGGCCCAGGACGCGGCCACGCCGAAGACGAGGTTGGCCGGGACCGCGATGGCGACGGTCAGCAACGTGAGCCGGATGGCGCTGCGGGTGTCGGAATCCGCGAACGCCCTAAAGTACGCCCCCGCGCCCTTGCGGAGCGCCTCGGCGAAAACCGCCGCGAGCGGGAGCACCAGGAAGCACGCCACAAACGCCAGCGCGATGCCCGTCAACAGCACGCGCACCCAGACCGGGTTGCGCGTGACCCGCGGCGCGACCGCCTGCAAGGGCGCGCGTTTCTTGGTCAAAGTTGTGCTGGCGGGAGCGGACAAGTGAAGTTGGGGGTGAAAGTGAGCGTGAGAGTGAGGGTCGGTCGTTGCAGGTCCGTCGTCGGTCTTCTGTTTTTTGTATTCCGTTCTCTGTTCCCCGTTCAGACCCGGTAGTGCCGGCGGCTCCATTTCTGGAGGAGATTGATGAGCAGCAGGAGCACGAAGGAAGCCACGAGCATGACGACCGCGATGGCGGTGGCCCCGCGGTAGTCATACTGCTCCAATTTGGTGATGATGAGCAGCGGCGTGATCTCGCTGTGCATCGGCTGGTTGCCGGCGATGAAGACCACCGAGCCGTATTCGCCGATGGCCCGCGCGAAGGCCAGGGCGAAGCCGGTGATCAGCGGAGGCAGCAACTCGGGGAAAATGACGCGGGTCACGGTCTGCCAGCGGTTCGCCCCGAGGGTGGCCGCGGCCTCCTCCAGCTCCGGCTCCAGCTCCGTGAGGACCGGCTGGAGCGTGCGCACCACGAAAGGCAGCCCGATGAACGTGAGGGCGAGAAACACCCCCGGCCGGTCGAAGGCCAGCTTCGTGCCGAGCAGGCTTCGCCAGTCGATTCCCGGCACCGCCGCGGCGAGCCGGTCGACACCGCGAACCCAGAGCGGCTCCAGCCAGTGCCCCACCCAGCCGTTCTGCGAGTAAATCGCCGTGAGCGCGATGCCCGCCACGGCGGTCGGCAGGGCGAACGGCAGGTCGACGAGCGCATCGACGATCTGCCGGCCCGGAAATGAATAACGCACCAGGACCCAGGCCAGGATCAGCCCGAAGACCACATTCACCAGCGCGGCGAGCAGCGAGATGCCGAAGCTGACCCGGTACGAGGCCACCACGCGCGGGGAAGCAACCGCCGTCCAGAAATCACCCCAACTCATCCCGGCCGTCTTGATGAACGCGGCCGAGAGCGGCAGCAGCACGAGCAGGCCGAGGTAGAACAAGGTGAAGCCCAGCGAGAGCCCGAATCCGGGCAGCACGCGGCGGGACGGCCTGGGCAGTGCGAGGGCGAGACTCATGGATTCATCCGGCGGACAACGTGGGTCCGATACTCAGCCAGCAAAGTTCCCAAAGCGCAACACGCAGCCTCGACTTGCCGGGTCATAGGCGCCCGGGCCGGGGTCTCGAGAATCACCTCGAAAGGCCGCGGATTTTGGTCCGGCGGGGGCGCGAGAACGCCCTCAAAACAGTCCTTGATAACTCCTTCATGCGCCTCAAAGCCGTCGATGATTCCGCGCTGATTGAGCGGCAGCACGCCCGCCGATGCCCGCAGGGCCGGGACGAGGAGATTTTCGTTCAGGAGGCGGCCGTGCGAATAGCCGTACAGGCCGTCGCTCGTGTCGTCGGCGTGCAACGCCACGATGCCGTCGAACTGCCGCGAACGCAGTTCCTCCTCCAGGATCCGCACCTCCGGCTGCTCCGAGCCACGCCAGAATTCGCGGTTGAGGTCGAGACCCGCGCGATTGTGGCGCGTGTCGTCCTCGTACCCGGTCGGATTGCAGAGCGGATAGAACGACAGCTCATAGCCGGCGGCCGCCGGGGGATCCTCCACCAGGGCGTTGAGGAGCCGTTGCAGGGCGAGCGCCCCGGCCGGCTCGTCTCCGTGTACCAGGGAGAACAGGCCGAGGCGGATGCGCGCCGCGCCGGTGTCCGGTCCGAAAAAAACAAACCGCGGGATGGTGTAGCGGTTCTGCGCCACCTCGAACGAGCCCGCCACAGTCCCGACGATCTCCCGACAGGTCTCGGCCAAGGCCAGGAATGGCCAGTAGAGGCGCCGCAGTTTCTGCGGGTAAACCTCGGTGGTTGTGCGGTGCATGACCATGGGGGTTCAAAGGTGCTGGCCGTAGGCCTGGAATCCGCGAAAGTGCACGATCAGTCGCTTGAGCAACTTTGCCAGCGCCCCGTCGATCCGGGTCTGCGACCACGCCGCCGGCAGCGCCAGCTCGACCTCGAACGGCGCGTACGGCAGGTCGTCCGCGAGGGTCAGGGGACCGTGGGCGATTGCCCCCACGGACAACGCCTCGAAGCGCACGGGCCAAGGACGAAAGTCGTCGGAGTTGAACAGCTCCACGCCGGTCGCACCCACGGAGGGCGAGAGCACGCCGCGCACCGTGGCCGACGGGCCGTCTTCGTGAGTGACCGCGATGCGGAAGAACCCGTGGTAGCCGCGCCCCCGGGCGTCCTGCCCCAACAACTGGATCTCGGATTCGCGCGGGCGGTCCCAGGGTTCCGCGGAGAGCCGGCGCCCGGCGGCGGCGGGCTCATCCCGGACGTTCACGACCGGGAAGAGCGAGATGTTCAGGGCGTGGCCGATGTCCGGCCGCACCGTGAGCCCCTCGATGAAGGCCAGCACCGCCCGGGAGGCCGGCTGGTCTCCCGGATCGAAGCCGGCCAGGACCGCCAGGCGCAGCGACTCCTGCGAGGTGAACGGTCCGAAGTAGACAAAGTGCGGCAGATAGAACTGCTCGCCCTCGTGGTTGAACGGCCCGAGGGGTGATACAAAGATGTGGTCGGATTCCTCGGCCCGCCCGTAAAGGCGGCTCAATCTTTGCTGGAGACTGGTCGAGGGCACCGCCGCGGACTTCCGAGTCCGGGCACTGGCGTTGGCTTTTGAGCTCATGGCTTTTTTGCGTTGGAATCCGTTCCGCGGCCCGGCGTCGCCCTCGTGAACGTGGCCGGACGCCGCGGTGGATTCGGTGAACCGGCTTATTTCTGGTAGATCAGGTCGAACACGCCGCCGTCGGCGAAGTGGGTTTTCTGGGCGTTGGTCCAGCCGCCAAAGTCCGAGTCGATGGTGACGAGCTGCAGCTTCGGGAAGACGTTCGCATATTTCGCCGCGATCGCCGGGTTGCGCGGACGGTAGAAATTGCGGCCGGCAATGTCCTGGCCCTCGTCCGAGTAAAGATACTCGAGGTAGGCCCTGGCCACGGCCTCCGTGCCCTTGCGCTTCACCACCTTGTCCACCCAGGCCACCGGCGGCTCTGCCAGGATGCTGAGCGACGGCACGACGATCTCGAACTTGTCGTCGCCGAATTCCTTCAGCGAAAGGAAGGCCTCGTTCTCCCAAGCGAGCAGGACGTCGCCGATGCCGCGCTGGACAAAGGTCGTGGTCGCACCGCGCGCGCCGCTGTCGAGCACCGGCACGTTCTTGTACAGGGCCGCCACGAAGGCCTTGGCGGCCTCGTCACTGCCCTGCTTGTGCCGGGCGTAGGCCCAGGCCGCGAGGTAGTTCCAGCGCGCCCCGCCGGAGGTCTTCGGGTTCGGTGTCACGACGGAGACGCCCGGCTTCACGAGGTCGTCCCAGTCCTTGATGCCCCTCGGATTGCCCTTGCGAACGAGAAACACGATGGTGCTCGTGTAGGGCGTGGAGTTTTGCGGCAGGCGCTTCTGCCAGTCCTGCGGAATGATCCTGGCGATGGTGTAAAGCGCGTCCACGTCCGCGGCGAGCGCGAGCGTCACCACGTCGGCCTGGAGGCCGTCGATCACGCCGCGGGCCTGCTTGCCCGAACCGCCGTGGGACTGCTTCACGACAACGTCGTCGCCCGTCGTGGCCTTCCAGTGGGCGGCGAACGCCTTGTTGAAATCGACGTAGAGCTCGCGCGTCGGATCGTAGGAGACGTTGAGCAGCTCGACGGACTTGGCCGCCGCGGCGAGGGCGCCCGCGAGGGCCAGGGTGGTGAGAAGGAGGAATTTGGTTTTCATGGTGCGGGACCGATTGCTTAGAAGGAGATTTGGAGGCGCGAGATGAGGGCCTCCTCGTTCTGGCGCAGGACCGGTGCGGTCGAGACCGCGGGCGAGCCGGGCGCGAAGCCGAAGTGGGTTTCGAGGTAATCCAGCTTCAACGCGACCGTCTTGCTCAGGTACCAGTTGACGCCGAGGCCGAAGGATTGCGCCTCGTCGGCGTTGGTGGCGCGGGAGGCGTAGAGCGGAAACGCCGCGTCGTCGATCTTCAGGTCGGCATAGCGCGCGACCACCTCAAGCGCACCCCAGGTACCGTTGGCCCAGTCGAAGTTCTGGCGCGGAACCACGCCGCCGAAGGACGAATCCTCGCCCGTGATGACGTAGCCGGCGCCGAGCTGCCAGGCCTTGTTCTTCAGTTCCGTCTTCGTACCCGTCGCGCTCGGCCGGACGTCGCTTGAGGAGATCACGTACTCGCCGATCAGGCCGAACGGTCCGTAGCGATAGTCGAGCTGCGGCGAGAGGCGCTGGTTGTCGCCGTCGGCGATCGTCGTCGCCGCGTAGGTGAAAAAGGTCTGCTGGCCGTCCATCTTGTAGCCCGCCGTGTGGCCCGAGGCGGTCTTCTCGTGGCCGTAGCTGGCCGAGACGCCAAAGGACAGCCCACGCAGGGGCGAATTGGGGTCGGCCTTGAAGGGCGTCGCGAAGATGCGCACGACCCCGTCCTTGTCGTTGTCGAAGTCGGCGTTGGTCGAGGTCGCGCCGTCGGCGATGCCGCCAAAGATGCCCAGCGCGTAGTTAACCTTGCCGCCGAACAGGTCGCCCGAGGCCTGCGCCCCGACGTCCCGGTTGGGCACCAGGTTGGTGACCAGGGAACGCTCGTCGAAGAACGTCCAGGAGTCCGACTGGAGGAGCTCGAGTCCGACCGGCGACTTGAATTTGCCGAACTTGAACTGGAGCTCGGGGGACACGGCGACGCCCAGGTTCGCGTCGAGGATGCTCGGCGTGGTCGCGCCGGCGGCATTGCCGCCGCCGAATTCCGGCACGAGCTGGAAGGAGTAGTTCTTCCCGAAGGTGCCCTCGGTGATGAGGCGTGCGCGCCGCAGGAGGAAGGAGTTGTTGACGAGTCCGGTGTCGCCGAAGAAGACGCGGGAGTCGAACTGCACGAGGCCGCGAAGCCGGATCGAGTTGGCGCCGTCGCCGGAAGACAGCGTGTAGCCCTTGTCGGTGATGGCGACCTTGGGCGCCGCCTTGGCGGCCGCCGCGTTGTCCTCGTCCTTGATCTCCTGCTTGCGCTCAAGCACGAGGATCTTCTGTTCGAGGGAATGCAGTTGGTCGCGAAGCTGGGCGAGTTCGTCGGCTTCGGTGCCCGCCCGGGAGGGCGTGGCGACGGTGAGCAGCGCCAGCAACGCGGTCAGCGTCGGCGCGAGTTGCGGGAAGGAGGAGTGCCTCATGGAATGTGGTCTGGTTGATCGGCGTGGACGCTTCCCGAGGTCGGGTCAGACATTGGCTTGGGGTGGTCTTGGCAGGGGCCTCCGCGCGTGCGGTGGGCCGGAAATTCAGTCGGCCGCCGCGTCGCGGGCGCCTGTCGCGTTGAGCCGCGTCTTCTCGGTGCGCTCGATCTGGGTGACGCGCCCGTCGTGGACGACGAGCTGGACAACCCCGTAGCGGAGCGATTCGACTTTTTGGCGCACGATCTGCAGCCACTCGGGCTGGGTTTCGGCGCGTGGCGATTCGAAGGCCTGGCTCATATCGTATAGTCTCCCAAAAGCTGGTGGACGACCCCTTCGGTCGGGCTGGTGACGACGCCGCGCGGCCGGACGGCTTTCGCCTTCGGCCGGGCGGCGGACCCGGCGACCGGGGTGCTGAAAGGCAGCGGCCGGCCGCTCGAGGCCATCTTGCGGGTGGTGACCTCGACGACATCGGCGAGCGTGTAGCGGTCGAGGATAGCCGCGATGGCGTTGCGCACATCGAGCATCAGCATCCGCAGACCGCAGTGCGCCTCGTCCGGGCAGTTGCAGGGCTTGTAGGCGGTCTGGCTGACGCAGCCGATCGGCGCCAACGGGCCGTCGATGAGGCGGACCACCGATCCGACGGTGATCTTGCCGGCCGAGCGGGCGAGGCGGTAGCCGCCGTTCTTCCCGCGAACGCTGGCGACGAAGCCGGCTTCGCGCAGCTGCTGCATGACCTGCTCGAGGAATTTCACCGGCAAATCCTCCGCCTTGGCCAGTTCCGTCACGCGCAAGAGCGGACGCTCCACCTTGGCCGCGATGCCGAGGTTGATCAGGGAGCGAAGGGCGTACTCGCCGCGTTTGGAGAGCTTCATCGGGTTAATCTATCAGTTCAATCTACATTAGATTAGTATGGTTTAAGCAAGCCTGGTTCTCGCGAAACTCGAAAAATATGACGTACGGGCAGATAAACTATCATTAGTATATGTTATTAAACAATTTCTGCGTGATAACTGCCCCATCGCCCCGCAGCCAAGACATAGCCGAGCCAAGACATAGCCTGTCCCTGGAACTCCGCGCGGAAGCGAAGTCTTTCGTTGGCCGGAAACACAGTCTGTCCCTCGTTCTTCGCTTGATGCGCCCTCGTTCGGATCATGGCCGGAAACACAGTCTGTCCCTTGTTCTTCGCCAAAGGGGGGACCCGTCCAAATTCGAGTCCGGTCACGACCACGGTGTCGAATCCTCCCAAGACCGTATCCTGGGCGAGCGGGAAACGCCACCGCTCTGCCCGGCCCGCCCCACCCGCCCGGTCATTCCGCCTTCAGAATCTGGAGCGGGTCGGTGCGCGCGGCCCGGCGGGCGGGAATCGATCCGGCCAGCAGCGCGGTCGCGAGCGCAATACCCGCCGCGGCGATCGTGGGGAAAAACCCCGGTTCAGCCGCCAACACCTCCCTGACGACGGGGATCCGCGGAACCAGCCAAGCCGCCGCAACGCCGAAGACGCCACCGAGAATGCTGAGACGCAACGCATCGGCCACCACGCCGCGAAACAGCTGCGACGGCTCCGCGCCGATGGCTATCCGCATTGCCAGCTCCCGCTGGCGCAACACCACCAGGTACCCGAGCGCACCCGCGACGCCCGCCCCGGCCAGCAGCACCGCGCAGCCGCCAAAGATTCCGGCGAGCTGCGTGGAAACCACCGTGCCCCGGAGGTTCTCATTGATCCGCTGCTCGAGGGTTTTCCAGCCGGTGAAATCGAGTCCCGGCTCCACGCGCGTCAGCGCATCGCGCAACCCCGTCACGACCGCCCCCTCGGGACCGCTGAACCGCACCGCCAGGAATTGGGGGACCACGCCGCCCGATTGGGCCACGGGGGTGAAATACAACGGCGGCGCCTCGCCGCGCACCTTGTTGACATGCATGTCGGCGACCACCCCGACGATGACCCAATCATCCTTGGAGGCATGGATATCATAGCCGAAGGACTGCCCGATCGGGTTCCGATCGCCAAAAAACAATCGCGCAAACGAAGCGTTGACGACGGCGACCCGCCGGGAATCGGCCTGGTCGCTCAACGCAAAATCGCGGCCGAGGAGCAGGGGCGTGCCGACAACTCCGAAGAAGCCGGACAGGACCGCATCGTGCTGCACGCTGCGCTGGTGGATCAAGGCGCCGGGATCGCGGACGTTGATGCCGGAAGACCACTGGCTGCCCGCCAGGATGCCCGAGTAGGAAAAGCCGATCCCGTCGACCCCCGGCACGCCGAGCGCCGCGCCCTGCAGGCGATCCAGCAGCGGAAACACCCGCTGCTCGTCGTAGCCGGCGCTGACCGGATCGAAGATCGCCGTCACCACGTGTTCACGATTGAAGCCGGGATCGGCCGCGAGGGTGCGCTGCAACTCGCGGCCCATCGCGGTGGCGAACGCCACCAGGGCGACCGCGATCCCGAACTGGACCATCACCAGGATCCGCCCGAGCCGGACCGGAGCCCGGCCGAGGCCCCGGCTTCCGGTGAGCGCCCGCAGGGGCTCAAGGCGCGAGATCCAGACGGATGGAGCCAGGGCGCTCGCCCCCGCGCACCCGACGGCCAGCAGGGCCATCAACGCGATGGAATGCGAGTCGATCCCGACCACGAGGTCCTCTCCCGGCAGGAGGAGGTGCGCGGCGACGGGAAGTAGCCAGCCTGCGAGAATCAATCCGGCAACAGCACCGAGGGCCCCCAGGAGCAGCGCCTCCATCAATCCGAGCCGCACCACGCGCCAGGATCCGGCCCCCAAGGCGAGGCGGACGCCAATTTCCCGATGACGGGCCATGGCGCGAACGAGCAGCAAACCGGACACGTTGCTGCAAACCAGGGCGAGCATCACCGCCACCACGCCGCCCAGCAGGCGGCTGGTCGTGCGAAAACTGTTGCGCAGCCCGGACTGGCCGCCAGGCGCGGGCGCCAACTGCCAGGCCCGATGCCGCAACCGCTCGCGGCCCTGGGTGTCGTCCTCGCTCCGGATCAGGTCGTCGCGCTCCGGCTCCCAGGCCCGCTGCAGCGCCGCGGCGACCGGGTCCCCGGCTCGAACCCGGACGAGAATCTGCAGCCAGGAAATTCGCTCCTCCCGGTTCCAATCCGGATCGTTCGGACGGTCGTCGCCGACCGATTCGCTCGAGTTTCCGTAGAGGCGCAGCTTGAGCTGGAGGGCGGTCGCGAGCCACAGCTCCGTGCCCTCGCCGACCGCGACGTCGTGAAACGCAGGCGGCAGCACGCCAACGATCGTGACCGGCGTCTGGTTGAGGGAAATCTCGCGCCCGACCGCCGCCTCGGGCGTCCCGAAGTTCTTCCGCGCCCAGGCCGCCGAGGCCACCGCCACCGCCGGCGCACCGGCGGAGTCATCGGACGGCGCCAGCTCCCGTCCGGCGGACATGGCAACGCCGAGGGTTGGAAAGAAACCCCCGGTGACCAGGCGAATCTTCCCGGACACCGCCGTCGGCGTGCTGATCCGCATCACCACCCGGTTGGCGCTCCCATAGGCCGCCACCGACTTTTCCGGCAGGGCGGCCTCCAGCCGACGCACCGTCCCCCGGCTCAGGCGATCCAGGTCCTGCCCATCGGGGCCAGCCCCGGTGACGGCCTGCAGCTCCTCGGGATGCGGCACCGGCAACGGCCGGAGGAAAACCGCATCGACCAGGCCATGGACCGTGGCGGCGGCGCCCAGCCCCAGGGCCAGGATCAGGACCACCGAGACCGACAGCCACGGGCGCCGGCGCAGGCTGCGGACGGCATAACGGCAATCGGCCAGAAACTCGTCCCAGGCCGGGAAGCCCGCCCGGGCGCGCAAGTCCTCGCGCGCGCTCAGGACATTGCCGAACTCCCGCCGGGCCGCCACGCGGGCGTCTTCGCCGCTCATCCCCCGCGCGCGATTCAGCCTTTCGAGCTCGGCCAGATGGAACGACATTTCCTCGTCGAAGGCCCGGCGGATGGCCGGGCGGCGAAACAGGTCGCGCAAGCGGGCCAGGAGCGCGCGCATTGGATCACCCGCGGGCAGGAGCCTGGCCGGGCTCGTCGACAATCGAGTTCACGGCGCCGCTGACCCGCTGCCACTGCTCGATCTCCGCCGCCAGTCGCGCCCTTCCCTTCCGGGTCAGCGAATAGAATCTCGCCCGGCGGTTGTTGGAGCTGGTGCCCCATTCCGAGTCGATCAGGCCCTGCTGCTCGAGCCGAAGCAACGCCGGGTACAGCGTGCCCTGGTTCAGCGCCAGGACATCGGCGGAAATCTGCTCGATCCGCCGGGCGATGCCGAACCCATGCTGGGCACCCAGCACCTCCAGCGTCTTGAGGATCAGCAAATCCAAAGTTCCCTGCAACACATCGGCCCGTGGCGTGCTCATGTTGGCGTTCAACACGAGCTCCTGTTGTTTGTCAACAGGAATAGCGGCGCTTAAAATCGATCAGTCATGACCAATCCGTTGTCCGGGCCATTCCCCCGGAGTCAAATACATCAGGTGGGAGCTTGTTTACAAGCGACCACAAATCCTTCCCTGGGGAATGTCTCGGGTCGCTTGTAAACAAGCTCCTCCCTCCTGAAACGACCGACGTGAACGGAGCCTTAGAGCTTCACCCGCAACCCGTCGTAGGCCAGGCGCACGCCGGGCGGAAGCCGGCTCTCCTGCTCCGCATGTTCGATGCGATGGGTCAGGTGGGTCAGATACGTGACGGGCGCGCCGATCGCCGCGGCGGCGGCGCAGGCCTCGCCGATGTTCATGTGCGACGGATGCGGCTCCGGGCGGAGCCCGTCCAGCACCACCACGTCCGCGCCGCGGGCGAGCTCGAGCGCCGCGGGCGGGATGAGCTTGCAGTCGTTGTAATAGACGAATTTCCGCCCCGAGGATTTCTCCGCGAACACCAGCCCGAGGCTGTCGATCGATCCATGCGGCAGGAGCGTCGAGCGGATCGTGCCCTGCGGCAGCTCGACGACCGGCGGCATGGTGTGGAGCTTGAAGGCCGCGTAGCCCTTCGAGATCGGGCGCTCGGACATCGCATAGGGAAAGATGGCGCGCACCCGCGTCATGCCCTCCCCCGTCGTGTGCACCTCGAGCGCCCGGCCGCCGTGCAGGTCGCAAAACCGCCGGAGATCATCCATGCCGTTGATGTGGTCGGCGTGGCCATGCGTGAGGATGAAGAAATCGAGGCGGTCGATCTTCTCCCGGAGGCATTGCAGCCGGAACTCGGGCGTCGCGTCCACCTGCACGTGCAGGCCGTCCATCACGACGTGGACGCTCGCGCGCGTGCGGTGATTGCGGGGATCGGTCGAGGTGCAGACCGCGCAATCGCAGGCGATCATCGGCACGCCCTGCGACGTGCCCGTTCCGAGAAAGATGATTTCCATGAGAGAGAAACCACGGAATACCGTCATTCGCCCGCTGGCAAGAGCTACGGTCGGCGGGCGAAAGGTGAATGGCCGATGGGACATCGGCCGCTACCGGGCGACGGGCATGGTTCGCAATGACCGATAGGACATCGGAAGCAATCCGGCGGTAGGGACCGATGTCCTCATCGGTCTCCCAACGATCGGATATCGAGAAAATGCGGCCAGTCCTCCGCCCGCGCCACCAATCCGGCGCGAACTGGGTTTTGTCGGATATAATCTGATTTAAGCTGCAGCGACTCGCCCGGCCGCAGACGGTGGTCGAAAAAATTCCGCTGCCAAGCCAAGCCGTTGCGCCGGGCGACCAGACGTTTCCAGTATCCGACCGTCGTCGACATTTGCGTGTCGCGCGGGAAAGCGATCACGGCGTGCAGATGGTCGGGCATGAGAAGAAACAAATGGATCACCCATTTTCCCCACCGGTGATAGCCCTCTGCCGCCGCCAACAGGGCGGCGCTCGTCTCGGGCCTGCAAAGCTGGTTGCTACCGCGCCGAGCGCAGCAAAGGGTGAGAAAGAACCAGCCTCCCACCCGGACGTGCGCAGGTGGCGTGTGTCCAAGCGGAACGCGATGCATTGGACGATTGGCGTCACCGTCGGTCGAAAATCCCATCCCAATTGTTACGCAAATTGACGTACGGCAAAGCCGACTGGCCGATGGGACATCGGCCGCTACCACGGCGGCAGGGACCGATGTCGCATCGGTCCAGTGGAGTCGTCTCAAAAAAAAGGCGCGCTCCGGAGAGCGCGCCTTGTGAATTCTTGCGGACTTCTTGCGGTCGCTGGTGGGGGCCTTTGAGGGCAACGGCCCCGACCGGTTGATCGCTTAGTAATCCATTCCACCCATGCCGCCGCCATGGCCACCCGGGGCCGGAGCTTCCTTCTTCTCCGGGATCTCGGTGATCATGCACTCGGTGGTCAGGAGCAGTCCGGCGATCGAGGCCGCGTTCTGCAGCGCGGTGCGGGTGACCTTCGTCGGGTCAACCACGCCGGCCTTGACGAGGTCCTCGTAGGTGTCGGTCGCGACATTGTAGCCAACGTTGCCCTTGGCCGCGATGACTTCCTTCGCCACGACGCCGCCGTCCACGCCGGCATTGGCGCAGAGGACGCGGATCGGGTGCTCGACCGCGCGACGCACGATCTGGGCGCCGAAGGCCTCGTCACCCTCGAGCTTGAGGGCTTCGATGACCTTGATCGTCCGGAGCAGCGCGACGCCGCCGCCGGCGACGATGCCTTCCTCGACCGCGGCGCGCGTGGCGTGGAGGGCGTCCTCGACGCGGGCCTTCTTCTCCTTCATCTCGACCTCGGTGGAGGCGCCGACATTGATGACAGCGACGCCGCCGGCGAGCTTGGCGAGGCGCTCCTGGAGCTTCTCGCGATCGTAGTCGGAGGTGGTCTCGTCGATCTGGCGACGGATCTGCTTCACGCGCGCCTGGATGTCGGAGGACTTGCCGCCACCCTCGATGATGGTCGTGTTCTCCTTGTCGACGGTGATGCGCTTGGCCTTGCCGAGGTCGGCAATGGTGATGTTCTCGAGCTTGATGCCGAGATCCTCGGTGATGCATTTGCCGCCGGTGAGGACCGCGATGTCCTCGAGCAT
>Ga0265327_10002416_pt1 | contig 19793 bp, 24 predicted proteins | sample 41621metaG_FD_202089 | JGI IMG/M metagenome (GOLD analysis project Ga0265327, IMG submission 202089) | Rhizosphere microbial communities from Carex aquatilis grown in University of Washington, Seatle, WA, United States - 4-16-21 metaG | ecosystem: Host-associated > Plants > Roots > Rhizosphere...
AAGTTCCGGGAATTCGTGCCCGCCGCCAAAGCCGAAGTACGACCGGAGTCGGAATTGGCTTTCCACATTGAAGCCGCGCGCGATAAATCAGCATGATTTTATGCGATAAATCGGCGCGTTTTCACTTTGCAATTCAGCAAACGAATTGCTTATGTTACAAACTGGCTTCCAACGCTTCGGTGCAACGACGTACCGATGTATCAAAATACTGATTGACCGATTCGCAACCGATAAATCTTCGGCCTGATTTTAGGGCTGCGACGCCAGTTGTACCGGAACCCATGAAAGGATCAAAAATCGATCCACCCTCGGGACAGACCTTAACCACATCCAACATCAGCGATTCGGGTTTTTGCGTGATATGAACCTTGCCGCCGGTCATCGTTGAATGACTCAAAACACCTGGCAGATAAACAGGTGTTGAACGGATTGGCATTTTGCCTTTAGTTGCCCATAACATGAACTCCGATTGGTTCTTAAATCCGTTCTTGATGGGTCGAGAACCGTTGCCTTTATTCCAGATCACTGTGCCGCGTAAGGTAAAACCGGTTGAATGGATTATCTCTTGTAGTTGTGGCAAATTTCGCCAGTCGATAAACAACACAAGAACGCCGCGATCAGTAAGCACTCGCTTTGCCATATTACAGGCATCGGTCATCAATTGCCGCCATGCCATCGGGTGTAAAGAGTCGCCATCAATATCGGGTAATGTCATTTGATATTTCGATTCTGAATTCACATACTTAGTTTTCGATGGCTTCAACACGTCTTTAACAGTGAAACCTCCAGAACCGTAAGGCGGATCGGAAATGACCGCATCAACAGCATCATCACCGATAGCAAGACCAACATCACGAAAATCATTTGCATAAAGTACAAATCTGTTATCGGGACCAATTGTGGGACGCAGTTTGTCGGCAAGATATTGGCCGCAGGCATGACAGTGTTTATCGTTTGTTTGTAACATTTTGAGCCTCATGATCAGACGCTCTCGGCGTGCTGGTATGAGGCTCTAAGGCCTTCAGTTGGTTAATCGCCCCACACCTGGGGCATTTGATTGAAAGTTTTATATACACAGCTTCCGCTAACTTTCGATTACAGCTTCCACATCTAACAATTTCCATGCTTTCATTTTGCGTGATAGCCTAGCACTGCGTGTACACGCGCGGTGCCTTGGCCTGACGCTGGTCTGTTCAGCCGATGGTGGCCGCTACGGGTGTTAGCGCACTCGTAGCGGTCGCACCGTTTACCAAACGACGGCTTTGACCGCCTCTATAGTTGTAGCGGCATTAATCTGAGATTGCAGGGCATATTTGTGCAACAAAATAGCCACTATCGCCGCTTTTACATCAATACCAACCTGTTGTATTTGAGCAGCCGAATGAAGACGATATGCCCACACACCATCAGAATCACGACACATTTGGGGTGTCGACCAATTGCTGGAAAGACCTGGAACCAACGATGATGAAAAATTAGCGGTCAGATTTTGCTGATCGATTGGTGCAGTTGGATATAGATGCTCAGCGCCAAGGGCAGATGAAAGTTGGCCGGCAATAATAGAGTCCTGACAATCCTGAGATATTTTTTTAATCTGAACTGATTTCAAATCTTGAAGCGAAACACTCTTCGCCTGTGCGACGGGGAATCCATTCACATCGGGCATGATCTCTAAGCCAGCTAATTCAGCCGCTAGCAAATCAATTTTTTGCTGATCTGTTATTTCGACGGCGTCGGCAGGAATGAAAGATGACTGCAAGGCGTAAAACCCGCGCGTACTTGGTGACCATTTATTCATTGTAGATTTCCTTTTATTACGGTTTTCCGACAGCAATCCACGACATTCCGCACGTTGCACCCGAGGCATCCGAACGAGTAATGTCCAATTTAGAAAGCGGAAAAGTTGTGTTTTGAGCCGCTACAGCAGTCTGTCCAGATCCTGTGCCAGCGGAGACGACTGGCGTTGCAGAATAGGCATACACAATGGAAAATGCCAGATCATAGGTCACGGTCGTTGAACCCAACCCCCCTATCGAACTAGATTGCCCCCAATTGATTAACAGGCCTCCAGGCAGGACTAGATGTCCACTCGCGGCTAGGTTCTTGCTCAGGTTCCAGCCAGCATTCAACGCCGCCAACAATTGCGCCAAATTCGCCCCCGAAGGTGTCAAACCGGCTGCGAGAATAACATTCACAATCTCGCGTTGCGGGTGCTCAATCGACGCGCCGGGCGGGATCGAGCCAGGTGTATCGGTTGCCGGGTCGCCGGTGACGTATGGATCGGAGGAACCGCCGCCGACGGGTGGGTTATAGATCATGCTAGCCTCATGGTTGGTAGGTGAAATGGAGATTTCGATGCGCCTGGTTTAGATGTCGGAACCGGCACTCCAAATCCTGGGCGATGCTGATTTTAGTGATTGGATCAATGCCGCATTGGCTGACGCCGCAACGGAAATAGGTGACGCGCGGGCCGTGTACAAGAACTCGCCAGTGGTGGCGGACTTTGTGGCCATAAGCCAATAGCTGATCGACGCCGCATTGGCTGAGGCCACAAACGAAAGGCTTATATTCCTGGATCGTAATGGTGTAGCCCATGGCGCTAGCCAACGACAGGTAGAATGCACGGGATTGTCCGGCTGTGAATGTCAGCTTTGACACCAGCGCGGCACGGCGCTCCTGGAGCGTGGTATTGACGCCCAGGGCACAAGGATCGGGCAATTCGGCATAGGCTTCCCAATCATTCAGTAACTCGGTGGTATAGCGCGGGTCCAGCTCATTGCGCAAAGCTTCCGCCCGCGCATCGACACGGGCGTATTCCTGGGCAATTGATGCCAGGATTTCATATACGCCACTGCCGGGTTGGCGTAGATCATCCCAAAGCCGGCCAATTGGCAAATGAGCCAACAGCGTTTGCAAATAATCATCAGCCGTCTTCATGCAAGCGTACTAAAAGTGATGGTGCCGAGCGTGACGATTTGGCCGGTCGTCGGCGTGACATTGGCGGACGGCGCGGTCAGGACGTGATCGGTTTCACCCACGGCGATGGCAATCGCTTCCTGGATATGCGAAAGCAGCAATTTGCCGGAACCGGTGCCGTCTTCCGGCATGGCTTCATCCAAAATCAAAGATGCCAATTGCTTCTGTACGGCGGTTTGGACCGTGGTATTGTTCGGCTTGAGCTGAATCACCGGATTGAGCGGCGCGGCAACCGGCGGCACAACATAAAGTCCCGACATACCGGACGGCCGCAAGGTATCTATATAGTTATACAGCGCCGTGGCATTGGCCGTGAGCGGAATGCCGTCGACATATGTATTATCCATCATGAAGCGCAAAACGACGGTACCGTCACCCATGCCATTCGAAATAGCCCAAGCGCGGGTCACGCCCGGAAAATCCAAAGCCCATGACTCGTAATCGGCATCGTTGCCGCCTTTCGCCGGTTGGCGCACCCGGCGAAAGTAACGCGCCTGCAACGCATCGAATGATTCGATATCGGTGCCGCCGGTCAGTCCGGATCCGGATAGAGTGATCGTACTATTAATATGCGGCACCGGACTGACCAACGTCAGCAGCTCGCCGGCGGCCAGATTACCTGCCGCGCCGGCCTGTATGGCAATCAAGGCCACGCTGCCCGACGTTCCCGCGATCACGGCATCAGCGCCAGTAGCGTATTCCTGCCCAAAACGACTTTGCCAAAGCGTGTTGGCCGGCAGATCAGCGCCGTCCGTGCCGGTAAATGTGACCGTGCCGCCGGCGATGGTAGCCGGCAATTGAGGAATATTGTATACAGCGGCAAACTGCTGGAGCGATAACCCTGTCGCGGTATAGGGGTGAAATTGCGTCGCCAAATAATCCAGATGCCCATGCAAGCCATGGGAAACGCCGGCCAGCGCCTGCTTGATCCCCTCGACAATCGCATTGTATTGAGTCGGATCGACGCCGCCGACGATATCCATATCCACGCTGACGCGCGATTGGATTTGCTGCAAAGTTGGGCGGGTAAAATTGCTCATGCGATGACCGATTGAAATTGAGTTTGCCAGAGGGAACCATCAGGCTGAGTGATATCGATAGAACAGCCCAACATGCCGGGTTGCGCCCACCAGGCGTCTACCGTGATGGCTGTTGCCCGAGCGGTATCGATCAGCCATTTCAACGCTTGCTCTATATAAATGATAGCGAGCTGCTGGGTTTCATCGATTTCCTTTGCGCGACGAAGCACCCATAGCAGCGAACCGCGCGGCCTAGCTTGCGAACCTGGTGTGCTGCCGTCAGTCGGATAATCATCGCCCCAGTTGCCGCCCTGGTAATCGGCCAGTTCGGCATCGACGTGCTGCGGGCGCGGATCGGTGGCGGTCAGGCGGCGGTCGGTAAACAGGCTGGCGATGACGGCAGAGCGCAGACTGTTATCGATACCTGGGTTGCCGTTGACGAACGGCACAATGAATTGCCAGTACGCGTTGTACACAACGTGAAAATCTTGGGTGACCGTCATAATGATGCCGCCTTATCCGAACCTTCAACGATGGGCCAAAGGCCAGCGCTGGAGCCAGTACCGACATTGACATGATCACCGACTCGGGCGATTTGTGCGCCGCCTTCACCGCCCAGGTGGATCGAGTTGGATTCGATGACCACCTTAGGCGATTTAAAATGGATTTGATCGCGCTTCAAAATGATGAATTGACCGAGGTCGTCATAGATCGCCACTTCACCTGAGGCCAACCCTTTGAGCCGATATCGCCGATCAGCCACATTGAGGGCAACTTCATGACCCAGGCGACCACCGACGCTGAACACAATCGCTTCCGCGCCTGGCAATGGGTTGGAGGTATGGCCGTAATTTTCGAAATGCTCCACAGCATCCAGCGAAACCGCACCGATTGTAGAGACTTGCAGCATTTGCAAAAGAGTTGTGCTATCTACAAGAGTGACCACACTGCGTGTGATCATCAATTGTATGCGGCGTTTAATCGGGCCTAATACTCTTTCCATTGCCCACTCCAGCCTGAATTTTTTTTGCCAGTCGGTTCCGGCATCGGTTCGAGATCGAAAGCCTCTTTCGGCGCGACTTCCAGCGTAGTGGTATTACCGCCTTGGTTATCGACGCTGAACGTGACCTGACTGATCAATAACCGGTCGCGCTTGTTCATCAGCGGGTCGTCTACATCAACCAACATATTCGGCTCCCATAAACCCTGCGCATGCCGCCAACCTTGCACGGTAAAAGACATGCTGCGGCCTTCCCCGGCCCGACGGTTCATTTCCGACAAACCGCGAATTTTGCAATGCTTGTTATAGGCGGAACCCTCGGCAATGATGCATTTAGGCCGGTACCGCAAGTTCAGATCCTGAATCAATGCTTCGGCATGGGCGGCGGATTCGCCGTGGAATAAATCGGTACCGGAACTTTGCGCCACCACCCGGTAATCGCTAAACCGGTCGGAACTGCTAAAGCGTCCCGCACCTTTCAGTATGTTTTGCCCATAAATTAATGAGGTGGGTGCAACGTCGGTACCGGTTTTGATAAAAGCAATTGAGCCATCGGCTTTGCTGACCAGGCGCACACCGCGTATCCGGCTCAATTCCTCCAAAAACTCGAAAATGCTTTGGCCGGCTTCCAGCGCCACTTTGCCGAACGGGCCGCCGATATCGGCTTCAGCCGCCACGGCAATGCCAAACGGTTTAGCCAGGTCATTGGCAATTTGCAGTAAAGTCCGGCCATTGAATTGTTGGCCTTTCAGCGAACAATCGATCAGATCGGCGGCGGCGCTGAGGCCGGAGACAGCTATCGAGTGGCTTTCAGCATCGTAATTGGGCATGATTTCAAATATATAACCGCTGATCACTACCTCGCCATCGATCAACACCTGGCACGGCGCATCGTCTCGGATGGCGCGGATGGTATCGGAGTCCGCCCAGATGGATTTGATCACGTCGCTCGTGGCCCAGCGGTCTGTCAGCTCCAAGTCAAAGGTATTGGCGGCCTGTTTGATCGAACGCACCACACGGATGCTGGTCCAGCCGCTCCAGGCTTGCTTGTCGATTAATAGCTCCAGTTTAGGCACTCAACACCTCCAATGGCCGGCCGCCCGGCACAAAACAAGGGTGCTCGATTTGCGGATTGCGCTGCAAAATATCGGTTTCGCGGATAGCTGTGCCGTATTGCTGATAACTGATCACCAGCGCCGGCAATGTGGTCTTTGGAATAATGGTCAGAACCGAGGCGTCTGCCGATCCGCGCGTGGTCAAATCCGTATGCACGGCGGCGCGGAGCTTTTGCAGTTCCGCATATACATCGTAATCGGCGGTTTTGGCGATGGCGGCCAGGCGGGTGCAAACATAATCGCGCACCGCATAGGCATCGTTTTTAGCCGGATATTCCAAAGCGGCGCTGAGCCTGGCTTGCTCAATCGCGCTAATCTGGTCAAGGGCCGATTGCAAAGCCGCCTGATTATTGGCCGCCTGGATTTTGACCGGCGTGACCGAGGACGTCACCGGCCAAGCCACGCTGGGTTCCAGAGATTGAATTAGGCGCAAAGCCGTCATCGGCCTGGCTGAATACGGCGGCAATGCGATCGCAGCCGATTGCGGCGTGGCCTGGTTGGCGACCGGAACCGGTGAGCCACCGAACAGATTGGAGGATACACCGAGGTCGGCCAAGCCGGACGGACGCATCAAAAAGGCATAACCGGCGCTGATGGCATTCGACAGCAAACCGGTAGAACCGCTGAACACGCCAATCACGGTATTGATCAGGCCACCAGGCGAACCCAAAGGCCCCATCAAAGCCGTCAGCGGATTGCCGCCCATTAAGGCTGCCTCGCCGGCGCTGATGAATTTTTTCACCAGGCCGGGTGGCATCGGCAATTCTGAGATCATGCCGGCCAGACCGTTTTCGACGTCGCCGACCAAACCCTTCATATTGGTTTGCAGGTAACTCGCCAGATCCCAATTCACCGCATTGGCAAACCAACTGGCTACCGATAGTTCGCTGGTTTTCGCCTGGTCAATCACCGCCGCCGGCGTTTGGGTGCGTACTTCTGGGAAAATATCCGCGCCGGATTCGACCACAGACAACGTGATTGTGGCCATACCGCCTTCGCGGGTGGATTCCCCCAGTTCGAAATCAAAGACGGTGATGGTCATGCGGCCTAACCAAGGATGCACAAGCTGCTTGGCGCCGGGCTTTTCGACCTCGGCAATCAGCGCATCACGGTCTTTCATATAATCGCCGTTATTGTTTTTATTGGCGATCACGAATGCCTGAATATTGATAGCCCTGCCTTTGCGGCCCATATCCTCGGGATATGGAATATCGCGGCCCGGATATTCATGTAAAACGTAACGCCGGCCGAATTTTCCATTCGCGCCATCTACAAAAAAAGGTAGGCCAGCTAGGCTGGCCGGCAGCATGTTGGCTTTCCAAGCGGGTATGTGTGCGGTCATTGGAAATGCGCTCCAGCACGCGTATTGATGACATTGATTTCACCGGTATTGGCTTGCATCGAACGCACTTTAGTCGGCACTGGGCTGACAATTTCCAGTGTAATTTTGCCGTCAGCCGCCTGCGGAGCTGCCATCGGCGTCATAAATCCCGGTTTAATTACGAGTGGCGCTGGCTTAGCCAGTGGTGGCAGATTGGGGCGTCCAGGCGCGGCGGGTTGTTGGTCCGGCATTTGGTTTGGATCAACGGAAAATGGGTTTTGCAGATGCATGATGCGGACAATGGCGTCGGCAATACCGCCGATACCATCGACTACGGCCTGAATCGTCAATATCAGGCCATCTTTCAGCCAGCGCACGATAGACTCGATACCAGACTGGAACCCGGCCTTTAATGCGTCCCAGTTTTTGACGACCAAGGCAATCGCCGCGCCAATAGCAACGATGGCTAGCAAAATCGGATTAGCCGCAAAGGCCAACACCAACATCGATAAACCAGCGGCCAGACTGGTAATCGCCACCAACAACGGTCCAGCCACAATCGCTGCTACGCCGCCAAACACTAGCTTGGCCAAATTGCCCCAGCCGCCCACGGCATCTTTAAATTCGTTTATTTTGGTCCAGGCGACGCCCAGCTTGTCGGATAGCCAATCGATACCGTTTGCCAGCTTCAGCGAATAGACGTCCAGTTCTTTAAGGCCTTCCGGAGTTTGGAAATAGTTCAATTTATCCAGGACAGCTTGTAGCTTGGCTTTGAGTTTTTCGAAGCCACCGCCGCTGTTCATGACTTTGACTTCCAAGCGGGTAAAATTGTCCTCAATATTGGAGACGATGCCTGTAAAGGTGCTGGACAGCCGATCCATCGAGCCGCCGTATTTCTTGTTCCAGATATCGGTGATCGCAGCGGCAATGCCTTTTCGATCCGTCTTTTCCAGCACTCGCCGATGGTCTTTCCCGGCATTATCGACCCAGTCCATGATCATCTTGTCTTTCTCGATCCGTCCGAAAATACCAAAATTGTCCAACATTTCAGCTTGGCCTCGCATGGCGGACGCCAAGGTATTGGTCGCCATACCGAACGGCTTGCCCATGCCGGCGGCGGCATCGCCGGCGGCTTTCAATGCGCCGGCGGTTGGGTCCAAACCAAAAGATTTCAACTCGATAAACGCCTGGGTGGTTTCGTCCAATTCATAAGGCGTTTTGGCCGCAAATTGACTGACCCAATCCATTGCCCCTTTGGCTTTTTCCGAAGTGCCATAAAACGTGATCAGCACCGTTTCATATTTTTCGAATTCGGCGGTGGTGTCGATAAACGAGCGCTTGATTGCATAGCCAATGCCGGTCGCCAAGGCCGTCAGCTTGAAGGTCAGCGCGCCCACTTCCTGGCCGATGCTCATCAAACCACTATGGATACGGGTAATGCCGGTCAATTGCAGCGATTGGTTCAGCGCTTGGCCCAAACGCCGCACAGGCGATTGCATAGCCAAGAGCCGTTCATTCAGCGCCCTGAGGGGTGCGGTCAAATGATCGACCGCATTCAGAACAAGATTAAGCCTGAGTTGCGTCATGAATCCGCAAAGCCTCTTCGTGCCACATTAACAGATCATCCATGTCCATCATCCATAATTCGGACGGTGGAAAATGGAACATGTAAGCAACATCGGCCATCACTTGCCGCCAATTGTTTGGGATAAGTCTAAAAAACTGCCGATTTCCTCCATGATCGGCGACAGGTCTTCGCCGTCGAGTTGATCCACAGCATACACAGGCAAATTGGCTAAGGCACCGATCAGGGCGGAGATTTTTCCGATTTCGCCGGTCGCGGCGTCCATTTGTTTTAAATGGCTGAGCTTGACCCGATCCGCCAAGGTAATTTCACTGACGGTTTGATCGTGAAATTTGATCGGATATTTCAGGATAATGGTCGCCATTACATCACCTCGCAAGATTCGGCGGATAGCTTCAGATCATAGGTTCCGGCGCTCGTATCCAGCGGCACTGGATCGGTGGTGAAGGCGTTGATCAGCATATATTTTTGGCCGGTATCCGCCTCGAATACGACCGTAGCGCCTTCAAAATTGAGTAGCAGCGAATTCATGCCGACCGTGGCCATAACTTTACAACTCAGTTCCGGAGAGGCGGTTTCGGCGGAAAAATAGGTACGTCCGTTATCGGATGCCTTTGGGTTACGTTTCACGCCGCCAGGATTCAAAGTGGCCCCATGCTCAGTTGGGACCACACCAATCGCACCTAAACTGATCGTAGCGCGACCTACAACTTGGTTACTCGCTGCCATTATCTAAACTCCGTATGCATTGCGGTAATCCGCATGTTTCGAATCAATGCTGGGCTATCGTAAATATCCAGCCTATCGAGGTTATCGCCGTTGATTTGCGCCACGATTGTGGCTTTATAGCCCTCGTAATCTTGCACCCAGCCGCGATCCATGAACACCTTTTGATAGAGATAGAGCAGCTCCGCAATGGCCTTTTTCGGCTGCATGATCGGCTGTCCCGGCGGTACGTCATAGGTATCGCCGGCTAATTTCCAGTTCGGATAATGGGTGGTGAAGTAGCCGCGTTGTTCATAGCGGATGCGCTCCAGCGTTTCCGGCGTGTTGATATACAGCCAAGTGTCATCCGCCACGCCGGCGCTGTTGGTTTGGTACATGCTGATTTCGGCCTCGATCAGCACATTGCCACCACTGTCAACGGTGGTGGTGGCGATGCCATCAAACAGCAGCGTATTGCGCTGGGTGGCGTCCCATTGGTCTTTCAGCGCCGGCGGCAAAATGCCTAGTAGGGCTTTGCCGCGCAGTTGACGGCTCGGATCAATTGATAAGCCCTGGCCGCTGACCGCCATATTCACAGCCGACCAAAGCCATGGCGCTGTTGGGCTTAAGCCCGCGCCTTGGCAAGTCACATGCGGGCTATTGCGGCTAGTGCCGAAAGAACCGGTGGCGGCCAGGCTGCCGGCATATGTTGTGAACCCCCGACCGCCGATGGCTCGCATCGGCCCGAAGCGGCTGCCCAGTTCGTTTTCGATCAAAGTCATATTCGCGCTGTCGGTATATGGGAAAGCGATCCAGTTGTACCAATTTGTACCGAGAGCGGTAATGGCCGGGGTCAATACCGGGTTAGTCGCGCCGGCGGTGGTCGTGGTCAGCGTATAGGTCAGGCCGGCGGGCAATACATCAGCATCGTAATAATTGATGCGCACATCAATATCGTTGCCGGTCGCGCCTTTCCATCTGCAAGTTAGATCGACCTGGTAATTGTGGGTGCCGTTGATGCTGGCGATCATCGGTTGATCGGTCCGGGCATTGATGGCTGCGACCAAGTTGGTCGCTATCATCGCCGCCGTATCGCCGACCAGCACCGCGCATTGCACCATGTAACCGGCTATATATAAGTTGATGGTGCCGGCGGCGGTAGCCGGCCCGGTCCATGACAATGACTTCACCGCCGCAACGCCCGCGCCGTTATCGTCCAGCGCCACTGCCCAAAGCTGTAACCAGGGCTCGGCGGCTTTGGCGGCCTTGATCATTTCGGCAATCATACTTCCGCGTCCAAACATGCTATCGATGGCTGCGGTGTTGCCGGTTATCGGTGTCATCACGCCGGCGGCCACGCTGCCGGTGGTGAGGCGCTGGCCGATAATCGCGGCCACGCCCTCGAACACCGAGCGCCCGGCCAGGCGTCCGTCAAATTCGATATAGACGCCCGGCACACGTACGTTGGCCGGGAATAGGTTAAATTCGATCATGAGTTAGGCTCCTGTTTGTTTAACACTTTAATGCCTAGTTCCACCGCCGGTGGCTGAGCGATTTCAATGCTGCCTTCGTATAAATGCATCAGCCAATACCGATTCGCCGGCACATCGCCGCCGGCGGCGGGCAATGGCATGTGATTGCGCTCGGGTTGACGGATGTGATACGGCTCGCCGGTTTCCGGGTTGATGGTCGGTTTGACAAACATGGTTTACCCCTGGGGCAGGTCGAATTGAGTAATGAAATCGGTGACGTGGTCGCCGTTGATGTCGGACTCGGCGTGGAAGGTTAGGAATCGATGCAATGTTGAAGGATCGAAATCCGCCCCCAATGGCATGCGCGGCAAGGTAAATGACACGGCATAGACGCTGCCGCCTAAATCTTGCAGCACGGCGGCAAATAAATTTTTGACGGACTTAGCCCGTAATGAGCCGACACCTGGAACCGTTAAGCCGTTGATAAAGGGAATGACAGCATCCATCATGTCGTAGCAGCCGATAGCCCGGCTGTTGCCGCGCCGGCGCGTGGCTTCATCGGCATCTTTTTGCACGAAGTACACATCGAAAACGCCGTTCAAAAGAGCCGGATTGGCGGGATCGAAATCGCCGCCCAGGAACGATACATAGACAGACGGCGATCTTTGCAACAGCTGCTTGAGCAGCTCGACCGACCAACTGCCCGGCAACGAGCGACATTCGTTCAGTTTGTTCGGTAATTTGGCATTGGCGACGGCGATAATCGCGTCTTCAACGGCTGAAAAGGTAGTCATCATTAGACCCGGCTAAAAACATAGCATTAGTCTAATGAGTGATAAGAAGGGATGGTTTTAAAGGGGTTTAATATTGATCGCGACCAAACACGGAAGCGCTTGATTCAATGAAGGCCGGGGAATTGACCACGACATCGTGATTGGCCTGATCCAAGCCCAGGCTGAAAATACCTTTGCCAATGTCTCTTAAGGTGCGCTTGGCTTCTTCGAAACGCTCTTTCACCAGGTCTGTTGGATACGCACCGTATAGCAAATAACGTGCGATATCGCATTCCAGATGCACCAAAATCGCCGGCGTGTTAACCAAAGGCAAATCCACTTTCGCGGCAATATACCCATTGACGACTTCCTCCGCATCGGACAGCGCTGTATTGACCGTCGTCGCGTTGATCGTGCCGGTGTTGGCCGGATCGGTCAGCGAGAGTAACTCCTCGCTGCCGAAACGGTCGATTAGGTTTTGTTGGGTGGCGTAGGTCATAGATTAAACAGATTGAACACAGTCGGCGTACCGGCCAATGCATTCGCCGCTGCCGAGCCGTGCACGCCTAAGTTGTCGACATAATAGTTAGCAGTACCATTGGTAATCCATTTGCCGCCGTTTGGCGTACTTTCCAATACTGCGGCGATATCGATATAACCTGCCAGGCCCGTAATCGCATTTCCGCGCAATGAATCGTTATAGGCGGTTCTGACGCCATTCTTGGTGACATCGGTTACAGTTTGACCGGCCTGGTCAGCCCAAGCATTTGAGGAAGTAGTCTCGGGTTCCAAAGTAGTTGCGTAAACTTTTTTGCCTGGAAACAATGCAATAAACGATTTAACATTATTTTGCATTTGTGCCAGATTTAACGATGAGTTGTAATCATCGTTCACGTTATACTGTAATAAAATATGAGTTGCGTATTTGGCGGCTGCCAGTCGATTTGTGTGACTACCCAAGAAACCGGCTAACGTATCGCTCGATATACCAATTTTTTGCGTCGCAAAATATGGACCCAACGCCCGTTCGGCATATCCACATAATCCTGCGGCACTAGCTCCCGATCCCTCCCCAATCCCTAAATTTCGCGAATCTCCGTACATGATCCAAGCAGGCCGGTTTGAGAGGCCTACAATGGCATAGGGTCGATAAGCGGCTTGGATTTGGTTGACTGTGCCACCCATCACCAAATCCGCCTGAGTACCCCCATAATTCAGGCCATCGGCTGTATTATTATTCGCGTTGCTACCGCCATATTGTGTGTAAATACATCCTGATGGATTCGACTGCCAAGTCCGAACATAAAATTGAGCATTGGGTGGGATCGGTGTAGATAACGTGACCAAGTCCGACAGCAAAGTGCCGTTGTTCGGTACTACACCTTGATTGTTGCCTCCGAATTTCACCCGATTATAATTTCCAGCAGGATATTCGATCGATGCGGTGAATGTAGCGGGCGATCCGGTTCCTGCCTCCGCTGTCGCTGCATTGGCAAAATTATGCAGCATTATTTGCAGGCTATATTGCGGCAAATCAGATTTATTAGTATGCAACGATCTGCTCATAATGGTCGGCAGAGTGACGCCTTGTTGCTCATTGTAACAACAGCGATTGCCGATATTTCTGAGCAATGGCAAGCCATCGCTACCCAGAGCTATCCACGCACTCCCATCGCAATAATATTTAGTGCCAGACAAAATCTGCGCATACCCCACCCCAAACGCGGCAGGGCTGGGCAACAAATCGGCGGACGCATAAATAATCGGCTCAGACATCACCCCTCCTATTTAGTCGAGTTTTCGACGTTGGCTTGTTCCTCAACTTCAGAACTTGCCTCCGCTGTATGGTCATCCGCCGGCGGCGCAACCTCCTCAAAACTAACCTTCAGATATGGGCTGTTTTCGAGCAACTCGATTTCATCATCCTCCAGCTCATCCAAGGCAATCAACGTCGGCTCCGGATAAAACGCTCGCCCGGCTTCGCAAAAACGTTTAGCAAAGCTACTGACTGAAATATGGGTATAGCCATTGGTTTGTGCCGCGCTGGCGGCGGCTGCTTTTTGCTTTGCCATTACGCACCTACCCATGGTGTGACGATCAGTTTAGCCGCGCTGGTCAGCACGTTGGATTGCGCTGCCGTGCCTTGCGCGTTCGGGATCATGGCCGCGTTCAGCAAGTTCAGCGCGGTTAATTCCAGGCTGGGCGGCACCACCAGCAGATTTGGTTTCACATTCATTGGCTGGCCGTTGTCGGCCTTGAAGTTGCGCATGGCGGCTTTCGCGGCGCTGAAATTCGCTTGATTCAGCGTTTGGGTGGAGCAATAGGCATACTGCCAGAACCCATAACCGGATTGTACCCGGCAATCCACGCCATACCGATACTCTTTGCGGTTGAACACAAATTCGTCCTGGTCATTGACCATCGAGACGAATTTATAGTCCTGCCGTTTTTGGAATATCAGCGGCTTTAAGGGCCGGGAGGTATCCAACAAAAACCAAGGTACTGAAGGACCGCCGGCATTGTAATTGGACACCATCGTATAGCCGCCGCCCTGCGCGTTTTCGACCGGATGATTGGCGTTAAAGAACGGCTGGCCGTCGTAACAGAGATTGGTGAAGCCGTTGGCCAATAAGGGGTATATCAGCGAATCGGGATGCGCTTTCGCATCGTCGCCTAGCTGTTCGAAGAATTTGGCATAAACGCCATACTGATCATCCAGAAAATCGTTCCGACTGACCGTGACGGTATTTTCGAAGTCTCGGTTTTTGAGGGTATATTGATGTGCTTCAAGCGATTGCAATGTGCGCTCGCCAAACCATTCCGAAAACCAGGTCGTTTTTCCCAGCCAGGGATACATGGTCTTATCCGTCGTTGAATTGGTGGTTGTCGCCACCTGCTCATACGTGGATTCAGCCATCTGGAAACCTTGGTTAAAAGACAAGGAGAACGAAGTGAATGCCGCCTGTAAATTACTTTGATTAATTTCCATTGCCTAACCCTTAAAAAATTTTGACCCAAACGCCGGTTGCATCGACGTTGACGATGGTGCCTACGGCACTGGCCCCGGCGCTGCTGGTCGTGACGGTGTTATCGTCCAATGCATAAGCCGTCGCGCCGACATTCGCCAGCGTAATCCCGCTGCCATTGTTAAACCGAAACGCCAAGCCGCGCTGCGCGATCACGTTGATCGCCGCCGCCGCGCCGCCGCTATTATTGGCCTGAAATTCGGCCACGCCGACACAAGCCAGGCCAGTGGCAAGCGACATCGGTACCGCATAGCCCGAGTTATTAATGCCCACTAATGCGCCGACATAAATCACCGCACTGGCCGCGACCGGAAAAGCGGCCTTGCGGCCATCTTTCATCGGGGTATTACGATCTGCTGATAATGCGGTCATGACGCGCCCTCCGCTAATTGTTGTTTATAGGCCAGGTAGTCTTTTTCCGACTGCCCCATGCGTTTGCAAATGGCCTTTTCCTCGACTGATAAGGCCGCTGTTTCGCCGCCGCCGGGTTCTTTGCCGCCGCTTTGCATACCGCCCAAGGCCGCGACCGGCACCGCGTTTTGCAAATAGGCGGACAAGGCGTCCATCGACAGCGTTTTGGCCCATTCCTTCAGGCCGGGCGTGGGCAGCTTGGCTTCATTGATGGCGATCAGTTTTTCCAGCTCATTGCCTTGCAGCTTGGCCGATAGCGCCGCGAATTGGGTTTGCAGTTCATGCACCACGCTGAGCGGTACATACTTGGCAGGATCCGGGTTGGCCGCCAAAGCGGTATGCTGTTTCGCCAGATATGCCGCCAGGCCTTCTGTTTTACCGTCCGAACCAGTAATAATGGCTTTCACCTTATCCAGTTCGTTCGATATTTCCGTTGGAGTTGAGGTTACCGGCAAATTCAGCAGGTAACATAACGCCGCGATCAAATCGTCTTTATCCATCGTCGTAGTCTCATCGTTTAGTAAATAGTCAAAATGGGCGGCGGCCAAATCGTTCAGGCCATCCAGCGCCGGATGATTCACCAGAGCAGCCATGGTCACGGCAATGATTTCGCCGCTTTGCCGGTCGTAGGCCATCACCGGGCTGATGTATCGATATTCCTTGTTCTCGATCATTTGTTTGGCGGCGGCTGTCCATTCCACATCGGTGGCAAACAACCCATCGCCTGGCCGCCATTCCAAATTTCGATACCAACCCGCTGCCGGAGCCGGTTGGCCGTTGGCGCGCGCATTCAGGGTTTGATGGTCATAGTCGATGACATAGGCATCCGCCTGCTTGCCGGCGGCGCTCAAGATCGCCACGGCGCATTGGTTGTTCATGACCCAGCAAGACAATTCCGCCGGTCGGCCATCCTTGGCCCGGAATTTACCATCCGGCAATAACCGAATTTCACTCGGCGCTTGGCCGCCCAACTCAACGAGCTGGGCGGAACACGTCACCACTGCTTTGGCTTTGGGGGAATGGGGTTTAATTTTGCTCATGGGCCGCATTTTGAATGCGTCAGAGCGGCTTTGGTTTTAAAGGGGTTTAATATTGCGTGAGGTGTGGAACGTTCGCTGGTTTTGCACCGGCTGGACTGGATAAAATCGGCTCAAATGCCGCCGCACGGCGTTTATAAACGCTAGCGATGGATTTTTACAGGCCGATATAGCGGTTTTGTACGTTTCGGGGCTTAAAACGCATTGTCGATATGCTGCTCGATGATTTTCAAAATCTCGGCTTCGTCCGCGTTCGACAGGCCTAAAAACGGCCTGGCGGGGATATCGCCCCACAAATGCGGAAACTCGGCTTTCGTGCCGCCGAATTGCTGCATGGCGGCATATTCCATGGGGCTACCAAGGATCAGGGTGTGATCCGAGGCGTTGAAATTAATGCTGTCCATCAGTTCGCCGGATTTGCCCGATAACGGCTTTTTGTTATCCCAGCGCTTTTCGCCTTTCTTACTGAGTAGTTTGCCATCCTTGGATTTAGTGCCGCCGACGGAATGGACGTAGTTGCTGATGGTGGCGTTGCTGTTGTCTTCCCACTTTTCGCCGTCCGGGCCGGTCGTGGTTTCAAAACGATGCTGGGTGGATTCTTTCAGCGCATGCCCAATCACTTTGAATGCCGGCGTGAGATTGCCGGCTGCCGCTTGTAAATTTCGCAAAGCGTTTTGTACTTGTGCAAAATCAAGCTTGATTTCGACTAAATCAGCCATATACTAACCATGGGTTGGGATGGTGAAGCGCTCTTCAATACCTCTCCTGATCGTCCACGAATGAGCGCATTCGTGAGATCCTTATCTGCCATAAATCAAAATCCCTTCTCGCTGCTTATTCAGGTATTTCAAGTTATCGACTGGAATAAACGTCCAGGCTTCCAATTGTCCCTTATTCGCCTGGGCAACTAAGAGCATGCCTTCTTTATCGCCGGTGTCGATCCGCTTGATCACCCGTACCCGCATTTCGGTTTTGCCGGTGCCTTTGTGCCGCTGAATCATGCTCCATACTTCATACGGATCATTCATCAGATCGTCAATGTAGGGCAAATATTTCGCCCGAACCGGATCAATATGCTCGCCCAGGGTTTTGGCGTCGATCATCACCGGATAATTGCAATCGCCACCGACGCTATAAACTTTGCTATCGCCGTGAAACTGTTCGCGCAAAGCGGCTGTAGCTTCGTCCGCTGTAAATAAGCGTTTTGCAGGTGAGGTACTGGATTGATCGATGGGAATCATAGCCGGGCGATGGTTAGAGACATAGTTACCCGGCGTCAACGTTTCCCACGCATCCGCCTTGACCGCCCGCCATTCGTCCATGACTTGCTCGGACAGATTGCGCGGTTCCAGGCTTGCGCCAGGCTCATAGCCCCAACCGTAATCGATGCCCTTGGGCATGGTATGGTTGACGCCGTTACGATCCTGGATGGTGTATTCGCCATTTTCCGGCGCTGCTTGATTGCTGTATTCGGATTTATCCACCGGCGTGACCCGGCAACGGCAGCCCCAGCCATTGGGCGGGTAATGCGTATCCCACCAAGGGTCGTCATGCGCTAAAACGGTGCCGCTCCATTCCTTATGCAAAGGACGTGGATGAGCAACCGTGTCGTTATGGATGTATTTCCAATATGGGCGGGCTTTGATCACGTCCGGGTCTTTCATTTGCTGGTAGCGCCCGGCGGCATAACTGGCCGAAAGATTGGTTTTGTAGATCACCCGCGTGCGCCAATCGTGCCCGGCCTTGGTTTCGGAGCCGGTCCAGCCCTCCCAACCGTGGCGCTGGACAATCGTGTCAAATTCCTTGCGGAACCAATCCAGGCTTTTTCCTTCGTCAATGGCTTTTTGGATGGCGTCATGCAGATCGGTCAGCAGCGCCGCCTTGGTCGCGCCGGCAACGACGAAGGCCCGGTCATGGCCGGACGTTTTGATATCGTCGTAATGCTGGGTAGGCAAATTGAGCTTTTGCCGAAAAAAGGCTTGTTGCTCCGGGAATGGCGTATTGAATTTGCCATCACCACGGGCATTGAAAGCAACCTGGGTCGGCGATAGGTTTAGACCCATCAGCCGCCCTCACGCACATCAAACCGCCCCGACAAGTCCGCCGTTGCAAAGGCTACGGCCATGACTTTAGTCAATTCCGAGCTATCCATTTCGCCATACGCCGCCAACAAATCGTCCCGCAGCGCTACCAACGAATCGGCTTTCTCGACTTTACCACGCAGCACATCCACCCAATCCTTGATGGCCGGCCCGGCATCCTGGGCCAAGATATCAGTTTGCGAATCCACCGAGGTCGGATCAATATCGCCGGCAGGCCCAGGATTATCCACCTGGGCCGTGTCGGACGTCTTCGCTGGGGGTGTATTCTGCGAAAGCGCGACAAGCTTCATAAAGCTCATCATCAATGCCGCCGCATCGACATTGTCAGCACCATCGCCAGGCAGGGCTGTTTTTGTGGGCATTAGAATCGGTTCCCCTTTCACCGGTACCGGAATCTTCAATTTTTGATTCACATAGCTGACCGGTATTTGTGAACCAATGCCAACCAAATTAGGCAACGAATCAGCATATAGCTTTAGGTCATCCGGCTCTTGCGTGTCGGATACAAATGCCGGGCAACGGTCGTCGGCGAACAAGCCATTCAACACGGCCATGGGGTATACCAATTGAGTGCTCAGTGTATTATCGAGCTGGCTGGTATCGTCGTTGCGAATATCCAGCCGCACTTCGTTATGCACATCACCCAGCGAACGATTACCGTGCGCCGCCGTGCTGGATGTCAACGTACCGCCCAAGATGGCTTTTGAAATCGCATCATCCGACCAATCCATCATGATCTTGAACGAATCCGCGTGGCCCTGGCCGCTGACTTGCTGCAGTTCAATTTGCATCGATTCCGGGATGATGCCGGCGGCATGATGGCCGATGGATAACAGCGCATTCATCAAATCCATTTTTTGCTGATCTTCGGTGCCGTCGGCATATTTGCCGATTTTGATGGGCAGCCCGTAGACTTCCAGAAATTCGGCCAGATCGCGCACCGAATAATTTTTGTACAGATACGGCCATGCAAGCGCCCGATGCAATCCGGTACGGGCGATATAGCCGGCCCGCGATTTGTGGAAATGCGCCAACCAGCCGAATGGCGTTAGCGGTGCGCCATACGGCTCGCTGTAATCACGCAGATGCAAGGTGTTTCGGTCGAACGGCGGAACGGTAAACCAGGTCGGTGACCGGTGCGCTAACTCCACCGGTACCCAAAAATTCTGGCGATTCTTGCCCCAGGCCAGCTCCGTGCAGGAATAACCATGCCCCAGCGCATCCAGCAAGTCATAACGGATTTCGCCGATG
>Ga0265327_10002417_pt1 | contig 19757 bp, 19 predicted proteins | sample 41621metaG_FD_202089 | JGI IMG/M metagenome (GOLD analysis project Ga0265327, IMG submission 202089) | Rhizosphere microbial communities from Carex aquatilis grown in University of Washington, Seatle, WA, United States - 4-16-21 metaG | ecosystem: Host-associated > Plants > Roots > Rhizosphere...
GAACCGCAGCATGCGGATCTCCTGTAGCACACCTGTCCGGCCCATCGTCGCCCCCTCCGCTGGAGCGATTCTAAAACCGGTCAGATCACTTGCTACAAACTCCGGACACTTCGCATGTTACCGACAACCGCCAAGCCACCCGCTTGCGAGCACGGCCTCCTGAACGTATAGTCCAGACCCATGACCGAAGCGCGCTTCCCGCACCGCCATCTCCTCGGCATCCAGGGGCTTACCCAGCCGGAGATCTCCACGCTGCTCGACTTGGCCGATGGCTATGTCGAACAGAATCGCTCCGTCGACAAGAAGAAGAACCTGTTGCGGGGGCGAACGGTCGTCAACCTGTTCTACGAGAACTCGACCCGCACCCGCACCTCGTTCGAGCTGGCCGGCAAGCGCCTGGGCGCCGACGTCATCAACATGCAGGTGTCCGCCTCGTCGGTGCAGAAGGGCGAGACGCTGATCGACACGGCGATGACGCTGAACGCCATGCACCTGGACGTGCTGGTGGTTCGCCACCCCGATTCGGGCGCGGTCAAGCTGCTGTCGGAAAAGGTCAACTGCGCCGTCATCAACGCCGGCGACGGCAGCCACGAGCACCCCACCCAGGCGCTGTTGGACGCGGTCACCATCCGTCGCCGCAAGGGCCGCATTTCCGGGCTGACGGTGGCGATCTGCGGCGACGTGCTGCATTCGCGGGTGGCGCGCTCGAACATCCATCTGCTGAACGCCATGGGGGCGCGGGTGCGCCTGGTCGGGCCGCGCACGCTGATCCCGTCCAAGGTCGACCGCATGGGGGTCGAGGTCTGTCACGACATGCGGGCCGGGCTCGAGGACGTCGACGTGGTGATGATGCTGCGCATCCAGAACGAGCGCATGAAGGGCAATTTCATCCCCTCGATCCGCGAGTACTTCCACTTCTTCGGGCTGGACTACGAAAAGCTGGCGCTGGCCAAGCCGGACGCGGTGATCATGCATCCCGGCCCGATGAATCGCGGCGTCGAGATCGATACCGACGTCGCCGACGACGTCGAGCGCTCGCTGATCCGCGAGCAGGTGGAAATGGGGGTGGCGGTGCGGATGGCCTGTCTGGACCTGCTGACCCGCGAGCTTCCCAACAGCGTCGGAGCCGCCTGATGCCCCGCAACGCGTCCGGCCTGGTGGCCTTCATCAACGCCCGTCTGGTCGATCCGGCCGGCGGCTTGGACGGCAAGGGCGCCGTGCTGGTCAACGGCGAGATCATCGCCGATGTCGGCCCCGGCCTGTTTCAGGGCGGCGTGCCCGCCGGCATCGACGTGGTCGATTGCCAGGGCCATGTGCTGGCGCCCGGCCTGGTCGACATGCGCGTCCAACTGCGCGAGCCCGGCGAGGAGCACAAGGAAACCCTGCGCTCGGCCGGCGAGGCGGCGGTGGCCGGCGGCGTCACCTCGATGGTCTGCCTGCCCAACACCGATCCGGTGATCGACGACGTCGCCACCGTGGAGTTCGTCGCCCGCCGCGCCCGCAAGAACGGCCTGGCCAAGGTCTATCCCTACGCCGCCGCCACCAAGAACCTGGAAGGCAAGGAATTGTCGGAAATGGGCATGCTGGCCGAGGCCGGCGCGCTCGCCTTCACCGACGGCACCAAGGCCATCCGCAACGCCCTGGTGCTGCGCCGGGCGCTGTCCTATGCCGCCAATTTCCGCCTGCTGATCGTCCAGCATCCCGAGGAGCCGTCGCTGGCCGAGGGCGGCGCCATGAACGAGGGCGAGATCGCCACCCGCATGGGCCTGTCCGGCATCACCCCGATGGCCGAGGCGATGATGCTGGAGCGCGACATGCGCCTGGTGGCGATGACCGGCGGCCGCTACCACGCCGCCCATGTCTCGACCGCCGAGGGCATCGACATCATCCGCCAGGCCAAGGCGCGCGGGCTGGCGGTCACCTGCGACACCGCGCCACCCTATTTCGCCCTCAATGAACTGGCGGTGGGCGATTACCGCACCTTTGCCAAGCTGTCGCCGCCCTTGCGCTCGGAAGAGGACCGCCAGGCGGTGGTCGCCGGGCTGGTCGACGGCACCATCGACGCGGTGGCCTCGGACCACGCGCCGCAGGATCAGGATTCCAAGCGCCTGCCCTTCGCCCAGGCCGAGTTCGGCGGCGTCGGGCTCGAGACCCTGCTGGCGGTGACGCTGGAGCTGTTCCACAACGGCCACCTCAGCCTGATCGAGGCGCTGGGCCTGGTCACCCACGCCCCGGCTGAAATCCTCGGCCTGCCCGCCGGACGCCTCAAGGTCGGCCACGCCGCCGATCTGGTGCTGTTCGACCCGGCGCGCCCGTGGAAGGTCGAGCCCGACAAGTTCAAGTCGAAATCCAAGAACTCGCCCTTCGACGGCCGTCCGGTGCAGGGCGTCGCCCTGCGCACCGTGGTCGACGGCCGCACCGTCTTTAAACACGATGCCTGAGGCGTCGCCGCTCGTTCTCGCCGGGATCCTCGGATACCTGCTCGGTTCGGTGCCCTTCGGCCTGGTGCTGACGCGGGCGGCGGGGCTGGGCGACATCCGTTCGATCGGCTCCGGCAATATCGGCGCCACCAACGTGCTGCGCACCGGCCGCAAAGGCTTGGCCTTGGCCACCCTGCTGCTCGACGGCGGCAAGGGCGCCATCGCCGCCTTGATCGCGCTGGTCCTGCTGGGGCAGGCGGCGGCGCTGGTGGCGGGCTTCGCCGCCGTGCTCGGCCACAATTTCCCGGTCTGGCTGAACTTCAAGGGCGGCAAGGGGGTGGCGACGACGCTCGGCACCCTGATGGCGGTCTGCTGGCCCGCCGGCCTGGCCTGCTGCGGCACCTGGCTGGTGGTGGCGGGAATTTTCCGTATCTCGTCGCTGGCGGCGCTGGCGGCGCTGGCGCTGGCGCCGGTCTACGCCCAGCTCTTCGCCGGACCGGCCACGGCGGCGATGGCGGCGGGCCTGGCGGCGCTCGGCTTCATCCGCCACCACGCCAACATCCGCCGCTTGCTGAAGGGCGAGGAACCGAAGATCGGCAAGAAGAAGGGCTGATTCGGGGGCGCGATGGAGTCAGGCGGCGCGCGGGCGCACCTCGTCGTCGATCTTCTCGCCGACGGCCCGCCGGGTGACTTCGATATCGTGGGCCGCTTGCAGGCCGAGCCAGAAATCGGCGCTGGTACCGAACAGACGAGCGAGACGAAGCGCCGTATCCGCCGTCACCGACCGGCGCCCGCGCACGATCTCGTTCAACCGGGCGCGCGGCACCTTCAGGGCGTTGGCCAGCGCGTATACCGACAATCCCAACGGATCGAGAAAGTCGTGGCGCAGCACCTCGCCGGGATGCACCGGCGGCAGGCGCGGCGTGTTCGGCTCGGTCTGGTCGGACAGGTCCAGTCGGTCCAGGTCTTCACGGCGAATGGTCATGGGCCACCCCGCTAATGGTAATCGCAGAACTCGACGTCATCGGCACCATCCTCCGACCAAAGGAAGCACACCCGCCATTGATCGTTGACGCGGATGCTGTGCTGGCCCTTCCGGCTTCCGCCCAGCGCTTCCAGACGGTTTCCGGGCGGGCTCCTCAGGTCGGTGAGCGTCACCGCCTTGTCGATCATCATCAGCTTGCGCCGCAACGCGCCGGCGACATCGGCCGGCATGCCCTTCGGGCACAGCCCGACGAATGCGGCAGCGGTGCGCTTGTCGGCGAAGCTTTTGATCATCGCCGACAAGCGTAACGTTGGGCGATACGTATCGTCAAGGGATGCGTCATGGCGGAGCCGTGAGGGGCGGGCGCCCGCCTACCCCGCCAGGTCCTCGCCCCGAGCGGCCTTTTCCAGCAGCGCCACCGTTTCATTGATGCCGTACAGGGCGATGAAGCTGCCCAGGCGCGGGCCCTGGTCCTGGCCCAGCAGCACCTCGTAGGCGGCGCGGAACCAGGATTTCATCTCGGGGAAGGCGGGGCGCTTGCCGGTTTCGTAGACCAGGGTCTGGATGTCCTCGGCGCTCGCCCCGGCCGGCAGGGCCTTCAGCCCCCGGGCGAGGTCGCCAAAGGCCTCGGCCTCTTCCGGCAGGGCCTTGCGGTAGCGCTTCGCCGGCTTGACGAAGTCGCGGTAATAGGCGGCGGCGCAGGTCACCAGGCCGTCGAGGATCGGCGCCGTCTCGGGCGCGGCGCCCGGGGCGTAGCGGCGGATGAAGCCCCACAGCACCGCCTTGTCCTCGGAATTGCAGACGCTGGCCAGGTTCAACAGGATCGAGAAGGACAGGTGGGCCGCCTCGGCCGGCGGCTTGCCGTGGTGGATGTGCCAGACCGGATTGTCCAGTTGCTTGGCCGCGTCCTCCTCGGGGAACTTGCCCAGGAAGGCGAGGTAATCGTCGACGGCGCGCGGGATGACGTCGAAGTAAAGCCGCTTGGCCGCCTTGGGCTTCTGGTACATGAACAGCGCCAGGCTTTCCGGCGGCGCGTATTTCAGCCAATCCTCGACCGCCAGGCCGTTGCCCTTGGACTTCGAGATCTTCTGCCCCTTATCGTCGAGGAACAACTCGTAGGTCAGGTTCAAGGGCGGCTGGGTGCCGAGGATGCGGCAGATGCGGGACGACAGCTCGACCGAGGGGATCAGGTCCTTGCCGCTCATCTCGTAATCGACGCCCAGCGCATACCAGCGCATCGCCCAATCGGCCTTCCACTGCATCTTGCAGCGGCCGCCGGTGACCGGCGTCTCGATCTCGCGGCCGTCCTCGCGGCGGTAGACGATGGTGCCGGCCTTGGCGTCGTGGGCGATCACCGGCACCTGCAAGACCTGGCCGCTGTCCGGGCAGACCGGCAGGAAGGGCGAATAGGTCTGGCGCCGCTCCTCGCCCAGCGTCGGCAGCACCACGTTGATCACCGCGTCGTAATGGGCGAGCACCGCCAGGAGCGCCTGGTCGAGGCGCCCCGACTTGTACCATTCGGTGGCCGACTGGAATTCGTACTCGAAGCCGAAGGCGTCGAGGAAGGCGCACAGCCGCGCGTTGTTGTGCTGGCCGAAGCTGGGATGGGTGCCGAAGGGATCGGGGATGCTGGTCAGCGGCTTGCCCAGGTGTTGGCGCACCATGTCCTGGTTGGGGACGTTGTCCGGCACCTTGCGAAGGCCGTCCATGTCGTCCGAGAAGGCGAACAGCCGAGTGGGGATCTCGGGGGCCAGCAGGTTGAAGGCGCGGCGCACCATGGTGGTGCGCGCCACTTCGCCGAAGGTGCCGATATGAGGCAGGCCCGAGGGACCGTAGCCGGTCTCGAACAGCACGTAGCCTTTGGCCGGCACCTTGCCGCCCAGGCGCTCCAGCAGGGCGCGGGCCTCTTGGAAGGGCCAGGAGGTGGCGGATTGGGCAAGGGCGCGAAGATCGGACATGGCGAACCGTGGGGTCGGAGAAAGGGAAGGGGCGGAAACTAAGCCCGCCGCGAGTCTACGTCAATCGGCGGGGGGTGTCACCAAACGGGGACTGCGCCGCTGATTCGATCCGGCGATGATTCCCAACGTGGGAATCTCCCACATGGAGGGTCGCCATGGCCAACGTCACCGAGCTTAGGAACCATCAGCGTTACGGCGGGCACAGCCTGGTCGCCCAGATCGGCGAGACCGAGGTCGAGGTGTTCAACATCTCGCTGGCCGGGGTCAAGGTGGCGCGTCCCGACGACTGGCGGGCGACCCGCAATCTCGATTTCCACATCATCCCCAAGGTGGCCGGCGTGGTCGAGAAGCGTCACGCGGTGCCGGTTCACGGCCATGTCGTCGGCGACGGCGACGACCATCTGCGCATCGCCTTTTCGACCATCTCCCACACCCTGGCCAATGTCGTCGGTACCCATCTGGCCGACGACGTTCACGAAAAGGCGCAGATCGCCGGGCGGTAGGGCGGCGTTGCCGCCGCCCCCGTCGCCTTCTCCCAACCGGATCAGGCGGCGACCCGCATGTCCGGTAGGAACGAGGCCAGTTGCCGGTCGTCCTTTTCGATGTGGTTGCGCAGCCAGGTCGACAGGTAGTCGAACATCGCCGGAGCCGCGTCCGCCCGTCCGGCTTCGATATCCGCCCTGAGGGTGGCGAAGCGGTCGAGGAACTCCTTGTGCTTGGCGCAATGGTTGGCCCTGTCGCCGTAGCCGCGGCGGAGCATCAGGGCCTCTTCCTCATCGAAATGGGTCTTCACGGTCCGGCCGAGTTCCGAAGAGACGGCGATCGCCGCCTTGCCGCCCTCGCCCGACATCATCTGCCGATAGAAGGCGTTGATCTCGTCGAAGATCTTCCGATGGTGGTTGTCGATCGAGGCGATGCCGAAGGCGAGGTCGTCGGACCAGTGCAGCAGGGTCAGGTCGTTCTTGTCGGCCCGCACCTGGGTCAGGAACCGTCCGACCTCGCCACGGAGGTACTCGGCCTGTATCGAAAGATCGGTGGCGGAGGCCTTGATCTGTTCCGCCGCCGAACCGGTCTCGCCCGCCGCCTGTTCGACCGAGACGATGTTGCTCGACACTTCCTCGGTGCCGGATGCCGCCTGCTCGATGTTGCGGGCGATCTCGCTGGTCGCCCCGGTCTGTTGCTCGACCGCGGCGGCGACGGCGGCGCTGATCTCGCCCATTTCGCCGATCACTTTCGAAATGCTGTCGATGGCCTGGACGGCGTTGCTGGTGCCGTCCTGCACCGCCTTGATCTGGTTGGCGATCTCCTCGGTGGCCTTGGCCGTCTGGTTGGCCAGGCTCTTGACCTCGCCGGCGACCACGGCGAAGCCCTTGCCGGCGTCGCCGGCCCTGGCCGCCTCGATGGTGGCGTTGAGCGCCAACAGGTTGGTCTGGGCGGCGATGTCGTTGATCAGCTTGACCACCTCGCCGATCTTGCCGGCGGTCTCGGACAGCGCGCGGATCTGCCGGGTGGTGGATTGGGCCTCTTCGCCGGCCCGCACCGAAACCGATTGCGACCGCTGGACCTGATGGGCGATCTCCTTGATCGAGGCCGCCAGTTCCTCGGTGGCCGAGGCCACGGTCTGGACGTTGGCCGAAGCCTGCTGCGCCGAGGCCGCCACGGTGGTGGCCTGGGCGCTGGTCTCGGTCGCGGTGCCGGCCATCTGGCCCGACGCCGCTTGCAATTCCGTCGCCGCCGAGGTGACGGATTCGATCACCTTGCCGACGCTGCCTTCGAAGGTATCGGCCATCTTGCGCATGGCGGCCAGTCGGTCGGCCTCGGCGCGGCGCTTCTGTTCTTCCTGGTCGGCCTCCAACTGGCGCACGCGGATCAATTGATCCTTGAAATGGGCCACCGATTTGGCCATCGCGCCGATTTCGTCACCACGGTCGGCGTAGGGAACCGCGACCGACAGATTGTGATTGGCGAGTTGCGCCATCACCCCGGTCATGGCGGCGACCGGCTTGACGATGCCCCGCGCGATCAGGAACGACAGGATGCCGCCCAGCGCCAGGGCGAGAACGGTCATCACGATATTGGTGGTGAGGGCGCCGTCCATGGCGCCGATGGTCTCGGCCTGCAGCTTGTCGAGGAATTGCTCTTGCGACTCATGGGTCTTTCCGGCCAGCTCCGAGAATTCGACGCCGAGCGCGGCCATGACCTTGTAGACCAGATCGTCGAGTTCGGTGGTCGCCGCCGCCACCTCCTTGAACGCCGCCTCGTACTGATTGGCGAGATCCTCCGATTCGGCGGCCAGCGTCTTGCGGGTGGGATTGTGCAGGCGCTTGGTCAATTGTTCGGCCTGGGCGACGAATTGGCGGGCCTCGGCTTCCGATTCGCGACTGAGGTCGGACGACGGCTCGGCGAGGAACTTGTTGGCGGCGAGGCGAGTCAGCATCAGCGCCTCCTCGGCCTTGCCGGCCAGCGCGGCGGCCTCGAAATCGCCGTCGGCCATGGCGGTGCGGACGATCTCGGTCAGATTGCGCCGCGCATGGGCGCCGACGACATTCATCTTCTCGGTGACCAGGCGTTCCTTGTTGGCCTGCAAGGCCGCCACCCGGTCGAAATGAGTGGCGTATTCATCGAACAACGCCTGCATACGGCGCAGATTGGCCAAGCGACCGGGGTCCAGCGTGTCGGCGATGGCCTGCGGCAGCAATTTGCGCAACTCGCTCTGCATCCGCCTGACGTGACCAATGGCCGCGGCATCGCCTTTGGTGGCGACGACGATGACGTTGCGCCGCATCTCGGCGACATCGCCCTTGATGTCGGCGACGCGGACGGCGTTGTCGCCGACCTTGGCGTAGGCGTTCATCCCCGAATGGCCGGAGCGCAGCGCCACCAGGGCGGTCATCGCCAGAACCAGGAGAAGGGTGAGAACGATGCCGAAGCCACCGTAGATTCGGGTGCTGACTTTGACCGAGTGTGGCATTGCGCGATTCCTCTGCTTTTTCGGCGCCCGTCCCGGCGGGCGTCGAAAGTCTGTCGCCATCCCAGGGTGCATACTAAAGCATGCGAATTTGGCGGCGTTAGCCAGCAGAGGTCTATCGCGCTCCATACCTTTGTTACGTGTTTGCGTCGAAAGGTGGAGGTAATATTGCGTGAGGCGCTAGAGCGGCGGAAGCTGTTCCCGTTTTCGGATAAGGGGCCCTCGCGCCGCCTGACAGCTACCGGTTCAAGCCCTGCTTGGGGCCCTCGGCCAGTTCGTCGCCCAGGCGGCGGTCGCCGTAACGTCTTGCGCTATATGTCGCGTGGCGTTATGGTTTCGCCATGATCGTCTCGTTCCGCTGCGAGGAAACCCGCGCCATCTGGAGCGGTGAGCGAAGCCGGCGGCTGCCGCCGGATATTCAGCCGACGGCGCTGCGCAAGCTGCGCCTGTTGGCGGCGGCCAAGCGGTTGGAGGACTTGACGGTCCCGCCCGGCAACCGGCTGGAGGCTTTGCGCGGCGACCGCGCCGGGTGGCACAGCATTCGTATCAACGGCCAATGGCGCATCTGCTTCCATTGGTCGGAGGGAGGCGCCAGTGACGTCGAAATCGTCGATTACCACCGCTGACACCCTGCCCAATCCCCATCCCGGCGAAATTCTCGCCGAGGAATTCATGACGCCGATGGGGCTATCGCAGAATCGGCTGGCGCGGGCCATCCACGTGCCGCCGCGCCGCATCAACGAGATCGTCAACGGCCAGCGTGCCGTCACCGCCGATACCGATCTGCGGCTGGCCCGCTATTTCGGGGTGTCGGAAGGATTCTTCCTGGCGTTGCAGACGGAATACGATCTGCTTGAGCGCAAGCGTCAATTGGGCGGCGTCCTGGACACCATCCAACCACACGCCGCCTGACAGCCTATCGCTCCAGCCACGCCTGGAGCATCAGCGCGCCCCACAACTCGTTGCTCCAATCCTTGCGCCCCGACTGGTGCTCGTCCCAGGCGTGGCGGACCGGGGCCGGGTCGATCAGGCCCTGGGCCTTGAGCCGGGCGGGGGACAGCAGATCGCCGGCCCAGTCCTTCAGCGTCGTGCGCATCCAGTGGCCGACCGGCACCTCCAGCCCCTGCTTGGGGCGATCGGCCAGTTCGTCGCCCAGGCGGCGGCGCAGCACGTCGCGCAGCACCAGCTTGCCGCCGGCGGCGCCCAGCTTGAAGCCGGTGGGCAGGCTCCAGGCGAAGGCGGCGAGATTGTGGTCGAGGAAGGGCAGCCGCGCCTCAAGGCTGGCGGCCATGGTGGTGCGGTCGGTCTTGACGCACAGATCGTCGGGCAGATAGGTCAGCACGTCGGTCAGCATCGCCTCGGACGCCGCGTCGGCCAGGGTGAAGGGATCGTCGAAGCGGGTGGGGAAGGGGTGCGCCCCGGCCACCTTCGGCGGGCGGCCGCGCCACAGGGTCCGAAGATTGCCGACCAGCGCCGCCGGGGCGGGCGCCCCGAGATCGCGGGCCAGCTTGGTCAGGCGGTGGCCGGGATGGCTGCGGCGCTTGCGGCCGATCAGGTCGCCCAGCGTCACCGCGATGCGGTCGATGGCCCCGGCCGGCAGGCCGGCCAGCAGGCGCCCCAGGGCGAAGCGGCCGGGGATACGCTCCAGCGCCGCCCAGCCCGCCGCCGCCGCCGGGTGGGTGGCGTAGCCGCCGAACAATTCGTCGGCGCCGTCGCCCGACAGCGCCACCTTGACCCGCGCCCCGGCCAGCCGGGACAGCAGCGCCACCGGCAGCGCCGCGGCGTCGCCCACCGGCGCGTCGAGGATGGCGGCTAGGTCGGGGATGGCGGCCAGCGCCTCGGCCTCGCCCACCGGCAGTTCGGCGTGGTCGAGCCCCAGATGGGCGGCGACCTTGGCGGCGTGGCGGGATTCGTCCAGGCAGGAATGGCCGAAGGCGATGGTGAAGCTTTTCAGCCCCGGCGCCGTCTCGGCGGCCAGACTGGCCAGCAGCGACGAATCGATGCCGCCCGACAGGAACACCGCCACCGGCACGTCGGCCCTGAGGCGCCGCGCCACCGAGGCCGACAGCATGGTTTCCAGCTTTTCCGACGCCTCGGCGAAACTTCCGCCGAAGGGGGTAACGCGGGTGGCGACCTCGCGCGCCGACCAATAGGCGGCGACGCGTTCGTCGCCGGGACCGGCATCGGCCTCGAGCACCAGGGTGGCGGCGGGGGGCAGGGCGCGGATGGCGCGATAGGGCGAGCGCGGCTGGGGCACCCAACCGAAGCGCAGATAGGCGGCGAGCGCGTCGGGATCGAGCGCGCGGTCGAAGGCCGGGTGGTTTTCCAGCGCCTTCAATTCGGAGCCGAACAGCAGGGCGCCGCCGCACCAGCCCCAATAGAGCGGTTTCTCGCCGAAGCGATCGCGGGCCAGGGTCAGGCGGCGGTCGCGGCGGTCGTACAGCGCCAGCGCGAACATGCCGTCCAGCAAGGCCAGCGTTTCCTCGGTGCCGAAGCGGGCCAGCGCCTCGAGCAGCACCTCGGTGTCGGAATGGCCGCGCCACGGCACCGGGTCGAGCGCGGCGCGCAGCTGTTCGCAATTATAGATCTCGCCGTTGAAGACCAGCACGTAGCGGCCACAGCGGGATTGCATCGGCTGATGCCCGGCCGGCGACAGGTCGATGATGGCCAGACGCCGGAAGGCCAGCGCCAGCCCGGCCTCGGCGTCGGTCCACACGCCGGCGTCGTCGGGGCCGCGATGGACCGTCGCCGCCGCCATCGCCTCGGCGGCGGCGGCCAGTTCGGGCGCCGGTCGTCGCCAGCCGATGAACCCGGCCAATCCGCACATGAAACGCCCGCCCCCTCACACCATCACCGGTCGGCGATGTGAGCTTCGGGGCGGTCGATTGTCAAAGAAAACTTGCGGCGGCCGTCAGCACTTGGGGATCGGGTAGGCGGTCAGCGACACCGTCACCGTGTCGGCGAACAATTGCCAGCCGTCGCGCCTTTGCGCGAAGACGATCCGCAGGCGTTGGCCCGGCGCCACGATCCGGAACAGGGCGCCATCGTCCGCCACCGGCTCGACCGCCAGAGTCCGCCAGTCGTCGCCGCCGGTCTGATCGGAGGTCGCGGCCTCCTTCACCTCCCAGCGGTGGTCGGGGGCGAGCGGGGGCTTCAGGCGGATCAGCAATGGGCGGTAGCTGTCGAACCATGCGCCGAGTTCCTCGCCCTCGACGGTCAAGGTCGCCGGCGCGGGTGGCGGCGGCGGCGGGCCGACGGTGATGACGACGATTCCCGGCGCCGGGCGACCCTTGGCGGGAAGGTAGCGCAACGGAATCTCGACCCGGCCCTCGGCCTTGCCCCACAGCCAGATCTTGACCGCCGCCGCCTCGACATTGGCGCCGTCGATTTGCTGGGCCCGCCAGGAAAGCCGGTCGGTATCGCCGCTTTCGCCGATCTCCCAGCGGTCGCCGCTTTGGCGGATGCCCAGCCGAAGGAAGCCCGAGGTTCGCATCGGCAGGCCGCCGGAGACCACCCCGACCATCACCCCGGACGGCACGCCGTCGATCGACAGCGCGAGCGGGCGATAGATGCCGCCATGGGCGTCGACGCCTTCCGACATGCACGCCCGCGCTTGCCCGGGCGTCGCCATCAGGGCCAAGGCCAGCGCCACCCAGACGCGAAGCCGGCTCATTGGCCGAGGCTCGCGCAGAAGGAATCGTCGCTGGCGCCGCACACCGCCTCGACGACGCGGTGGGGCCAGCTTTTAACGCAGCGGGAATTGTAGTGCTCGATCTTGGCTTTCAGGATGCTCTTGTTGTTGTTGTATTCGTCCTTGTCGGCATTCAGGTCGCGCACATGGGTGTTGTAGTTCTGGAATTGCGTGTTGGCCAAGTAGCGAAAGAACGAGGCGTCGTACTGGTTGGCGCTGGCGTTGATCGCCGCCTGGGTGTTGTCGAGCCCCTCCTTTTCCGCCTGCAGCGCCTCCCAGCCCCGTCGCAGCTGTTCCATCTGCTCCTTCAGCCGGTCGCTCGCCGCCTGGTTGGCGTTGGCCTCGTTGCGGCAGGACCGGAACTCGTCGATGGCGTCGGCCTCGGCCTGTTGCCGCCGGGCGTCGGCGCGGGCCTCGTCCTCTTGCTGGCGACGTTTGACGGCGACGGCTTCGGCGTTGGCGCGCTCGGCCGCCGCCTTGGCGTCCGCCGCCTCGCGCTTCAGGCGCTCGATTTCGGCCTTGGCGCGGGCGGCTTCGGCGGAATTGTCCGCCGGCGGCGCTGTCTCTCCCTTGCCCAACCCGGCGAAATAGAACCGCCCCTCGATCGGCGAGGAGGACAGCCAGGGCTGCTGGTGACCCCCGGTCGACTTCTTCACCGCCAGTCCGACCTCGTTGAAGGTGTCGAACAGGTCGAGGCCGGGGGTGCGGATGGCCTTGGCCAGCGCCTCGGCATAGGGGCTGTGGCCGTTGTCGCCGTCACGGGCGACGTTGCCGGGCTGGGTGGCGAAGGCGATGGCGGTGCCGGCCGGCGCGGTCATGGTCGCCAACCCGTCGCCGGTCGAGCGCAGGCCCTTGCCGCCCAGGGGATTGTTGCGGCAGGCGTCGAGGATGACGATGTTCAGCCGGTTGCCGGCGTTGCCCATCTCGTCGAGGACGAAACCGACATCGACCAGCTCGTATTTCACGTCGGATTCGTCGGCCACCTTGGCCGAGACCGGCGCCATGTAATTGGTGCCTTTGACCTGCAAGCCGTGGCCGGAATAATAGAACACCCCCACCGCCCCCTCGCGCAGGGCCTTGCCGAAGGCGCGGATCGCCTGTTCCATCGCCGGGCGCTCGGCGTCGAGCAGCGGGCCGTTGCCGATCAGCCGGAAGCCCAGGCCGCCCAGCGTCTCGGCCATCAGCCGGGCGTCGGCGCGGGCGTTGCGCAAGGTCGGGGCGAAACGGTAGCTGTCGTTGCCGATCACCAGCGCCACCCGCTTTTCGGTCGCCGCCAGGACCGGCGACGCGGTCAGGGCGAACAGAGCGGCCACCACCGCCCAGCCGAAACGGCGCAGCATTTTCCCCCGTCCGCAATCAGCCATGGCGTCCCCTCCAGCCGACGGACAGGCGACCACGGAAGCCGAACCCTGTCAACGTGTCCCCGGTGTCGCTCATCGCCGGCCGCTCAACGCGTCCCGCCATCCGGGCGGAACCGCCACCGCGCCGGCCGGGAATTGCGGCAGCAACCTTAGCTCCAGCGGTTCGCCGTCCTCCCGCCGCTTCACCAGCAGCACCGGGAAGCGCAGCAGCCGGGCGGAATGGGGGGACAGGATGGCGCCGGTGGCGATGATCCGTCCGTCGCCGACCAGGGCGAAGCAATGCTCGGGCAATGCCGCCACCTCCTCGGTCCGCCCGTTCTCGCCGGCGAGCGTCACATGCCCGTCCGGCCAAATCAGGCGGGCATCCTCGGCCAGCAACCGCGCCGAGGCGGTGGGCGGCGTCACCGCGGCGGCGGCGCGCGTCGGGCAATCGGCCAGGACGTGGCGCGGGTCGGGCTCGACGATCCACAGCCGGAGGTCGGCGGCCAGGGCCGACGGCAGCGGCAGCGCCGCCAGCAATCCAGCCAGAATCGCGGGTTTCGTCGTCACGGACGATTGAGGATCGTATCGACGCGGCGGTTCTTGGCCCAGGCGGCTTCGGTGTGGCCGGGGTCGCGCGGACGTTCCTTGCCGAGCGAAATCACCGTGACGCGCTCGGGGGCGATGCCGGCCGCGACCATGGCGCGCTTGACCGCCTCGGCGCGGCGCTGGCCCAGCGCCAGATTGTATTCGCTGGTGCCGCGCTCGTCGCAATGGCCCTCAAGGACGACGGTGGCGTCGGTTTCCCGCTTCAGCCAGGCGACCTGACTCTCAAGGACAAGCTTGGCCGCCGCGTCGAGGTCGAGCCGGCCGCCGCCGAAATGGATTTCGGCGACGAAGGCCGCCCGCTCGATCCGCCGGCTGGGCGGCGGGCCGTAGACGACCGGGTGCATCGCCCGCATGTCGGCGACCTCGACCGGCGCCTCTTCGGAGTGGAGGGCGCAGCCGCCGCTCGCCGTCGCCAAGGCGGTGGCGGCGAAGCGCAGCAGGAAATCGCGTCGGGTATCGCTCATCACAGCTCTCCGATCTTCGCCAGGCCGCAGGTGGCCATGGCGGGGTCTTCGGGATCGAACAGGTGGAAGCCGCCACCTTCGCACAGATCCCAGTGGTCACAGGTCTGGCACGAGGCGGGCGCGGCGGCGCGGCGCCCCCGGCGGAAGCGGGCGAAGCCGTCGGCCCACAGGTCGAGGAAGGCGCGGTCCCGGATATTGCCCTCGACCAGGCGGCGCGAGACGCTGGGGCAGCCGGTGACCGAACCGTCGTGCAGGATCGAGGCGATCACCGTGCCCGAGCCGCAATAATGCATGGTGTCGCGGACCCGGCACTCCCAGTTCGGCCCCCAATAGCCCTCTTCGCTCAGGGTCACGATGATGTCGTCGCGGTCCCGGCGCGACGCGGCGACGAAGGCCAGCAATTGCCGGTATTGGTCGCCGGACAGCATCAGCCCCGAGCCGCGGCCGGCGCGGCCGCGCGAGAACACCGGCGTGAACCGCACTTGCGGCACCCCCAGGGCGGCCAGATGATCGACGAACGGTTCCAGCCGGTCGATGTTGAGCGTGCTGACGCAGCAGATGACGTCGAAGGATTCGTAAAACCGATCGGCCACCAGCCGGGTCAGCGCCTCGGACACCCGGCGGAAGGCGCCCGGGCTCTGGCGGAGCGAATCGTGGGCTTCCTCCAGCCCGTCCAGGCTGACCGAAATCGTCGACAGCCCCGCCGCCTTCAGCGAATCCAGGCGGGCGGCGTCCAGCGGCATGGCGTTGGTGGTGATGCCCCAGGCGAAGCCGAGGGTGGCGGCGAAGGCCCCGACCTGTTCGATATCGGGCCGCATCAGCGGTTCGCCGCCGATGATCGCCAAGGTGATGGTGGCGGGGTCGTGGGCTTTGGCGATGGCGGCCAGTTCGCGCTTGATGGCCTCGGGCGGCAATTCGCGGTCGCGGGTGGAATTGTCGCGCAGGCAGTCGCTGCCGCAATGACGGCAGGCGAGATTGCAGCGCAACGTCGCCTCCCAGAACAGGTAGCGCAGCGGATGCTCCGCCGTCAGCCGTTCCTTGTCGGCGATGAAGCCTTCCAATCGGTCGGCCAGGACCTCGTGGCGGTTCATCGGCGGGGCGCCCATGCCCGCGCCCGATTCTCGGCCTCGGCGATCTGAGCCGGGCTCATGGTCTCGGCCATCACCGCGCGGCTGCCGTCCGCCTGTTCATGCCCCTGGCCGGCGGCAAGGTCGAACCAGGCATAGGCGGCGACCGGGTCCCGGGCGACGCCACGCCCCATGCCGTAAAGCAGGCCCAGCTGGAACTGGGCCTCGACGTCGCCTTGCTCGGCCGCCTTGCGGTTCCAGACGGCGGCTTCGGCGAAGTCCCGGCGGACGCCATGACCGGCGGTGTAAAGCCAGGCCAGCCGGCGCTGGGCCTTGGCGTCGCCCTTCTCGGCCGCCATCCGCAGCCATTTCGCCGCCTCCCGGTACTGGTCGGCGTCGCCGGGGCCGTCGGAATAGAGCAGCCCCAGGGCGGCCTGGCTGGCGACGTCGCCTTGCTCGGCCAGCGGCCGCAACCGGGTGATCCTCTCGTCGTCATCGTCCATCGCGGCGGCCGTCCCGACCGACAACAGCAGACCGAGCAGGCCGATCAGCGGCATTTTCCGGTTCATGCGGCACCTTCGACCAGGTCGAGAACGCGCAGGAAGGTCGAGCCGCCGACTCCGTCCTCGTCGTCCCACAAGGACTGGAATTCCCGGCGTCGTTCGCGCAGATCCTCGTCCAGGCGCGCGGCGTAGGTCGCGGCCTCGCCCCGATCGGCGGCGGCGAGCGCGGCTTCGACCTCGCCGATGGCGGCCAAGGCGAGCTTGGCCCGCCCCAGATCGCCCCGCCGCAGCAGGACGGCGGCGTAGTCCCGTTCGTCCCGCACCACTTTGCCGATCGCCGCGATCAAAGCTTGTCTTGTCACCACGCCCCCCTCGGCACGGCCTGGATGATAATCCGCGCCCGTCAATTTGGGATGGAGAAATATCTGACCATCCTCGCGTGTCGAATTCATGGCAGAATTCGGCCGGAACGATGGTCAAAGGGGGGGGAATGATCCGACGATTGCTTCTCGCCGTTGCCGTGGCCTTGCCGCTGTCCGCCGGTTCGGCGGCCGCCGGTCCGCTTGAAGATGGGCTGAAGGCCATCGACGACGAACGCTTCGAGACCGCGGCGCGCCTGTTGCGGCCGTTGGCCGAGGGCGGGGCAGCCTTGGCCCAGTCGGGATTGGGCGTGCTGTATCTGAACGGCTGGGGCGTGCCCGAGGATCGCGCCGAAGCCCTCAAATGGCTTCGATCGGCGGCGGCCCAAGGCGAGGGCCGCGCCCTCTACAGCCTGGGGCTGATGTCGCTCAACGGCCTGGGGGTGCCGCAGGACGACCTTCAGGCCTACGCCTGGTTCGATTGCGCCGACCGGCGGGGGGAGGGGAACGGCGCCATCGGACGCGATTCCCTGGCCCAGCGCATGCCGCCCGAGCGGGTGGATCAGGCCCGCATCCTGGCCCGCGCCTGGGCGCCGGCGACGGCTTCCCGTCTGCCGGGCGATGTCTTCCGCGACGCGCCGGGCCTGCCGGAAATGGTGGTGGTGCCGGCCGGCGGTGCCGTCATCGGCACCTCGGCGGCGGAAGCCCTGCGTTTCGACCTCGCCGAGGAATTCGCCCGACGCGAGCGCCCGCAACATCGGGTGGACATCGCCCGGCCGTTCGCCCTGGGCCGCGATCCGGTGACCTTCGCCGAATGGGATGCCTGCGTCGCCGATGGCGGCTGCGGCGGCTACCGGCCGGCGGATTCCGGTTGGGGGCGCGGCGACCGTCCGGTGGTCAACGTCAGCTGGGACGACGCCCAAGGCTATGTGGCGTGGCTGAACCGCAAGGTGCGGGGAACGTCTTATCGCCTGCCCAGCGAGGCCGAATGGGAATACGCGGCGCGGGGCGGAACATCGACGGCGCGGTGGTGGGGCGACGCGATCGGCACCGGCAATGCCAATTGCGATGGCTGCGGCGGCCGCTGGGACGGCAAATGGAGCTCGCCGGTCGGCAGCTTCCTCCACAATCCGTTCGGCCTCTACGACATGCTGGGCAACGTCTGGCAATGGACGGCCGATTGCTGGAACGAGGATTACGTCGGTGCCCCGGGCGATGGCCGCGCCTGGATGACGGGCGCCTGCGATCGCCATGCGATTCGCGGCCATTCCTGGTCCAGTCCGGCCAATTTCGTCCGCGCCGGCGCCCGTGGCCGCGACAACGCCGGGAGCCGCTACCCGCTTACCGGCTTTCGGGTCGCCAGGACGCTTCCCTAAGTCGGTCGCATCCGGCGGTGGAAGGGAACGCTTTACTTGCGCACAACTCTGATTGAAGCTGGCGGTGTCGGCTGAGTCGGGGGAACCATGGCGGACTCGCGACCGGGACCTGAAACGAGTGACGCGCCGCGCCGGAATCCGGTGCGGTGGCTTTGGGGTGTGACGATTGTCGTCAATCTCGTCGTCTATGCGGCGGTTGTCGCCGCCCTCGGTCACAGCCGCGGCCGGTACGAGCAACAGGCCGACATCACCGTCGAGAATCTATCCGCCGTCCTGCACCGCGCTTTGGCCGACGAGATCGAGAAGATCAATCTCACCCTGCTGGCGGTCATCGACGAAATCGACCGCCAGACGGCGGCGGGCGGCGGCATCGATCCCGGAGGTCTCGCCGGCACGCTGGCCCGGTACGACCAGCGTTTGCCCGAGGCCGTCGGGGTAAGGGTCACCGATGCCGACGGGATCGTTCAGTACGCGGTGAACGCGGTTCGTACCGCCAAGGCCGATATCTCCGGCTACGAGCATTTTCAGCGCATGAAGACCGCCTTTTCAGCCGGGAATTCCGGCTTGGTGGTGTCAAAGCCGGTGTTGGGGGCGGTCAGCGGCCATTGGGTGCTGGTCTTCGCGCGCGGCTATAAGCGTTCGGATGGATCTTTCGGCGGGCAGGTCCATGTGGCGCTGCCGATCAATTACTTCATCGAGCTTTTCTCAACCATCAAGCTCGGTTCGCAGGGGGCGGTGGCGCTCTGGCATGACCAGCCGACCCTGGTCGCGCGTTACAGCCCCAATGGAACCCCCCAAACGCCCGAAGCGAAGGCCGCGGCGTCGCCGCAATTGGCGGCGCTGCTCGCCGGCGATCAGGCGGCGACCCATTACCAGGCGATTTCGGGCCCGGACGGCGTCGCTCGCCGCTTCTTCTTTCGCAAGATCGACGGGATGCCGCTTGCCGTCAATGTCGGTCTGGCCGAGGCCGACTTCCTGGCTCCGTGGCGCGACGAGGCGATCAAGACGGTGGGGCTGGCGCTCGCCTTCACGCTGGTCACGATCCTGGCGGCCTGGAGCCTTCGCCGCAACTGGCGACGCCTCGACGACGACAGGGCGTTTCTCGATTCGCTGCTGAAAAGCATTCCCAATCCGGTGTGGTATCGGGATGTGGCGGGCGTCAAGACCGTCCGCAATCCCGCCTGTCTGCGGCTGCTTGGCGACCGGGAGTTCGGGGCGGGGGGCGCGGGCGAGGAACATGTGGTCGACGAGGACGGCAACGAGCGCGTCCTGGCCGTCAGCCGGACCGTTCTCACCGATGCCCACGGCCGGCCGACGGGATCGTTGGGCGTCGCCCACGACATCACCGAGCGCGAACATGGCGAACGGGCCTTGCGGGAGACGGTGCGGCGGCTCGACGCCTCCAATCAGGACCTGGAGCAATTCGCCTATGTCGCCAGCCACGATCTGCGCGAACCGTTGCGCACGATCAGCAGCTACCTGTCGCTGATCGAGCGGCGTTTCGGCGAGCGATTGGCCGGAGACGGCGTCGAGTTCCTCGCCTTCGCCCGTGACGCGGCCAAGCGAATGGACCAGCTTGTCCTCGATCTGCTGGATTTTTCCCGGATCGAACGCAAGGGGGCCGCCATCGAGCCGGCCGAAGCGGGGCCGCTGGTCGACGAGGCCCTTCGCTATCTGGCCTCGCTGATTGCCGAAACCGCCGCGACCATCGAAGTGTCCGAGGCGGTCGGCGCGGCCTGGATCAAGGCCGACCAGAGCCAGATCGTTCGGCTGTTTCAGAATCTGGTCAGCAACGCGCTCAAATACCGGGCGGATGGGCGCCCCCCCCATTTGCGGATCGGCTGCGTCCGCCGTGGCCGCATGTGGGAGTTCAGCGTCGAAGACAACGGTATCGGCATCGAGCCGCAATATTTCGAACGAATATTCGGCATCTTCCAGCGCCTGCACGCGGCGGGAAAATACGAGGGTACGGGGATCGGTCTGGCGGTCTGCAAGAAGATCGTCGAGCGCCATGGCG
>Ga0265327_10002418_pt1 | contig 19750 bp, 18 predicted proteins | sample 41621metaG_FD_202089 | JGI IMG/M metagenome (GOLD analysis project Ga0265327, IMG submission 202089) | Rhizosphere microbial communities from Carex aquatilis grown in University of Washington, Seatle, WA, United States - 4-16-21 metaG | ecosystem: Host-associated > Plants > Roots > Rhizosphere...
CAGAATGTCGCCACGAACAATAGTATATTCCAGGTGTTCGATAATACCGCGTATGTCGCTTTCGGCATACTCGCCATCGGCTGTCAATTTTTCAACGACGGCATTTCTAATATCTCTCAATAACTCTTGTCTGACCAATTTTTCTGCAACTTGATAGGCGGATTTAATGCCTGCTTCAACTTCTGCGGTAACCCGTTTTTTAAGTTCGGCATTAACTTCTGGCGCTATCCATTCAACCACGCCTTTACCGGCAGCGGCTGCAAATTCGTTAATGGCGCTAATGGCGACTTGCATTTGCTGATGACCGAACAAAACCGCACCGAGCATTATTTCTTCAGACAGATTGTCGGCTTCGGACTCTACCATTAATACGGCATGAGCTGTTCCGGCAACGACCAATTCCAGCTGTGATTCTTTTAATGCGGCAGGCGTTGGATTTAATAAATAGCCGCCATCTTTATAACCGACCGTAGCTGCACCTACCGGCCCGTTAAAAGGCAAGCCTGAAACTGCCAGAGCGGCAGACGCACCTAATAAAGCGGGAATTTCGGGGTTAACTTCAGGATTCAACGATATGACGGTAGCGATAATCTGAACTTCATCGGTATAGCCCTCAGGGAAAAGAGGACGAATAGGTCGATCAATCAGCCGGGAAGTTAAGGTTTCTTGTTCGCTGGGACGGCCTTCTCTCTTAAAAAAACCGCCCGGTATTTTGCCAGCTGCGTAAGCTTTTTCTTGATAGTTAACAGTCAACGGAAAAAAATCGCCGCCATTTGCCAGCTTTTTACCAACGACGGTGACCAACAGTGTTGTGCCATCTACATCAATCATAACAGCACCGTCCGCTTGACGTGCTACTTCACCGGTTTCTAATTTAACGAGTCGATCGCCGTACTGAAATTCTTTCCTGATAGGATTCACTATAAGGTTCCTTTGCGAGGTTGATTAAGGAGTGGTTGTCGGGCTTACGCCATCGCTCTTATGCGCCTGGGCAAACCCGACTTACAGCAAAAGCGGCACAGAGGTTATGCCGCCTTTTTAAAGCGTTACTTACGTAAACCCAGACGATCAATCAATGAACGGTAACGGTTTACGTCTTTATTCTTTAGATAATCCAGCAACTTACGACGCTGATTAACCATACGCAATAGTCCACGACGTGAATGATTGTCTTTTTTGTGTTCTGCAAAATGCGGTGTTAAATGAGTAATATGCGCTGTTAATAACGCAATTTGAACTTCCGGTGAACCGGTATCGGTTTCCGATTGACGATACTCTTCGACGACCGCTTTTTTTTGTTCTGCAGTAAATGGCATTTGTAATCCCTATTTAGATTAAAAATTAAAAAATAAAGCCATCGGAATGATGACTCCTTAAGTACACTGCTTCCACGATAGGGTGTAGGAACAGGTGTATTCTTGCTGCCGGAACATGCAACTCCGGCAATTTCGCGCTTATACCCTTGAACGGGATTCAGAGCAAGTTAAACAATTTTTTAGGCGTTAGTTTACCATCCATTAGAATTTCTCCCAAGCCCAAAAATACCGCATCATTGTACATGCGCACCGTATTTTGCCTACTTTCCGGACTTACGTCGGCAGTCTTGGCATGCGGCTTTCCGGCTGCGCTCAAGGCAGTGTCATTGAAGGATGCGAGTTTGAGCGATTGACCGTATTTTATGCAAATTGCCTGTTCATCAGACAGCTGCACAGCGGGCAAAGCTTTCAGCGGTTTATCGACATCAATCAAACATTCAAACAAGCTTTGTTGATCCATTGCCGTCAATTGTTCAATGGTTTTGGCATCCTCAATATTGAACTGCCCCGCTTCCAGCCGGCGCAATACCTTTACCGTTCCGCCGCAACCCAACATGTGCCCGATGTCTTCAGCCAGCGACCGGATATAAGTACCTTTTGAGCAAAACACGTCCAAGGTCAACTGATCTTTAGAAAAATCCAGCAACTTTAATTCGAATATAGTGATGTGCCGGGCTTTACGCTCAACGGTTTTGCCTTCCCGCGCCAGCTCATACAGTTTTTTTCCGTTGTGCTTTAAAGCCGAGTACATCGGCGGCACTTGATCGATTTCGCCGGTAAATTTTTTCAGGCAAGCCAGGATGTCGTCAACGGATAGCTCCGGCACCGGCTTAGTCTCTATAACAGTGCCTTCGGCATCGCCGGTATCGGTCATAACACCGAGCTGAACGACAACCTGATAACGTTTATTATCGTCCAGCATCAATGCAGAGACTTTAGTCGCTTCGCCGAAACAAAGCGGCAACAAACCGGTAGCCAGAGGATCGAGGCTGCCGGTATGCCCGGCCTTGTTGGCATTAAACAAGCGCCGAACTTCCTGCAAGGCTCTGTTTGAAGATACGCCCAAGCGCTTGTCTAACAGCAATATGCCGTGAATATTGCACCCGGACTTGCGTTTACTCATCAAATCTAACCTTCGTTGTGCTTACCCAAATCACTTAACAGCGCTGAAACCCGCATACCGGTATCAAACGAATCATCGTAATAAAAACGCAATTCGGAGATATGCCGTAAGCGCATTCTTTTGGCTAATTGATGCCTGATCACAGGGGCCAACTCGTTCAGCCATTTAACATTGGCTTTTTTACCCTGCTCATCAACGTTCAATACCGTAACGTACACTTTGGCAACGGCTAGATCTTTAGTGACTTCAACTTCATTGATAGTAATAAAACCCAACCTCGAATCATCAATATCGCGTTGCAGAATCAACGAAAGTTCTTTCTGCATCTGCGATGAAACTCGAGCATTACGACCAAATTCTTTTGCCATAAATTTACAATTCCCGTTTAACTTCTACGCGTTCAAATACTTCGATCTGATCGCCCGGCTGCACATCATTGTAATTTTTCACTCCGATACCGCATTCCATGCCCATCTTGACTTCGGCCGCATCGTCTTTAAAGCGACGTAAAGATTCCAGCTGCCCTTCATAAATCACCACGTTATTACGCAGCACCCGTATCGGCAGATTCCTCTTCACATAACCGTCAATGACCATACAACCGGCAATCGCGCCGAATTTAGGCGATTTAAACACATCGCGCACTTCGGCAAGACCGACAATCTGTTCTTTAATTTCAGGCGCCAACATACCGCTGATGGCTTTTTTAACCTCATCAATCGCTTCATAAATGATGCTGTAATAATGCAGGTCGATGCCTTTTTCTTCAATCAATCTTCGTGCGGCCGCGTCGGCCCGAACATTAAAGCCCATCAAAATAGCACCGGAAGCCAGTGCTAAATTGGCATCGCCTTCATTAATACCGCCAACGCCGCCAAAAACGACTTTAACTTCAACTTCGTCGTTCGACAGCCCGACCAAAGAACCACGCAATGCTTCCAAGCTGCCCTGAACATCGGTTTTAAGCACCAGATTGACGCTGGCGATTTCACCGGTGGTCATTCTGGAAAAAACCTCTTCCAGTTTAGAAGCTTGCTGTACCGCATGCCGTGACAGTTTCTTACGATCTTCACGATGCTTGGCCAGATCTTTGGCGATGCGCTCGTTTTGCACCACCAGAAATTCATCACCGGCATTCGGCGTACCCGAAAGCCCTAGAATTTCAACCGGCGCACAGGGCCCGGCGTCCTTAATGGCGATGCCGTTCTCGTTAAACATGGCTCGAACACGACCGTACTCATGACCGCATAACACCATTTGGCCGCTTTCCAGAGTCCCTTTTTGAATCAGCACCGTTGCCACCACACCGCGGCCCTTATCGAGCCTTGACTCAATAACAATGCCCGATGCGGCACCTTCAACAGGCGCTTTCAATTCCAGGATTTCAGTCTGCACAATCAAAGCTTCGATTAAATCATCGATACCTGCGCCGGTTTTTGCCGAAATTTTCAGGAACTGCACATCGCCGCCCCACTCTTCCGCAAGCACACCAATGGTAGACAGCTCCTGCATCACTTTGTCAGGGTTAGCATCGGGCTTATCGATTTTGTTGATCGCCACGATAATCGGTACATTAGCCGCTCTGGCGTGCTCGACCGCTTCTTTGGTTTGCGGCATGACGCCATCGTCCGCAGCAACGACCACAATCACCACGTCAGTAACATCCGCACCTCTGGCACGCATCGCGGTAAACGCGGCATGACCCGGCGTATCTAAAAAGGTCACCGAACCGTGATCGGTTTTCACCTGATAGGCACCGATATGCTGGGTAATACCGCCGGCTTCGCCCGCCGCAACGCGGGTTTTGCGAATATAATCCAATAGCGAGGTTTTACCGTGGTCAACATGCCCCATGATGGTCACAATCGGCGCTCTAGGTAATTCGACGCGATTATCTTCTTCTTGCGCCTCAGCCAGCATTTCCTGCTCAAGATCGTCATCACTCTGCATGATGGCTTTATGGCCCATTTCTTCAACCAAAATAACCGCAGTTTCCTGATCGATGCTTTGATTGATAGTCGCCATAATGCCGAGTTTCATCAGGTGTTTAATCACCATCGCGGCTTTGACGCTCATCTTTTGCGCAAGATCGGACACAATAATCATTTCCGGTATAGTGACCTCTTTGACAATAGGTTCAACCGGCATTTCAAATTGATGTTTGCCCTCGGGTTTTACGATAACGCGCTCGGTCTTTTTACCTTTCTTCTTGGACTTTTTGTTATCTCTACCGCCGGCTCCGGCACGCGCACCCTCTTCCTGCTTTTTTCTATGCAGTACTTCTTGTTTGCCTGCCGCCTGCTGCCTTACTTTGTCAGCATTTCTCTTGATCGACTCTTCCAGTCGAAGATCTTTTTCCTGCTGTTTTTTTCTGGCTTCTGCCGATTCTTTAGCTTTAGCCGGCTTGTCATGGCTCGCTTTCTTTTCCTCCTTGAACGGCAATACCTCAACCTCTTCTTCAACTACCAAGGATGGCGGAAGCGTATCAATCGGTACGGAACCGGCTTGATCGGCTTCAGGCACTATCGCAACTTCGGCCTCAACAGCTTCAACGGCCGGTTTAACTTCAGACTCAGCGATGAGTTCTTCTTTGTTTTGTTCCAAAACAACTTCTTCCGCCTGTACCGGCTCTTCAATTGAAGGAATGGTTTCGGCTTGTTTCGCAACCTGCTCTTTAAGAGCCTGCTTAGCCAACTCCAAGTTCCTTTGTTCGTCTGAATCCGCCACTTCACTGCGTTTTATGTAAGTTTTTTGCTTACGAACTTCAACACTGATGGTCTTGGTCGTACTGCCGGGCACACTGGCTTGCTTAAGTTCACTGACCGTTCTGCGCTTTAAAGTCACCCGTTTTAGCAAGCCTTCACCGGAGCCTTCGTCCTTACCGTGGCGTTTGCGCAAATGCGCAAGCAGCTGCATTTTTTCATCTTCACTAATGACATCATCAGGGGCGCTCGCGGATAATCCCGCTTCTTTCAGCTGCTCTAATAATCGTTCCAGAGGTATTTTTACCACCTCAGCCAATTGCCGTACCGTTTTATTGCTCATTTCATCCCCCTTACCTACTCGCCTGTTCCTCAGCAAACCAAGGCTCACGCGCCTTCATAATCAACTTTGCCGCCCGGTCTTCGTTCATTCCTGAAAGATTCAACAAATCGTCTACCGATTGCTCCGCCAAATCATCCATCGTAATAATGCCTTGACTGGCCATATCATAAGCCAAATCCCTGTCCATACCTTCCATTTCCAGCAAATCCTGTGCGGGCTGGGCGGTTTCAATTTTCTCCTCGGCAGCAATAGCGCTAATCAGTAAGGCGTCTTTAGCGCGGCTTCTCAGTGAGTTAACAAGATCTTCATCAAAGCCTTCGATTTCCAGCATTTCACTGACCGGAACATAGGCGATTTCTTCGACCGTATTAAAGCCCTCTTCCACCAAGATCAATGCGATCTCTTCATCGACCCCCAACTGCTCGACAAACATTTGTTTAATCTTGTCGGCTTCCGCTTCACTGTTTTGTTCCGCCTTGGAAGCATCGATAACATTCAGCTCCCAACCCGTTAACTGGGTTGCAAGACGTACATTTTGCCCGCCACGGCCTATAGCTTGAGATAAGTTATCCGAACTGACCGCCAAATCCATACTGTGTTTATCTTCATCGACCACGATAGACTGGATCTCGGCCGGCGACATTGCATTAATCACAAACTGAGCATCGCTGGCATTCCAAAGAATAATATCAACCCGCTCCCCGGCCAGTTCATTTGAAACCGACTGTACTCTCGAACCTCTCATACCGACGCAGGCACCCACAGGATCCAGCCGTGGGTCGTTGCTTTTAACGGCAATTTTGGCTCTGGAACCGGGATCGCGCGCCGCGCCTTTCACCTCGATCAAACCCTCCCCCACTTCAGGCACTTCAAGGCGGAATAATGCAATCAGCAACTCAGGCGCAGTCCGACTGACAAATAATTGAGGACCGCGAGGCTCTAAACGGACATCTTTCAAGTAGCCCCTGATTCTATCGCCAATGCGAATGGCTTCACGGGGGATCATGTCTTCTTTGGCGATATAAGCTTCGACATGTCCACCCAAATCCAGATAAACGCTGCCTTTTTCAATGCGTTTGACAATACCGGTAATCAGCTCGCCGACACGGCTTTGATAGGCATCAACAATTTTCTTGCGCTCGGCTTCCCTGACTTTATGAATAATAACCTGCTTGGCAGTCTGTGCAGCGATACGACCGAAATCGACCGATTCAATTTCCTCTTCTACCAAATCACCGATTTGAACATCCGGATTATCAAACCTTGCAACTTCCAACAGTATTTGGGTTTCAGGAAACTCCACATCGCCGTCAATCTGGCTGTTGGCGTCAACAACTTCCCAGACTCTATAAGTAACATAATCGCCAGTTTTTCTGTTGATATTAACACGTGCTTTAATTTGATTCGCGTGACGCTTGATGGTAGCCGCTTCTAATGCTGATTCTATGGCCTGAAAAACGACTTCTTTTTCAATATCTTTTTCATTAGAAAAAACATCCACCACCAACAAGATTTCTTTATTTGCCACTACGTCCTCCCTTTTCAATTAAATACTCAGGAACCAAGCGCGCTTTGCTCATCGCGTCAAACGGAACCTCAAAAATCTGTTCGCCTTCCTGAAGCGTAATAATATCGTCCTCAACTTTTTTTATCAGGCCGGTAATTTTTCTCCGACCATTAATGGCTTTAAATAAATTTACCAACACCCTACTGCCGATATACCGTTCGAATTGGCTTACTTTAAAAAATGGCCTATCTTCGCCCGGCGAAGAAATCTCCAAATGATAATTGCCTTGAATGGGATCTTCCACATCCATCACGCCACTGATTTGATGACTTACTTTACTGCAATCATCAACCAGAATTCCGTTTTCACTGTCGATGTAGACTCTTAACAGACCATGTTTAGGATGAGGATTATATTCAATGCCAACGCATTCATAACCTAAACCTTCAACAATTGGCTCAATTAGATTAACCAAATGCTCAGGAGCCTGCTTCATCTTTTCCTCACTTAGTTTTGCACAAAAAAAAAGAGCCGACGGCTCTTCCATTAACAATCAACTACGAGCTTTTAAATCACCAAAGCCCAGAAAATAAAAAACCCCAAAAAGGGGTTCTCGGTAATCAATCCTTGCGTCACTCTAACTCCTGCATCCATGCAGTCCTATATGGTAGCGGGGGCAGGATTTGAACCTACGACCTTCGGGTTATGAGCCCGACGAGCTACCAAGCTGCTCCACCCCGCGATTGATTTGTGCATTATAGGGCATTTTCAGTAATTAGCAACTTATATTTAAATAATTAATAACATAGAGTCTTATTTAAATACCAAGCGACCGCATTTTTTCCTTCGCATAAGCCTCCAAAGCGTTAATAATCTCGGTATTTGCATTTTCGTTACAACGTAGCGCCTCTAATCGACTGAAATAATCGTCGAGTAAAATTCCACTTCCCGCCTGACGACCGCTTAATCGGTTCACGCAGAATTGATTCCATCTTAAGCGCTCATCGACACTCAGCGTTTCCGAATAATTTCTGGCGCGATACCTAAACAACATTTCCGTCAATCGGCTATCGGTAAATCTGAATACCGACTTGGCTAATTGCTCAAGCGGCATCGTCCTGATTTTAGCCATTTGCTTTTTATCGCTCTCAGAAAAAAAACCGCCGCTGTAAATTTCCAGATCAGGGTCAGACTGACAAAGCTCGTCACCGGCTGCGTTTCGTTCGGCATAGGTTTGACCAAACACGACGGCTAATTTTTCAGCCAAGCCGGTAGCGGCTTTAATTTTATCGATATTGACCTGACACAATCCCAAATCAATTTCCAAGCGTTGCGCATCACCCGGCCTAATAACGGACACCGGCGCCAGAACAGGGCATTTATTGATATGCACGGTTTTTAACGGAATTCTCGCTACGCCTTCCGGCAAGTCCGCCGTTGCGGTAAAAATTCTTTGCTGAATATCTTCCACCGATAAAGCCAGCATCGGTTCAGGATCAACGGACAAATCATAGACAAGTACGCCATTGGCATTAGTAGGGTGCCTGCAAACAGGAAGTACAATAGCCAGACAATTTTTAGCGGCGGCATATTTACCTGAAATATGCACCACGGGCTTAAAACTACCCAGCTGAAGCAAGCCAAACGCCTCGGTTTTAACCCGATGCCGCAACAAAAATTGATACAGTTTAGGCTGGGCTTGTTTGACCAGCTTGGCGACCGCCAAAGTGGCATAGACATCTGAAAGCGCATCATGCGCCGCTTCATGAACAATATTGTTGTCACGGGTAAGCTGATCCAATCTGAAACTGGGACCACCTTCTTCGTTAGTCGGCCAAGCTATGCCTTCAGGACGTAAGGCTTTAGCCGCCCTGACCACATCGATTAAATCCCAACGCGAATTGCCGTTTTGCCATTCCCTTGCGTAAGGATCATAAAAATTACGGTATAGACAATTACGAGTAACCTCGTCATCAAAACGCAGACTGTTGTAACCCAGAGTACAGGTATTAGGCTGAGCTAATTGCTGATGAATCAGACGAACAAATTCGGCTTCGCAAACGCCATTTTGCTCGGCATGCTGCGGAGTGATGCCGGTAATTAAACAAGCCTCGGGATGAGGAAGGCAATCTGCAGCGGGCTTGCAATAAATCACCAAAGGATCGTCTACGATATTAAAATCAAAATCAGTACGAAGCCCGGCAAATTGCACAGGCCTATCTCGTCGGGGATCGGTGCCGAAGGTTTCGTAATCATGCCAAAAAAAGGTTTGCGCACCGCTCATTACTTTACTTTTTCCTTGGAACTACCGTACTTCCCGCAACAAGCTAATTCAGTTAAGAAGCTTTAAAATCACCATAAAGAACACGCAATTTCGTTTTTCTTGCCTTTTTAATGGTGAAAAATCTTAACTATTTGAAGCAAGAGCTCTTAAAACATCGGTTCGGCTAACAATACCCACCAAGTCATTATCCTGAAAAACAGGAAAACTCCTGACTGTAGTCTGCTGGAACTTTTCCGCCAAGTCGACAATGCTGGAGTCGGCATCGACACTAATAACTTCTCTCGTCATATAGTCGCCCACTTTGCCGCTCATACTCTGGTTGTAGACGGTTTCCAACACAATATTCATAACGTCCTTTTCAGAAAACATACCCAGCAAGTGGCCTCGCTGGTCAACAACCGGAGCACTGGTGATTTTATGATCCAGCAATTTCTTAACGGCATCGACCACATCGCTATCCTTGGCAAGTGTAACCAATCTTTTCGTCATATAATCCGCAACAGTAATTTTCGTCAACATAATGAACCCCTGTGTTGTTTATTAGTGTAACAAGCTAATCCTACTAACCTTGATTCAAATGAGCTTCCGCTTCCATTTTCTTTCTTTTATCACATTTTTCCACACAAACACAATCCGCGCCGTTTGCCGCACCGCCACATGAACCTTTAATTGCTCGCCTACCGAAAATAACGCCTATCGCCATAATGGCAATAACAACAGCCATGAACACAAAAGTCACTAGAAAGTAAGTCATGGTATCACCTCATAAAGTTTATAAAGGCCGACAATAAAAAAACGAGGAGCAGGTCAGGCCGCACTCCTCGTTTATTCTAATGCCATCCACTCCCCTTCTAAAAAATTTAGAGGAAGAGTATTTAGATTATTTATCCGCCGAAATCATCCAGCAAGATATTTTCCGGCTCAACGCCGTTATCCAACAGCATCTTGATCACCGCCGAGTTCATCATTGGCGGTCCACACATGTAGAACTCACAATCTTCCGGAGCCGGATGATTCTTAATGTATTCTTCGAAAAGAACATTATGAATAAAACCGGTGTAACCCGTCCAATTATCTTCCGGCAATGGATCCGACAACGCAACGTGCCATTCGAAATTATCGTTTTCCTTGGCCAGCATATCGAAATCTTCTACATAGAACATTTCGCGCTTGCTGCGGGCTCCGTACCAGAACGTCATTTTACGCTTGGACTTCAGCCTGCGTAATTGATCGAAGATATGTGAACGCATCGGCGCCATACCTGCACCGCCACCGACGAAGACCATTTCATTCTGGGTATCTTTAGCGAAAAATTCGCCGTAAGGCCCGGAAACGATGCATTTATCACCCGGTTTCAGGTTAAAGATATAAGAAGACATGATACCCGGAGGTACTGTATCGGGCGCACCGGGAGGCGGCGTCGCAATACGCACGTTTAGCATGATTTCCCTTTCTTCAGGATAACTCGCCATCGAATAAGCGCGCAATGTAGGTTCTTTTACATCGGAAACATAGCGCCATAAATTAAACTTATCCCAATCATCGCGGAATCTTTCTTCGATATTAAAATCACTGTATTTAGCAACGTACGGAGGACATTCAATCTGAATATATCCGCCCGCGCGATACTTAATTTCTTCACCTTCCGGCAAATCCAATACCAGTTCTTTAATGAAAGTAGCAACGTTATGGTTCGACTTAACCGTACACTCCCATTTTTTAACGCCGAAAACATCGTCTTCGACTTCAATGCTCATGTTGTGTTTAATCGAAACCTGGCAAGAAAGACGTTCACCGTGAGCCGCTTCCCGCTTGCTGATATGGCTTAATTCGGTCGCTAAAATTTCACCGCCGCCTGAATGCACTTTCACTTTGCATTGTCCGCAAGTACCGCCGCCGCCGCAAGCCGAGGAAACAAACAAACCGTTATCAGCCAAGGCGGTTAATAATTTTGACCCTACGGGTACATGAATTTTCTTTTCATCATTGATCAGAATCTCCACATCCCCTTCAGCAACTAATTTGCTTTTCGCACCGATAATCACAAATACCAGCGCGATCACAAAAGCCGTGAAAATAATAATCCCTAATAGAATTTCAAGCATGTCGCACCCTTAAAGTTGGATTCCAGAGAAAGCCATGAAGCCAAGCGACATCAGACCCGCAGTAATAAAGGTAATACCCAGACCTTGTAAACCAGCAGGTATATCACTGTATTTGAGTTTTTCGCGCACACCCGCCATCACCGTGATAGCCAGCGCCCAGCCAAAACCACTGCCTACGCCATACACAACACTTTCAGGCAGATTGTAATCACGCTCGATCATAAACAAACTGCCGGCCAAAATCGCGCAGTTTACTGTAATCAAAGGCAAGAAAATCCCTAACGCATGGTACAAAGCCGGAAAGAATTTATCTAAAATCATTTCCAGAATTTGCACTAACGCAGCAATAACACCGATACAACTCAACAACGCCAAAAAGCTTAAATCAACGCCTTTAATGCCCATCCAGGACAAGGCATCTTCCTTTAACAAGGCGTGATAAATAAAGTTATTGGCCGGTACGGTAATAATTTGCACCATCATGACCGCAATACCCAAACCCATCGCTGTCGAGATTTTCTTAGAAACCGCGATAAACGTACACATACCCAAAAAGAAGGACAGCGCCAGGTTTTCAATAAAGACAGCCTTGATGAAAAGACTAATATAAGCTTCCATTAGTGATGCCCTCCTTCACCATGAGCAAGCGCCATGATTTTGAAATCCGCTTGTTCAGCTTGCTTCGGCTTCCATTGACGGACGCCCCAGATAATCAAACCAATGATAAAAAACGCACTCGGAGGCAGCAGCATTAAGCCGTTAGGATCATACCAACCGCCATCTTTGCTAAGCGTGAAAACCTCAATACCCAACAATTTACCTGAACCCAGCAATTCTCTGATAAAGGATACGGTAATCAAAATCAAGCTGTAACCCAAACCGTTACCGATACCATCCATAAAGCTGGCTAAAGGCGGGTTTTTCATCGCATAACCTTCAGCACGCCCCATCACGATACAGTTGGTGATAATCAAACCCACGAATACCGACAATTGCTTGCTGATTTCATAGGCAAAGGCTTTCAATAATTGATCTACCACAATAACCAAGGAGGCAATAATGGTCATCTGCACGATGATTCGAATGCTGCCCGGAATGTGATTCCTGATCGCACTGATTGCCGCACTGGAAAACGCAGTTACCAGAGTCAATGCCAGCGCCATAATCAACGAAGTCGACATTTGCGAAGTAACCGCTAACGCCGAGCAAATACCCAAAACTTGTAAAGTAATAGGATTGTTGTCAACCAACGGCTCTATCAATACTTTCTTGGTTTCATCATTTAAAATTTCATTCATGACACACTTCCTTTAACCGCTCTTACTTTAGCCAAATACGGAGCAAAACCTTCTTTGCTCGTCCAGTATCTGACCAGGTTAGTTACACCGGTGCTGGTTAATGATGCACCCGCCAGACCATCAACCTGATATTGAGATCCCGGCTTGGTGTTATCGACCACACCTTTGATCAGGCTCAACGCAGGCTCGCCCATTTCAGCTTCTTCTATCAAACCTTTTTCCAAGGAAGGCTGATTGCTTTCGGCGTAGACTTTTTTGCCTTTCCATAGCGCACGCCAATTAGGATTAACGACTTCACCGCCCAACCCAGGAGTTTCCGCTTGGTCGTAAAAATTGATGCTTTGTACGGTTTGCCCATCAGCATCCAATGACAGGAAGCCGTATAATGTCGACCACAAACCGTAACCGTTGATCGGCAGAATAATCGACTTAATCGCACCCGCATCCTTGACTAAAAAGACCTTGGCATATTTAGCTTTTACCCTAATATGAGCAATATCTTTTTCTTTAGGAATAACAACGCTCAAAGCAGGATCTTTTGCCGCTTTACGCTGGTCGTATTCAGCAGGATTGATATCCTCAACATAGTCGCCCGTTTCCAGATTAACGATTTTCGCTTCAATCCTGTCTTTAAACACGGCATCGATATTACCGCCCTCCTCAAGCAAACCCGCCACATCAAGAATATTTTTCTTCATGTCCAGCTCTTTGTTATTAACCTGAAGAGGCTTTAACGCAACCGCGGAAAATGACACCAGAACCGCGCAAACCAAGCAAAGCGCAACCGCTATAGCAATGGTCTTTTCCAGGCTGTCATTACCCAAAGCAAGAACTTTATCTTTGTAAACCTTAAATTTTTGGTAATGCTCGCATTTATCCAATGCGGCGCAAATTTTATTTAACTGTTCGCATTTAAGCATGACGTTTCATCCTTCTTCTGATATTGGCCTGAATGACAAAATAATCAATCGTAGGCGCGAACATATTGGAAAATAGAATTGCCAGCATAATACCTTCCGGAAATGCCGGATTAACAACCCTGATTAATACCGTCATAGCTCCGACTAAGCCCCCGAACACCCAACGACCGGTATCGGTCATTGCCGCACTCACAGGATCGGTCGCCATATAAACCATGCCGAACGCAAAACCGCCCATCGTCAAATGCCAATACCAAGGCAATGCAAACATGTGGTTAGTGTCACTGCCTATGATGTTGAACATCAACGAAGTCACAACCATACCTGCAAATACGCCGCCCATGATGCGGTACGATGCCACTTTGGTATACAACAGAAAAGCCGCGCCGATCAGAATAGCCAGCGTTGAAGTCTCACCAAGACAGCCCGGCTCAAAACCGAAAAAGCTTTGCATCCAGCTGTAATTAGCCGCGTGAACTGCGTCAAGACCGCCGTTCGCCGCCAAACCTAAAGGCGTAGCCGCAGTATAACCGTCAACCGCGACCCAGACCGAATCACCGGAAATAGACGCAGGATAAGCGAAATATAGAAACGCCCGTCCGGTCAACGCAGGATTCAGGAAGTTTTTACCGGTACCGCCGAATACTTCCTTACCGATAACGATACCGAAAGAAATACCCAAAGCGACCTGCCACAAAGGCATATCGGGCGGCATAATCAATGTGTACAACATTGACGACACCAGAAAGCCTTCATTGACTTCATGGCCGCGAACGGTTGCGAACAATACTTCCCACACGCCGCCGACAGCCAGTGTCACTATATAAATAGGCAGAAAGTACAACGCGCCGTGAACCAGATTGGAAAACGGATTCATCGTACTGTAACCGAAGATCATCATCGGGATACGGCGCCAGTCCTGAGCTTGTTCCAAGCCCATATTTGCCATCGCCAAGTTGGCTTGATAACCGGTGTTGTACAAAGCCATCAATATGCAAAAAAACGTAGCAATAACCACAAAAGTCATAGTTCGTTTCAAGTCATTACCGTCACGAACATGCGTAGTGCCGCGCGTTACATCAGCCGGCGTATAAATAAAAGTATCGACCATCTCGTAGAGACCGTAATACTTTTCGAACCGCCCACCTTTGGTGAAATGCGGCTCCATGCTGTCTAAAATTTCTCTAGGCGACATTATCCTTCCTTCTCAATTTTAGTTAAATTCGCTCTTAAAACAGGAGCGAAATCATGTTTACCAGGATCCACAAACGTAAATAAAGAGACATCTTCCTCGTCTAATTCCAAACAACCCAATAATTGAGCCTGATCGGAATCGCCGACCACCAAGGCTTTTAACAGCGGTGTAGGCAGAATATCCAGCGGCATCACGGCTTCATAAACGCCGACCGGAACAATTGCCCGGTTGCTGCCGTTTTTATCGGTTGTTAATGGGAATTTACGGTTCAACTTGCGGTCGACGCTTGATGTATAAACATTGAGCGCCGAATATTTATCTTTACCCGGAACAATCCAGCCGAACAACTCGCGAGCTCGACCTTCTTGCAATACCGAAATCTGATTATTGTAACAACCCAAAAAGGCGGCCCAATCCGTGGCAAGATGTCCATATAACACCGACCCTGAAATTACCCTGTTCTCGACCGCTGCCAATTGCCCCGACACCAAATCATCGGTATTGGCACCGACGCGAGTACGAATTAACCTTGGCTTGGTAACCGTAGGACCGGCCAATGAAACGACGCGTTCGACATTGATTTTACCGGTAGTAAACAATGCGCCGATAGCCATCACCGCCTGATAATCCAAATGCCAAACGAATTTATCGATACTGACAGGATCCAGCAAATGGATATGGGTACTGGGTAACCCGGCAGGATGAGGTCCGGAAAACTCGGCGGTAGTGACAGGCGCATTACCTGTAGCAATATCGGCGCCGGTCGCCTTACAAAGGTAAGTTTTACCTTCTGTCAGCTTGGCGATAACCACCAAACCATTGGCAAAATCATCACCGCGCTCTTTAATAATCACCGCCGGATCCGCCGCTAACGGGCTGGTATCAATAGCGGTCACAAAAATAGAACGGGGTTTACTGTCTACAGCGGGAATTTTGCCGTAAGGACGCGTACGCAATGACGTCCACAATCCTGATGCCAACAGATTTTGTTTAATCTGTTCCGTCGACAAATCGTTTAACTCGGACGCCCGGTATTCTGCAAATGACTCCTGCGCCGTTCCTTTCAGTTCGACAACAACAGATTGCAAAACTCGCTTGGCGCCGCGGTTAATAGATTTAACAACACCCGCTCCGGGTGAAGTAAAATTAACGCCAGGATTCTTCTTGTCAGTAAAAAGGACTTGGCCTAATTTGACCGTATCACCTTCGCTAACCATCATAGTCGGCTTCATGCCGACATAATCCATTCCCAGAATAGCAACGGAGTTAACCTTATTGCCATCCTCAATAATTTGTTCAGGCTCTCCGGTAATCGGTAGATCCAAACCTTTTTTAATAATAAATTGCATAGTTGATAGCCTGCTCTCCACTCAAGTTGCGGCGAAACCATCCTTTCATTTCATTTCAAATGCCAATAAAACAAGAGGCGCATTAAGACGTAAAACAGCGGCATTAAACCACAAAAGCGAGGCGTTCTCAACTGCGACGAGGCTTAGCATAAAGTCTTTCAGCACCTAAGCGCCCGCTTAATACAGAATACGGACAGCGCTTAAGCCAAGGTGATCGCCACTGAAAAAGCATTGATGAAAGCCAAAATGCGGACTTTTAATCGACACAACAGAGCCAAAAACAATTCTTTTACTGATTTTTTGTGTTTTTCGTGAACATTAAACTGGGAATTCTACCTACGGACTAAACCATTCCTTCTTAGCGTTCGCTTGAGTTGCTTCGTCTGCACGCAAACAAATTTCATGCTTGAACATTAGAAGAACTCTCTATCTTATCGGCAAATTAAAACGCCGACTAACAGATGAACTGCAATCATCGCTATAAAATTGCAAAATGACGAGGATACAAACCCTGCAAAAAACCGACAATTCACTGTTCTCAGGTTGCGGCCAAACGCTTGAGTCTCGTCCATCTCAGCACCGTTGTTTTTTTGCTAATTGGAAACCAAAGATATGTCTACCGATAATCGAAAACCCAACAAATTAAGTTACGCATAATTTTTTTTCAAAACTTATGCCATTTTTAGCTTGCATTATTAAATCTTTTCAACCATAATAGCCGTCCTTTAGCCAGTACGGCTGATGTTTTAATGGTGATCGTGTCGGTCCTCTCGCAACGATACGCTGTAAACCCCGCCAGGCCCGGAAGGGAGCAACGGTAGCAGCAGATTCGTGTGCCGGGATGTGGCTGGCATGGTCGCCGCCCAAATCATCCTCACCTTACGAGCCTGCAATGAATTATCAGGTTCTCGCCAGAAAATGGCGTCCCCATAATTTCACAGAAGTCGTCGGACAAGAACATGTGGTCAAATCGTTAATGAACGCTTTGCAACATGATCGACTTCATCACGCCTATTTATTTACCGGAACGCGTGGCGTAGGCAAAACCACCATTGCCCGCATTTTAGCCAAAGCCATCAATTGCGAAAATCTCCAGGATTTTAACCCTTGTGGCATATGCAGCGTGTGCCGCGACTTGGATGAAGGGCGCTTCATGGATTTAATCGAGGTCGACGCAGCCTCGCGCACCAAAGTTGAAGATACCCGGGATTTGCTCGACAACGCCCAGTACGCGCCCAATCAAGGCCGCTATAAAGTCTATCTGATTGACGAAGTGCACATGCTGTCCGGGCACAGTTTCAATGCCCTACTGAAAACACTGGAGGAACCGCCTCCGCATGTAAAATTTCTGCTGGCGACCACCGATCCCCACAAAATCCCCATCACCGTTCTGTCCCGTTGTTTGCAATTCAATCTCAAACGCTTACTGCCCGGCCAGATTTTTACCCAGATGGAGTTCATCCTCCAACAAGAACATATTGAAGCTGAACCCGGCGCTTTGAAATTATTATCGCGCGCCGCCGACGGTAGTATGCGCGACGGCTTAAGCTTATTAGACCAAGCCATTGTTTACGGCAACGGCAAGGTTGGCGCCGAAGACGTCAACGCGATGCTGGGCACCGTGGCGCAGCAACCTGTCGAAGATATTTTAACCGCCTTGTCCGAAGGCAATGCCGCTGCGATACTCGACAAAATAAACGAAATAGCTAACTTAAGCCCAGATTTTAGCGATGTACTGCAACAGATTTTGCAAGTCCTGCATCGCATTGCCTTGCTGCAACAAATACCGAACGCCATCGACCCTGATTTCGATGCCGAGATAATGGCGACATTGACTGCCAAGCTGACCCCGGAAGATGTGCAGCTTTATTACCAAATAGCCCTGGTAGGACAACGGGACCTGGATTTGGCCCCGGATCCGCGTAGCGGTTTTGAAATGGTAATGTTACGCATGCTGACGTTCAGGCCGGTCGCCGCTACAGCGGAACCGGTTAAACAACCCCAAGCCCGCCCGCCCGTCAGTAGACCCCATGCGCAATCCGCCCAAATGCAGCCCGTAGCCGATAAGCTTACGGCAAGCGAACAGCCCCCGGCTGTTGCCGAACACACAGCTCAACAACCGCTTACCCAGAACCACGGCAACGCTTGGTCCGACATCATCGAGGCAATGAACCTGGCCCCGGCGACCCGTGAATTGGCCAATCACTGCGTGTTGCAGGACATCAATGACGAGGTCTGCACGTTAATTTTGGATCCGGGCCATTTACGCATTAAACGCCGGGAAGAGAACCTGGAAAAAGCGTTGCAAGCCTATCGCAAATCGCCGTTAAAACTGGTCATCACCAGCGGAAAAACCACAATCGCCACGCCCGCCGAGCATTTGAACAAAGCGCGCGAAGACCGGCAACAGGCTGCGGTTGACGCGATTAACTCAGACGAAAATATCCAGGCGTTAAAAGAACATTTGGGGGCTAGGATTATGCCCGGTACCATAGAGCCGATTTAACGAAAACCGATCTAACGAAAACGGAGACAAAGCAATGAAAAACGCACTCGGCAACATCATGCAACAAGCCCAAAAAATGCAGGACGATTTCAAGAAAGCGCAGGAAGAACTGAATTCCATGCAGGTCATGGGAGAGTCCGGCGGCGGCTTGGTAACCATTCTGATGACAGGTAAGCGCGAAGCCAGAAAAGTAACCATCGACCCGTCCCTGCTCGGCGAAGATAAAGACATGCTGGAAGACTTGGTCGCGGCGGCCATCAACGATGCCGTTAACAAGGTCGCCAAAATGAAAAAAGAAAAAATGTCGGATGTCACCGCCGGACTTCCGTTGCCTCCCGGATTCCAGCTGCCTTTTTAATATAGAGAAGCTGTTTACTATGAAAAAAGCAGGCTTACTGGGACAATTGATACAAAACCTATGCTGCTTGCCCGGCGTCGGTCCTAAATCAGCCCAGCGCATGGCCTTTCATCTGCTCCAACGCGACCGCAACGGCGCAACACTGTTGGCTCAAACGCTGTTGCGAGCGCTTGAAGAAATCGGTTATTGCAAACAATGCCGCACTTTAACCGAAGGCGAGCTGTGCGGCATTTGCGCGGATACGTCAAGAGACGAGTCCACCATCTGCATCGTAGAAAGCCCGTCCGATGTTTGGATTATCGATCAGGCCACGCTATTTAAAGGCCGCTATTTTGTGCTGCACGGCCGGTTATCGCCGTTAGACGGCATAGGACCCGATGAACTCGGCTTGGATCAGTTGGAGCAACAACTGACCGCAGGCCATATCAAGGAATTGATTTTGGCAACCAACGCCACCGTTGAAGGCGAGGCCACCGCTTATTTTATCGGCGAACTGGCCAGACAACACCACGTATCGGCCAGCAGAATCGCACACGGCGTACCGATGGGCGGAGAGTTGGAATTTACCGACAGCAGCACCCTATCCCACGCTTTTAACGGCCGCATAGAGATGTAGTATACCCGTCGGCTGAACGGCGCCGAAACCGGTTGTTCGCTCTCGTTCAACCAACAGCTTGGTCGAGCCTTGTCGGCCCCCAACCCAAAAAAGGTGAAAACGATGACTGATTGTTTATTTTGCAAAAT
>Ga0265327_10002419_pt1 | contig 19729 bp, 22 predicted proteins | sample 41621metaG_FD_202089 | JGI IMG/M metagenome (GOLD analysis project Ga0265327, IMG submission 202089) | Rhizosphere microbial communities from Carex aquatilis grown in University of Washington, Seatle, WA, United States - 4-16-21 metaG | ecosystem: Host-associated > Plants > Roots > Rhizosphere...
GCAAGCGATACGGCAGGGTATGAAGGCGCAGATTCCACCTCGAAAGAACAGGAAAGAGCAACGCGACTATGACAAAGAACTCTACAAGTTGCGGCATCTGGTGGAAAACGCCTTTTTGCACCTCAAGTGATGGAGAGGGATTGCGACTCGCTATGCGAAATGCACTTCGTCATTCCTTGCAGCCGTCCACATTCGGTGCATCGCCCTGTGGGCGGCTATATCATGACGACACTATTTAAGCCAAGAAGGAGATAAAAATGAATCGCAGACTTTATTTCATGTTACCGAATGTTGACAGCGCGCACGCCATGATGGATGAGATGCTGCTGGCGCGCGTCAACGCCAATCGTGTCCATTTCCTTGCCAGACCGGGTACGGATTTGGGCGATCTGCCGCAAGCCAGCATATCCGAAAGAACCGATATCCTAGAAGGGTGGGAAATCGGTACCGGGCTGGGAGCCTTGCTTGGCCTGGTTGCCGGGCTGCTGGCGGTATGGATCCCGCCATGGACGTTCGCCGGCCCGGTTCCGCTGATTGCCATTCCCATCTGCACGCTGGTCGGCCTGATTGCCGGCGGGTTATGGACCGGACTGGTGGCCAGTTCCATCCCTGATGCCAGACTGAAGCCGTTCGAGAAAGGGATCGAACAGGGCAAGGTGCTGATGATGGTGCTGGTGCGTTTCCATCGGGCGAATGAAATCCACGAACTGGTCGCGAAGAAACATCCAGAAGCCGTTTACGGCGGTACTTGGCCGACCGACCATGTGGTATTCCCATAGCTTTTGATGGGTGGTTGAAAGGGATAGTAAATTTGCACCATGGCGTCTTTCGCCTGCTGTGGCGCAGTGACTTTCTTGTCAGTGCCGTCAGGCTGATTTACAGTGCCATACGTGGCTAAACAAACTGCTCTCATGGCGGCACACCACCAGCTGCAGGCAAGAATGGTGGATTTCAACGGCTGGGACATGCCGTTGCACTACGGCTCGCAGATCGGGGAGCATCACGCAGTGCGCCGCGACTGCGGCGTGTTCGATATCTCCCATATGTGCGCGGTGGACGTTGCCGGGCCGGACGCCCAGCCGTTCCTGCGGCGCCTGCTCGCCAACGATGTTGGCAAGCTGCATCCCGGCAAGGCGCTTTACAGCTGCATGCTGAACCCAGCCGGCGGCGTGTTGGACGACCTGATCGTCTACAACCTGGCCGACAACCACTACCGCATCGTCATCAATTCCGCCACCACCGAGAGCGATCTGGCCTGGATGGCGCGCTGCCTGGCCGAGTGGGAATTGCAACTCCGCCTCAGCCCGCGTCACGACCTGGCGATGATCGCCGTGCAGGGGCCGAATGCCAGGGCGAAGGTCTGGCAAGCGTTGCCGCAATCCCGCGCCGCCACGGCCACCCTGGAGCGCTTTTGCGCCACCACCGTTGGCGACTGCTTCATTGCCCGCACCGGCTATACCGGCGAAGACGGTTTCGAGATCGCCCTGCCCGCCGCGCAGGCGGAGGCCTTGTGGCAGGCTCTGCTGCAAGCCGGCGTCCAACCCTGCGGGCTGGGCGCGCGCGATACCCTGCGCCTGGAAGCCGGCATGAATTTGTACGGCCAGGACATGGACGACAGTGTCTCGCCGCTGGATGCCGGTTTGGCCTGGACCGTGGATTTCAGCGCCGGGCGTGATTTTGTCGGCAAGGCCGCGCTGCAGGCCAAGCCGCAGCGGCAGCAGTTTCTTGGCTTGGTACTCTCCGGCGGCGGCGTGCTGCGCGCCGGGCAAAAAGTGATCGCCGCCGGCGGAGCAGGTATCATTACCAGCGGCAGCTTCGCCCCCACCCTCGGACAGTCCATTGCCCTCGCCCGCCTGCCGCTCGCCAGTGCTGCCGGCGACACGGTTGAAGTGGAAATCCGCGGCAAGCGCCACCCCGCGCACATAGTCAAGCCGCCGTTCGTGCGTGCAGGTAGAATTCTGGTTTGAATTTTATTAGGAGCCGTAAATGTCGCACATCCCAGCCGAACTCAAATACGCCAAAAGCCATGAATGGGCACGCCTGGAGGCCGACGGCACGGTCACCGTGGGCATTACCGACCACGCCCAGGAACTGCTCGGCGATCTGGTGTTCATCGAACTACCGGAAGCCGGCCGCCAGGTGAGCGCCGGCGAGGAAGTCGCGGTGATCGAATCAGTAAAGGCCGCCTCCGACATCTACGCGCCGCTCGGCGGCACCATCCGCGCGGTCAACCAGGCGGTTGCCGACACGCCGGAACAGGTCAACCAGGATGCCTATGCCGCCTGGCTGTTCAGGATACAGCCGGACAACGCCACCGACCTGGACCAGCTGTTCGACGCCGCCGGCTATCAGCAGGAAATCGGCGACTGATACAACAATAGCTGCTCCATGGGCGCCTCTAAAAAATTCATTTTGCGGGATGCAGCGCAAGGCGCACGGAGCGCAGTACCCGAGAAAACGCAGTTTCAGTGCAGGCTCACCTGCGAAGCAGGTTATGCCGGAGCTACAGTACACAAGAGTACGGCGAGGGTGCGAGCACCGCGCAACGCCGCGATGCGCCCGTAAAATGGATTTTTGAGGCGACCAATGCCGTTTATTCCGCACACGCCTGACGATATCGCTGCGATGCTGAATGCAATCGGTATCCATGAAATTTCGGCGCTATTCGACGAAATCCCCGCCGGCCTGCTGAACAGCAACCTGGCGCGCGTGCCGGATGCGCTCAACGAAATGCAGGTCACGCGGCTGATGACCGACCGCGCCGCACTGGATGGCCGCCATCTCAACTTCATCGGCGCCGGCGCTTACGAGCACCACATCCCGGCAGCGGTATGGCAGATCGCCACCCGCGGCGAGTTCTACTCCAGCTATACCCCTTACCAGGCCGAGGCCAGCCAGGGCACGCTGCAACTGCTGTACGAATGGCAGAGCATGATGGCCTCGCTGACCGGCATGGACGTTTCCAACGCCAGCTTGTACGACGGCGCCAGCGCCTTGGCCGAGGCAGTATTAATGGCGGAACGGCTGCACAAGAGCAGCAACGGGCGCGTGCTGGTGCCGGCCAACCTGCATCCACTGTACCGGGCGGCGCTACGCACCCTGCTTGCGCCGCAGAAAATCGAGATCGCGGAAATTGCCTTCGACCCGGCCACCGGCCGCATCAACCGCGCTGCACTCGAAGCCGCCGGCAGCACACCGTTTGCCGCGCTGGTGATCAACCAGCCCAATTTTTTCGGCGTGTTGGAACAGCCAAACGCCCTCACCGACTGGGCACATGACCAAGGCGCGCTAGTGATCGGCGTTTCCAATCCGCTCGCCCTGGCGCTTATCCAGCCGGCCGGGGCATGGGGCAATGGCGGCGCTGACATCGCCTGCGGCGATGCCCAGCCGTTCGGCATTCCGCTGTCCAGCGGCGGGCCGTACCTGGGTTATTTATGCTGCAAGCAGGCGCTGGTCAGGCAAATGCCGGGGCGCATCGCCGGGCGCACCATTGACCTTGATGGCAAGCCGGGCTACACGCTCACCCTGCAAGCCCGCGAGCAGCACATCCGCCGCGCCAAGGCCACCTCCAACATCTGCACCAACCAGGGCCTGATGGTCACCGCCGCCACTATCCACCTCGCCCTGCTCGGCGCGCAGGGAGTGGAGCGGACGGCGGCGGCCAGCCACGCCAATACGCGGGCGCTGCTGGCGCGGCTCACCGCCATTTCCGGCGTGGAACCCGTGTTCGATGCGCCGTTTTTTCATGAAGCCGTCATCCGCCTGCCAAGCCCGGTGGCGCCGGTGCTGGAAAATTTGCGGCGCCGGGATATCCTCGGCGGCCTGGACCTCGCGCCTTATTACCCGGAGCTGGGCCATGCGCTGCTGGTGTGCGCCACCGAAACCAAGACCGCGGCCGATCTCGATACTTTTGCCGATGCCCTATCCACTGCTATCGAGGAGCGCTCATGCTGATTTTCGAGCACTCCCGCCATGGCCGCGCCAACGCCTCGCAGCTTATTCCAGAAACCGATGTTTCCGGCATCCCGGCCAGCCTGCGCCGGCAATCGAAACCACTATTGCCGGAGGTGTCGGAACTCGATGTGGTACGCCACTACACGCGCCTGAGCCAGCAGAATTTCTCCATCGACACCCAGTTCTACCTGCTCGGCTCCTGCACCATGAAATACAACCCGCGCGCGGCCAATGCGATGGCCATGTTGCCAGGGTTTCTGGAGCGCCACCCGCTGGCGCCGGATGCGACCGGACAAGGCCTGCTCGCTTGCCTGTGGGAACTGCAGGAAATGCTGGCGGACGTGACCGGCATGGCCGCCGTCAGCCTGGCGCCGATGGCGGGCGCACAGGGCGAGCTGGCCGGCATCGCCATGATTCACGCCTATCACGCGGCAAGAAACGATCGTGCCCGCAGCGAAATCATCGTGCCCGATGCCGCCCATGGCACCAACCCGGCCAGCGCCGCGATGTGCGGCTATACCCCGCGCGAAATTCCCACCAATGCCAACGGCGATGTCGACCTAGCTGCGCTGGCGGCCGCTTGCGGCCCGCACACCGCCGGGCTGATGCTGACTAATCCATCTACGTTGGGCGTGTTCGAGCGCAACATCACCGCAATCGCCGACATCGTCCACCGTGCCGGCGGCCTGCTTTACTATGACGGCGCCAACCTCAACGCCATCCTGGGCAAGGTCAAGCCGGGCGATATGGGCTTCGATGTCATCCACCTCAACCTGCACAAGACTTTTTCCACCCCGCACGGCGGCGGGGGGCCGGGCGCCGGCGCGCTGGGCGGCTGCGCCCGGCTGGCGTCATTCCTGCCGGTGCCGCTGGCGGCGCGGGAGGACAATGCCTACCGCTGGCTTAACGCCACGGAGCGGCCACAGTCCATCGGCCGCCTGTCGGCCTTTATGGGCAACACCGGCGTGCTGCTACGCGCCTATGTCTATGCCCGCCTGCTGGGCAACGCCGGTATGCGCCGCGTGGCCGAGTTCGCCACCCTCAACGCCAACTACCTGATGGTGGAACTGCGCAAGGCCGGATTCGAGCCCGCCTACCCGGCGCGGCGCGCCAGCCACGAATTCGTGCTCAGCCTGAAACAGTTCAAGGAGGAAACCGGTGTCAGTGCCATGGACGTATGTAAACGCCTGCTGGACAAAGGCTTCCACGCCCCCACCGCCTACTTTCCGCTGCTGGTACCGGAATGCCTGCTGGTCGAACCGACGGAAACCGAAGCCAAGGAAACGCTGGACGCCTTTGTCGCCGCCATGCGCGAAATCCTCACCGAAGCCCGCACCACGCCGGAACGGGTGAAAGGCGCGCCGCATACCCTGCCGGTACGCCGGCTGGATGAGGTGAGAGCCGCCCGCGAGCCGGATCTCGCATGGAAACCCTAACCACCAAACTGCTGCGCATCCATGGCCAGGTACAGGGCGTCGGCTACCGCGAAGCCATGCGGCGCGAGGCGGTACGCTTGAACCTGTCTGGCTGGGTACGCAACCGCCGCGACGGCACGGTGGAAGCGCTGGCCTGCGGGCAATCTGGACAGGTCGAATTGCTGGTGGAATGGGCGAAGCAAGGGCCGCGTTTGGCCACCGTGGAACGGGTGGTGGTGACTGATGCCACTGCTGATGCAACGGGAGTTTTCGAAATTTTGTTTACTGAATGAAGTTGCCCAACTCGAGCTTTCCCCGAGCTACCCGCTAAATATGCCCACTGTCGCTTTACACCGTGTGTTCACTATAAAAAATGCGCTTAAAAGAGTGTTTTTTTGGTTTTTATTGAATTGCCTGGCCTAATAAATTTACTCCCCCCTTTAAATGAATTTGTGGTGGTTGTTTTGAGAGGCAGTTCGTTAAATTTTTGTCTTAATTTACCCACTTCTGTACTTAACCGGAAGGTCAGTACGGAAAAGAAGATGTCGGTTTCAGCAATATGCCCGCATTTATCTGTATTGTGGTTGCCGGCATCGGTTAAATGGACGGGAAATTCGTGTTCACCAACACAGGTATCGGGTGCCCAGTGTTGGGGTGAGGGCGGGCTGTAGCGCAGTTGATTCAGGTCCGCACCTGTGAAGGACGTTGAGCCAGCGAAAACGACGCCATTACAGGCGCCGTCGTCTGGCTCACCCAGAAATGTCTCAACTGGGTTTTCGATTGCATTAGCAATATTTTTTAGGGTGTCACTAAAGTTGCCGGCAACATCTTTACCCACTCCAAATATCCCTGCCGCGATATCTGTTACAGCACCTAAAGTGCCAGCTACTTCAATGGTAACTTCGCTGAGTAGCGCCTGATAATAAGTATCCAGAAGTTTTTCAATAATTTTATCGGTTTTGATTTCGTCACTACCCAGGCCCGGATCGCCAATATTGGTGGCGGAATAGACGACATTTATATGATCGTTGGCTCCGACTTCTATCGGGCCAATAATCCATTGATCGCTCATTCTATCTTTATAGGTAGGTTTAAAGGGCGGAAAAAACAAGTCGTTAGGTGCCGGTGCAGTAGTAATGGTTGCTCCCGAATTTACCACCGTGGTAATGCCGCCTTGACCCACGACCTGATTATTTTTCAGAACCTGAAAAGCAATCACATCATAATCCGCATTTTTACCACGCTGATTCTGGCTATGTATGGCATTCAGCCGAAAACTAAAGAAAAGTGTGGACATTGTTCATTTTCCTTTCATTAAATCATTAAGTTGCGCCGGGATTGGTTGGAACCTTCTGGGATAACTTTGCTGGAAAAGTGCTCCTGTCACTAGTATGAGCAATATGCGGCTGGCACTTAGAGCGATAAAACATACTCACACGTAAAGTTTACATCGATTTTGGTTTCCATTGTAAAGCGCCAATAACCGCTTCTAATTTTCAGCTCCGGCGCCGAACGGCTCTTTATTCCGGCCAATGACGGCAACGTAAGCAGTCATTCCCCAGATTTAATCAACTCAGGCATGCCGCAGTAGCCCCGCTATGCTATTGCCAAGTGATGAGCAAAAAACCCACAACGTAGCCCCCTACCCTCTCCGTCTCACCAGTAATTCTCCACGCTGATCTGTCCCGGCTCACGTCTTTTGTGCCGTTTCAGGCCACGCGCAATCAGCACCTCCAGCGAGCCGTTGACCATATCGGGATTGCCGCACAGCATCACCTGGCTGTCGGCGGCGCTGAAGGTGATGCCCCTGCGCGCCTCCAGCCGCCCGTCGGCAATCGCCTGCGGTACCCGGCCGGCAAGCGCGAAGTCGCACGGCTCGCGGCTGACGAACGGGATATAGCTGAACTGCTGCGCATGGGCGGCAGCAACTTGTTGTATAGTGTCGCGGTAATTGAGGTCGGCCACCCTGCGTACCGCGTGCACCAGCACCACTCGTTCGAAGCGTTGCCACGGCGCCTCGGTTTTGATGATAGACAGGAACGGGCCAATGCCGGTGCCGCTGGACAGCAGATGGAGATGCCGCGCCGGCGGTAGTTGGGCCAGGGTGAGCAATCCTGCGGCTTGCGGAGCGACCAACACTTCGTCGCCAGGGCGCAATCGCGCGAGCCGGGTCGAGAGCTTGCCACCCGGTACCACGCTGAAATAGAAATCGAGCAGGCGTTCATGCGGGGCGTTGACCAGCGAGTACGGGCGGCCGACAATCTCGCCGTCGATTGGTAGCGCCAGCCGGGTGAACTGGCCGGCTTCGAACGGCGCAATTCCGGCCTCGACGCGCAACGAATGCAGCCGGTCGTTCCATTGCCGGTTTTCAACGACACGTCCGTTGCTCCATTGCGCCATTTCCGGCTCCTCGTGCTGGGTGATGGTTTATGATGGCATGCTAAACAGTGCCCTTCTAGCGCCGGGCATTCATGGTAAGAAGCAGACAAGCATGGGCATATGGGCAGGTTTTACCTATCCATGTGGCTTTTCCTGTTTTTTGCGTGGGTGGCCTAGCCACCACCCACGCTAGCGGAATTCCCTAAAACCCGCCTTTTTTGTAGTCGTGCGCCGCCAGTGGATGGTGTACCACGCCTTCCTGCGCAATCACCTCGGCAGGCGTCGGCAGGTTCGCCACCGCGCGTTTGAGTGCCAGCTTGGTCGCCTCGTAATTCCAGTCCTGGATCTTGGTGTCGTCCTCGGCATCCCAGTGGATGAACACGCCTACACAGATGAACAGGTCGTTGGCTTCCGCCAGAGGAATAACGCCCTCCCTGACGCTGTCCGCCACTGCGGCCGCTACGCCGCTCTGCGCCGGGCCGAACATCTGTACTGCTTGTTTGGCGTTCTTGATGTCCACCTTGTTAAACATGACGGTGGGAGGCTTGGTCATGAGATTGGGAGCGACGATTGAAAGCAGCGCGTTATCACCGCGTTTCTGGTTGGTCAGGGCGATACAGAATGCGGTTTCGGCGCCGCTGCCGCGCGGCCCGATGATGAGATCGACGTGCGCCACTTCATTGCCCTCACCTACCAGAGCCTCTCCTACCAATACTTTGTTGATTATTGAAGTTTCCATGATTCTTCATCCTTTCTGCTATTCGCTCGTTGCAAGCGATTGTTGAACAAATATATCCAACGGGAATACGCATTGTTTGATGCGCAAACTCGTTGCGCAAGTTCTGTACTGCCGCTCTGTAACAACTTATCCTTCGGCCTCGGCATCCACCTCGACCCAGCCGTCCGTCACCCTGACCGCATAGGTGCGCAGGTTTTCGTAGGCTGGCGGCCCCAGTACCTTGCCGGTGACCACCGAGAAACGCGCGCCGTGCAGCGGGCAGACAATTTCCTCGCCGTCCAGGGCGCCGTCGGATAATTCGGCTTCCTCATGGGTACAGATATTGCTGACAGCGTAATAGCGTCCATCGAGGTTGAACACGGCAATGGGTGCTTCGCCGGTTTCCACCACGCGGCAGGTGCCGGGTGGAAAATCCTCGATTGCTGCCACATCAATCCAGTCGCTCATGATGGTTCTCCTTTCACAGCATGCCCAATTGCAGTTTGGCTGCTTCCGACATACGGTCGCGGCTCCAGGGCGGCTCCCAAACCAGTTCCACCTCGACCGCGCCGACCCCATCGACGAATTGCAGCGCTTCCCGCACGGTCTCGGGGAAGCTCTGCGCCACCGGGCAGTTGGGCGCGGTCAGCGTCATACGGACGCGCACCGTGCCGGACGGCTCGACCTCCAGACCGTACACCAGGCCAAGGTCGTAGATGTTGACCGGGATTTCGGGGTCATAGATGGTGCGTAGCGCCGCTATCACCCGCGCTTGCAGGCCATCCGGCGCGGACAGCGGCTCGTGCTTGGCACCCAGGCTCCACACGTCGAATAGTTTCCTATTCTGTTTTGACAGTTTCTTGTCCATTCCGACTCTCCAACGCCGCCTGCAGGGTGTGCCAAGCCAGGGTGGCGCATTTCACCCGCTCCGGGAATTCGCATACCCCGGCCAGTGCTTCCAGCTTGCCTAAGCCCTCACCCGCCGCCGTGCCAGTCACCATGCCGTGGAACTTGTCCAGCAGGCGCAACGCCTCGTCCTCGTGTTTGCCCTTGAGGCTTTCCGTCATCAGCGAGGCGGAAGCGGTGGCGATGGCACAGCCGGAGCCTTCGAAATGCGCATCGCGGATCACGCCGTCCTGCACCCGCAGATACAGCTTTACCTTGTCGCCACACAGCGGGTTGTAACCCTCGGCGGTGCGGTTGGCATCCTCCGGCCGGCCGAAATTGCGCGGCTGGCGGTAATGGTCAAAGATGGTTTCCTGGTAGAGATCGCGCAGGTCATTCATGGCGGGCCTCAGTCGAAGATTTCCAGAACTTTTTCCAGCCCGGCCGCCAGCGCATCCACTTCCTTGTGGATGTTGTACAGGCCGAACGAGGCGCGCGCCGTCGCCGCTACGCCATAGCGCTCCATCAACGGCATGGCGCAATGGTGTCCGGCGCGGATCGCCACGCCCTGGTTGTCCAGGATGGTGCCGATGTCATGGGCATGCACGCCCTTCAGCACAAAGGACAGGATGCCGGCCTTGTCGCGGGCGGTGCCTATTATGCGCAAGCCCGGAATATTCTCCAGTTCCCGTGTACCGTAGTTCAGCAGTTCATGCTCGTGGGCAGCGATGGCATCCAGCCCGATGGCGCTGAGGTAATCCATGGCTGCTGCCAAACCGACGGCGCCGCCGACGTTGGGGGTGCCGGCTTCGAACTTGTAGGGCAACACGTTGTATTCGGTATGTTCGAAGCTCACCGCGCTGATCATGTCGCCACCGCCCTGCCACGGCGGCATGGCGTCTAGCAGGCCGGCCTTGCCGTACAACACGCCGATACCCATGGGGCCATACAGCTTGTGGCCGGAAAAGGCATAGAAATCACAATCCAGTTGCTGCACGTCCACTGCCAGGTGGGCAACAGCTTGGGCGCCGTCGAGCAATACCGGCACGCCGTGGGCATGGGCCAGTTCTATGATGGCCTTGACCGGGTTGATAGTGCCCAGCGCGTTGGATACGTGGGTCACCGCCACCATGCGCGTATGCTCGCCGAGCAGCGTCTGGTAAGCATCCATCCGCAGCTCCCCCATCTCATCCACCGGGATGATGCGCAATATCGCGCCGGTTTGCTGGCATAGCAGCTGCCAGGGCACGATATTGGAGTGGTGTTCCATGGCGCTCAGGATGATCTCGTCCCCCGGCTGGAAGCGGTCACGGCCGTAACTTTGGGCCACCAGGTTGATGGCTTCGGTAGTGCCGCGCACAAAAACGATTTCTTGCGGGCTGGCGGCATTGATAAAGCGCTGTACCTTGATGCGTGCCGACTCATAAGCCTCGGTGGCGCGCTGGCTTAGGGTGTGCACGCCGCGATGCACGTTGGCGTTGTCGTGCAGGTAATATTGGCGCTCCGCCTCGACCACTGCCTGCGGCTTCTGCGTAGTGGCGGCGTTGTCCAGGTAGACCAGCGACTTGCCGTGCACCACGCTGTCGAGAATGGGAAAATCCACGCGCCAGTAGTGCGCCTGCAGGTCGTCGGGGTAGTGCCGTGCCGCGCTGCTCGTCGTCATAGCAACTCCTTGATGTTGTCACCTTGCGGCAGCCGATCCAGCACCAGTTGCTCGATGCGCGCGCGCAAGTCCGGCGCACCGACGCGCGCCACGATGTCGTTGGCAAAGCCGTAGATCAGCAGCGAACGCGCCGATTCCATATCCATCCCGCGCGAACGCAGGTAGAACAGACTATCCTCATCCAACTGGCCGACGGTGGCGCCGTGCGTACATTTCACGTCGTCAGCGTAGATTTCTAGTTGCGGCTTGGTATCCGCTTCCGCCCGCCGCGACAGCAGCAGGTTGCCGCTGGACTGGTGGGCGTCGGTGCCGGCGGCGCCCGCATGTACGATCAGCTTGCCGTTGAACACCCCGCGCGATTCGCCGTCCATCACGCCGCGGTAGTATTGCCGGCTGACGCCGTCCGGCGCCAGGTGGTCGATGCGGGTGTGGTGATCCATGTGCTGCCTGCCGTCAAGCAGATAGAGGCCGTTCAGCGTGCAATGGCAGCCCGGCCCTGAAAGATTTGCCGTAATGTCGTTGCGCCCCAGATGGCCACCCAGGGCGAAGGAATGCGACACGAAATGGCTGCCCGCTGCCTGCTCGGCATGGATGCCGGCGATGTGGAAAGCGGCGCTGCCTTCTTGCAGCAGCTTGCAATGTTCGATGGCCGCGCCGTTAGCAAGGCTGATCTGTGTAATCGCATTGGTAAAGCTGTGCGCCTCCAGCGTACCCAGGTAGTGCTCGATCACCGTGGCGCGGGCGCCCTCCCCGGCCACCACAATGTTGCGCGGATAGATGGCCGTGCCGTGGCCGCTGGCGATGAACAGCAGGTGAAGCGGGGTGTCCAGCACGGCTCCCGGCGCTAGGTAGAGCACCGCGCCATCGGTAGTAAAAGCAGTGTTGAGCGCGGCGAAGATGGTGTGTTCCTGTCGCGCGTCGAAGAACGGCTGCAGCAGAGCGTCTGCATCGTCCAGCAATTCCGCCAGGCTCTGCAGACGCACCCCGGCCGGCAATCCATCAAGCGCCGACAAGTCGGCGTCGTAATGGCCGTTGACGAACACCATCAGGTGCGCGCCCGCACTGGACAGCGCCCAGGCATGCAGCGCGGCCTCCGACGGCGGGTCGGGCGGGATATAGTCCGGCGCCAGCGAGGCGCGATGGCCAAACACCGCGACGTCGGTGTATTTCCATTCCTCTTCGCGCCGGGTGGGCAAGCCTTGTGCGGTAAAGCGCGCGAATGCCGATTGCCGTGCCTGCCTTACCCACGGCACGTCGTGGCCGGCCAGTGCCTGCGGGACAACCCCCAGGTTGGTGCTGTTCCAGGCTTCCTGTTGTACGTTCATTTCCGGCTTCCTTTTTGGCAGGCAGGCTAGGCCACCAGCCGCGCCGCGCTTTCCGCCTCAACCCAGCCGTAGCCTAGCTTTTCCAGTTCCCGCGCTAATTCCGACCCTCCCGACTTGACGATGCGGCCGTGCGACAATACGTGCACATGATCCGGCACCACGTAGTCCAGCAGGCGCTGATAATGGGTGACCAGCACGATGGCGCGCCTGGAGCTGCGCATGGCGTTGACGCCGTCCGCCACCAGTTTGAGGGCATCGATGTCGAGGCCGGAGTCAGTCTCGTCGAGGATGGCCAACTTGGGTGCCAGCACGGTCAACTGCAATATCTCGTTGCGCTTCTTCTCGCCGCCGGAAAAGCCTTCATTGACGGCGCGCGACAGCAGGGCTTCGTCCATGCCCACTCGTTTCATTTTTTCCCGCACCAGACCGAGGAAATCCATGGCGTCCAGTTCCGCCAATCCGCGCTGCTTGCGCAGGGTATTGAGCGCGGTCTTGAGGAATAGCGCGATGCTGACACCGGGAATTTCCACCGGGTACTGGAAAGCCAGGAACACACCGGCGTGCGCGCGCTGCTCCGGCGTCATGGCCAGCAAGTCCTGCCCCAGGTAGCGCGCCGTGCCAGCCGTTACCTGGTAGCCATCGCGGCCAGCCAGCACCTGCGCCAGCGTGCTCTTGCCGGAGCCGTTCGGCCCCATGATGGCGTGTACCTCGCCCGCTCTTACGTTGAGGTCGATGCCGCACAGGATAGGCTTGCCGTCAACCGCCACATGCAGATTCTTTATCGTGAGCATCTTTCAGTCTCCTTAACCGGTGCTGCCTTCCAGGCTGACGCCAAGCAGCTTCTGCGCTTCCACCGCGAATTCCATCGGCAGTTCCTGGAACACCGCCTTGCAGAAGCCGCTGACGATCATGGACACCGCATCTTCCGGCGCAATGCCGCGCTGGGTGCAATAGAACAGCTGGTCTTCGCCGATGCGCGAGGTGGAGGCTTCGTGTTCCACCTTGGCGCTGGGATTCTTCACCTCGATATAGGGAAAGGTATGCGCCCCGCAGCGCTCGCCCAGCAACAGCGAGTCGCACTGCGTGTAGTTGCGCGCGTTTTCCGCGCTGGCCAGCACCTTGATCAGGCCGCGGTAGGAGTTCTGGCCGTGGCCGGCGGAGATGCCCTTGGACAGCACCGTGCTCTTGGTGTCGCGGCCGATATGGATCATCTTGGTGCCAGTGTCGGCCTGCTGGTAATGGTTGGTCAAGGCCACGGAATAAAACTCGCCGATCGAACGGTCGCCGCGCAGGATCACGCTGGGGTATTTCCAGGTGATGGCCGAGCCAGTTTCCACCTGCGTCCAGGAGATGTGCGAATCGGCGCCGCGGCAGTCGCCGCGCTTGGTGACGAAATTGTAAATGCCGCCCTTGCCCTGCTTGTCGCCGGGATACCAGTTCTGCACCGTGGCGTACTTGATGCGCGCGCCTTGCAGCGCGATCAGCTCCACCACCGCGGCGTGCAGCTGGTTTTCGTCGCGCATCGGTGCGGTGCAGCCTTCCAGGTAGCTGACGTAAGCATTTTCGTCGGCGATGATCAGCGTGCGCTCGAACTGCCCGGTGTTCTTGGCGTTGATGCGGAAGTAGGTGGATAGCTCCATCGGGCAGCGCACGCCGGGCGGGATGTAGCAGAACGAACCGTCGCTGAACACCGCCGAATTGAGGCTGGCGAAGAAGTTGTCGGTATACGGCACCACTGTGCCCAGGTATTGCTGTACCAGGTCGGGATGCTTTTGCACCGCTTCGGAAAACGGGCAGAAGATGATGCCGAGCTCGGCCAGTTTTTCCTTGAAGGTGGTGGCGACCGACACGCTGTCGAACACCGCATCCACCGCCACGCCCGCCAGCATTGCCTGCTCTTTTAGCGGGATGCCCAGCTTCTCGTAGGTACGCAGCAATTCCGGGTCAATATCCGCCAGGCTGCGCGGGCCATCCTTTTCCGATTTCGGCGCGGAATAGTAGACGATGTCCTGGTAATTAATGGCCGGATGATGCACATTGGCCCACTGCGGCTCGGCCATGGTCAGCCAGTGGCGGTAGGCTTTCAGCCGCCATTGCAGCATAAATTCCGGTTCGCTCTTGCGAGCGGAAATCATGCGGATGATGTCTTCGCTCAAGCCGCACGGCACGCTGTCGGTTTCCAGCGTGGTAAAGAAACCATGCCGGTATTCGCGGCCGATCAGTTCATCCAGTTGTCTTGTTGCAGTGGTCATGCTTCAGCTCCGCACCTCTAACATCGGCGTTGCTTCTGCCATTGTGGCAATACGGTGTGACATGTCCTCGGGCTCGAGTGGCAGCGGACGTGCAAGTTCCAGCAGTGTCATCTGCTCCAGCGCACTGCGGATCATCTGGCTGATACGCTGCCAGTTGGCGCGCACGGAACACGCAGACTCGCGCGTGCATAAACCCGCTATGCTGCCGCATTCAGTCAAGCCCATGAGGTAGCCCTCGATGGCGTCGATAATCTCCACCAGCGAGATACGGCCAGGCTGGCGCGCCAACATATAGCCGCCCTTGGCGCCGCGTTGCGATAGCAACAGGTTTGCCCGCAACAGGCTCTTGAGCAGTTTGCTCACCGTCGGCAATTCCAGCCCCACCGCGCTGGAAATTTCCAGGGCGCTGCGTACCTGTTGTGGCTCTTGCGCCATATAGGTCATCACCAGTGTGCCGTAATCGGCCAGTTTGCTCATGCGCAGCATGGTCAGCCTCCTTGCCATATAAGACTGAATCAGTCCCATATGGTTCCGGTCTTGGCAAAGATTAAGACTGGCAGTTATGTGGTGCCGCGGACTCTGCGGAAAAGATGTTTGCGGATTGTTACAGCCAGGCCGGCATGTTGGTTGCCAATGCCTGCTTTTCCTGAACTGCGTCCCCCAACAGGGCAAAGCCCAGCGCCTGCCCTGCCGTATTGCTGAAAATGGCGCGTGTACCGGTGGCCGAGACAGTCTCCTGCCATGCTCCCTCGGCATTGGCGGGCGGCGGGCAGACGATGGTGGGGCAGGCCGGCGTCTTGACTGCCACCGGCATCGCCGGGTAGCCGACTGCAGTCGACTCGCCGGCCAGGGTTCTGGCCAGCGCACGGGCGCATTGCATGATAGGCAGCACAAACGGCAGCACCAACCCTTGCACCTCGGCGCAGTCGCCCAGGGCATAAATGTCGGGGGGCGATGCCGCAAGCTGGCGATCCACCACGATGCCGCGCTTGACCGCCAGTCCAGCTGCCTGCGCCAGTTCGATGGCCGGTTTGAGGCCGATGGCGGACAGCACCAGGTCGGCATCGGCCTGGCCGCCGTGGCTGTCGGTCAGGCGTAACTTGTCCCCTACCCGCTCGACGCTGGCGAGCGACGTAGCAAAATGAAAAGAGACGCCAACCGCTTCCATTTTTTCGCGAAAGAATGCCGCGCTTTGCGGCGGCAACAAGTGGCCAAGCGGTTGTGGCGAGAGGTCGTAGACCATAGGCCGAACGCCGGTACTGGCCAGGTCGTTGGCGAATTCGCAGCCGATCAAGCCGGCGCCAAGGATGGCGACCCGTTGCGCGCTATTCAATCTCTCCCGGAAACGCGCGTAGTCAGCCAGGTTGTTGACCGACAGTACCTCGCCTGCCGCATCTCCGGCAATGGGCACGCGGATGGGATGCGCGCCCAGCGCCAGCACCAAGTGGCTGTACTCGATGCGGCCAGTGCTGGTCACCAAGGCATGCTGCTCAGGCTCGATACGCTCAACTGTAGTGCTTGAGCGAATTTCTATCGCCAGCTGAGATGCCAGCGTTTCCGCCAGGGCCAGCGCTAGTTGCGCGGCTACCTTGCCGGCGGCCAGCGCGTTGGACAGGCTGGGCTTGGAGTAGAACGCGCCATCATCGGCGGACACGACTATAACCGGCACGCTCTTGTCGAGCTTGCGCAGTTCACGCGCGACGGTGATGCCGGCCAGGCCGGAGCCGATGATGACGATGGGTGCCTGCATTGCTTATATCTGCACCATCTCGAAATCGCTCTTGGCGACGCCACAGTCTGGGCAGGTCCAGTCTTCCGGCACGTCTTCCCATTTTGTTCCGGGCGCGATGCCGTGTTCCGGATCGCCTTCCGCCTCGTCGTAAATGTGGCCGCACACGATACATTGCCATTTTTTCATGTTGATTCCTTTCGTTTTGGTTGTAAACACAGATCAAGTAGTTGTTTAAAAACGTTGCGGGGAGCGACTTCTAAGAGATTTTGGCCAATTGCGCACTGTACTGGTTGGCATGGCGTTCTTCCACCCTGGTCAGGGCGGCAAAGCGCTTGGCGGCCTTTTCCAGCATGGCCGCGAAGAAAGCCACATGCTCCTTGGACTCCTCGATCTGTCCGTCAATCTCCTTGACGGCCGCATCATGGCCCTCCTGTACCGCGGCGTGGCGGAACGCGGGGTACATTTCGGTGTACTCGTAGGTTTCCCCTTCGATTGCCATTTCCAGGCAGCGTGCCGGCGTCATCTGGCTTGTCGGGTAAAGCAGGTCGAGATGGCCGAAAGCGTGCATCACTTCCTGGTTCGCCGTTTCCTCGAACGCCCTAGCGGTGGCTTCATCGCCTGCCGCGCGGCACAGCTTGGCGAAATAGCGGTATTTGATGTGCGCCATGGATTCGCCGGCGAAGGCCGACTCGAGGTTTTTGATTGTGACCGATTGCGTATTAGCCATTTCAGTTCTCCGTTTTGATGTGAATGAATTGCAACGGCGCCATATTAGGGACCGGTCAATAATAGATCAAATTGATTGTTTATATATAAACAATAGTAATAGACTATTTATTACCGCCAGACAGCTCCAGCGGCGGCTCGTCCATCAGCGCAATCTGTTCGCGCAGTTCCAGGATGCGATCCTGCCAGTAGCGCTGGCTATTGAACCAGGGGAAAGCGATAGGAAAGGCCGGATCGTCCCAGCGCCGCGCCAGCCAGGCCGAATAATGAATCAAACGCAGGGTGCGCAGGGCTTCAAGTAGGTGCAATTCGTGCGGGTCGAAGTCGTAAAAATCCTCATAGCCCACGATGATGCTGCTCAACTGCCGCGTCATGTCGTCCCGCTCTCCCGACAGCAGCATCCATAAGTCCTGCACCGCCGGCCCCATGCGGCTATCGTCGAAATCAACGAAATGCGGGCCGGCGTCCGTCCACAGCACGTTGCCGGGATGGCAGTCACCATGCAGGCGGATGGCGGCTACCGGCCCTGCCCGCTCGAAGCAGCGGCGCACGCCATCCAGCGCCTGCGACACCGCGGCACGGTAGGCCGCGACCAGGTCTGGTGGAATAAAGTCGTGCTCAAGCAGGTAGGCAAAAGGCTCCTCGCCAAAACTGGCAATATCCAGCGTGGGGCGCTGCTGGAACGAGGTCAGCACGCCCAGCGCATGAATGCGGCCGAGAAAGCGTCCCAGCCATTCCAGCGTGGCGGGGTCGTCCAGTTCCGGTGCGCGTCCGCCGTGCTTGGCAAACACGGCAAAGCGGAAGCCGTCGAAGGTGTGCAGCGTAGCGCCATCAGCCAGCGGCAGTGCGGGCACGGCGGGAATCTCGGCTGCGGCAAGCTCAGCAACGAAAGCATGTTCCTCCCGGATGGCGGCATCGCTCCAACGTGCCGGCCGGTAGAACTTGGCCACCAGCGGCGGCCCCTGCTCCATGCCGACCTGGTAGACACGGTTTTCGTAACTGTTGAGCGCCAGCAGGCGGCCGTCGGGGCGCAAGCTAACGCTTTCCAGCGCATTCAGGATGAAGTCCGGCGTCAGCCGGGCAAAAGGGGGGGTGGCTTGTGTCATGAGGCTATTCTAAACCGGTGTTAGAATTCCCAACCGATAACTATCTCTTTTCAGTTCCCATGACATGACCATCCAACCGTTTTCCGCCATCGGCCTTGGCGTACTGGCCCTGTTTGCCGTCTGCATGGCACTCATCATCCTGGAAGCCAAACTGCGCATGGATAAATGCAAACCAGCGCTGACCATGCTGGCGGCCCTGCCGATGATAGGCCTGTATTATTTTTTCGCCGGAGACGATGCGGCGCGCTTCGCGCCGTTCATGGCGATGCAGGCCGAACTCAAGGAAGAGCTGTTCGCCCTGATCGCCTTCATGGCCTTGATGTGGATGATGGTGGAGCTATTGGCCGAGCGCGGCGTGTTCGCCGGACTGGTGGGGTTCCTGGCGGCGCGCGGCCTGGGGGCAAAAGGCATGTTCTGGGCTACCGGTGCGCTGTCGGCGGCCTTAAGCCCGTTCCTCAACAACATCACCACCGCCATGATTTTCGGCAAGGCGATCAAACACATTTCCGGCAACAAAAACTACACGCATATTGCCTTGTGCAACATCATCCTCGCCTCCAACAGCGGCGTCTGGTTCCTCGGCACCGCCACCAGCCTGATGGTAGTGCTGGCCGGAAAGATCCAGTTGGCCGGCCTGCTGATGCTGCTGCCCGCCGCCGTGGCTGGCTGGGTGGCCGGCGCGCTGGTGCTGCAATACGGCTATCTCGACCGCCTGCCCGGAAATTTGCTGCATGTCGCCAAGGACAACAGCGCGATCAAGCCCGGCGGCCTGGGCATGATCCTGATCGCGGTGCTGGCGGTGGGGCTGATGGTGGCGGCCAATATCGCGCTGCATGTGGATGTCGAGTTCGGCCTGGGTGCCGGGCTGGGGATGGTACTGCTCTACACCTGGACCTTGCAACGGCGCGGCGAGAACATCCCGCTACTGGTGCAGCTGCAAAAGGTGGAATGGAATACCCTGCTGTTCTTCATTGGCGTCATCGGCGGCGTCGCCGCGCTCAACCATGTCGGCTGGCTAGGCTATGTTTCGCAGCTTTTCGAGACCTTGTCGCCGACTTGGGTCAACATGATACTTGGCCTGGTTTCCGGCGTACTGGACAACGTACCGGTAGAAGCCGCCGCCCTGATGTCTGCGCCAGACTTGTTGCCCAGCCAATGGGCGCTGAACGCGCTAATGGTCGGCATCGGTGGCAGCCTGACGGTGATCGGCTCCGCCGCCGGGGTAGTGGTGATGTCGCTGGAACGCAGCTATACCTTCGTCGCCCACCTCAGGTTCTGGCCGGCGATCCTCACCAACTTCCTGGTCTCGCTGGCGGCGTGGTATGTGCAGTTTGAAGTGTTTGCGCGCTGAAAACTCCCTGAAATTGATGGCCAGAATTCAGCGCACACACCCAAACGACAATACGGGAACTGTGTGAGATTTTTTTAGGGGATGAAAATGAACAAGTGGTCTTGCCCCCGAAGAACGTATTTTTAACTGTGATTTATTTTCGAGTTAAGGAGACGTAGACATGACAGAAGAAAAGAGCAAACGAGCGGCGTACACGCTGGAGTATAAGCAAGAGGCGGTACGG
>Ga0265327_10002420_pt1 | contig 19723 bp, 8 predicted proteins | sample 41621metaG_FD_202089 | JGI IMG/M metagenome (GOLD analysis project Ga0265327, IMG submission 202089) | Rhizosphere microbial communities from Carex aquatilis grown in University of Washington, Seatle, WA, United States - 4-16-21 metaG | ecosystem: Host-associated > Plants > Roots > Rhizosphere >...
GGCCCGCTACGCCACCGGCCACCAGGCCACGCAGTTCTTCACCGAGCTGCTCGAGCGGGCCCGGCGCCTGCCCGGCGTCACGGCCGCCGCGACCGCCAGCAATGTTCCGTTCAACGGGGGCAGCGACTTCCCGTTGCTGACCGAGGGACGCACTTACTCGGACTTGAACCAGCTCGAAAGCGTCCAGTTTTCCGTCGTTCAGGGTGACTATTTCCAGGCCCAGGGCCTGCGGCTCGCCAAGGGGCGGGTCTTTGCCGAGTCGGACAACGCCACGGGCCTGCCGGTCATCATCCTGAACGAGGCGGCCGTGAAACATTTTCTGCCGACCGGCGATCCGCTGGGCAAGCGGGTGATGCTCGGCGCGCCCGACAACCTGATCAAACCCGGCATGCTCCCGCCCGGACTGGACCATTTTCAGTGGACGACCGTGGTGGGCGTCGTCAAGGACGCGCGGCACTTTGGCCTGCAACAGGAGCCCCCGCCCGCCGCCTACATTCCGGTCGGCCAGAGCTGGGACATGCCCCTTTTCCGCAATGGGATGACCCTGCTGCTCCGCACCTCGGGTGATCCGCTGCTCGCCGCCACCCACGCGCGGCAGGCCGTGCTGGCCCTCGACCGCGACCAACCGGTCGGGCGGATCTCCAGCATGGAGATGGTCATCGGCGAGACGCTGCGACCCTCGCGCTTCAACACGCTCCTGCTCGGCGTCTTTGCGGGGATCGCGTTCGTTCTGGCCGTGGTCGGCATCTACGGAGTGGTGGCGTGGAACGTGACCCAGCGCACCCGCGAAATGGGCATTCGCCAGGCGCTCGGCGCGACGCGCCAGGACGTGCTCCGCCTCGTGGTCGGCCAGGGCATGCGCATCGTGCTTCTCGGCCTGGTCATCGGTCTGGGCGCCTCGCTGGCCGTCACGCGCACCCTCCAAACGCTCCTGTTTGAAACCAGCGCCTTCGATGTGACCACCTTCGTGGCGGTGTCGGCGCTCTTGTCCATCGTCGCGCTGCTCGCCTGCGTCCTGCCCGCCCGGCGGGCCACCAAGGTCAGCCCGATGACGGCCCTGCGGGCGGAATGATTCGCCCGACTGGAGGCGGGGTGCGCTCACGCCTCAGGCAGGAACCGGCCGCAGAACCCCGCGGGGTGAGGGCACCCCGCCTCCATTTCGGATGAGACGATCGGCGTCTAACTTTCCTGCAACTTGCCGGTTTCACCTGTGTTTTGGGAACAGGTTCGACCCTGCCCACCGATGAAGAACATTGCTGCCGATATCCGTTTTGCCTTTCGCACGCTCGCCAAATCCCCCGGCTTCACCGCCCTCGCCGTCATCACGCTCGCCCTCGCGATCGGGGTCAATTCGGCCATCTTCTCGCTCGTCAACGGCCTGCTCCTCCGACCGATCATACCCTACCGGGCCAGCGAGGTCGTCTCGGTCTTCACTGCCCGGAAGGAGTCGAACCGCGACTACCGGCAGTTTTCGTACACCGAGTACAAGGCGCTGCGCGCGGCGCATGAGATCTTCAGCGACGCCACCGCCGTCAATTTTGCCCTGGCTGGAATCGGCCGGGACGACGCCATCAAGCGGGGCTTCATTTTTCTGGTTTCGGACAATTTCTTCCAACTGATGGGCGTGCGGCCCGCCGCCGGCCGCTTCTTCACCGAGGAGGAAGCCCGCCCCAACGCGAACATCCCCGTGATCGTCGCCAGCTACTCCCTCTGGCAGCGGATGGGCGGGCGGCCCGATTTCGTCGGCAGCACCCTGCGGGTCAACGGCCGGCCGCACACCGTGATCGGCGTCGCTCCGCAGGGTTTCTCGGGCATCAGCGCCCTCATCGCCCCCGAACTCTGGCTTCCCCTCGGCCTGCACACCCAGGTCGTCTCGGCCTTCAGCAACTCGGACATCATTCCCGACCTGAACCAGCCCAAGAACTACACCCTCAACGTCATCGCCCGGCTGCAGCCGGGTGTGACGATGGAATCGGCCAAGGCCCGCCTGCCGGTGATCGAGCGGCGCCTGACCGCGCTGCAGCCCCCCGACTCGACCGGCACGCGCGAGTTGCAGCTGACCAAGCCGTCGCGCTTCAGCATCAGCACGACGCCCAACGAGGAAGGTGCGCTCGGCGTCATCAGCATCCTTTTGATCGCCATGGCGGGAGTGGTGCTCCTCATCGCCTGCCTCAACCTCGCCAACATGTTGCTCGCCCGCGGCGCGGCGCGCGCCCGCGAGATGGCCGTGCGACTGGCCGTGGGGGCGACTCGCTGGCAGGTCGTCCGGCAACTGCTCGTCGAGGGACTGACGCTGGCCATCGCCGGCGGAGCCGCCGGCCTGGTGCTTGGCCATTGGAGCAACGCTTACCTCGAGCATTCGTTCACGACCCTGTTGAGTTCGATGAACTTTTCGCTCGCCGCCCATCTGCAGCCCGATGCCACCGTCCTGGCGGTCACCTTCCTGTTCTGCCTCATCGCCACGCTGCTGTTCAGCCTCGCCCCGGCGCTGAAGGCGTCCCGGGCGGATCTGGTCCACGACCTCAAGGCCCAGGTCGGTGAACCGGCCATGACCGGCCGCTGGAACCGGTTCTTCGCCCCGCGGCACATCCTCGTGATGGCGCAGATGACGCTGTCGCTCGTCCTGTTGTTCAGCGCCGGGTTGTTTTTCCGCGGCGCCGTCAAGGCCGGCGGCCTGCAACTCGGCTTCGACCCGGCCGGCGTGCTGGTGACGGAAATGGACTTCTCCCTCGCGAACACCCCGCGGACCGACGCGATGCGCCGGACCTTTGCCACCGTCGACCGCGCCGCCAGCCTGCCGGGCGTGCAGGCGGCCGGCATCACCACCCTCATCCCCTACGGCAACATCACGAACGGCTCCAATCTGATGCCCGCCAAGGCCGCGCCCGCCGCGAAGGGCGACCCCAACGCCCCCCGGCCGGGGACCTTCGGCGTGTCGGGCGCGATCACGCCCGGCTACCTCGACAGCATCGGCGTCCACCTCCTGCGCGGGCGCAACTTCACCGAAAACGAGTGCCGCGAGAAGGGCGCGCCCGGGGTCTGCCTGCTCGATGAGGGCATGGCCAAGAAGCTCTTCCCCGACTCCGACGCCCTCGGCCAGCATGTCCGCTACACCGAGCCGCCCTCCGACGGCTCGCCCGCCGACATGGAAGTCGTCGGCATCGTGAACCGGCACCGCCATGACGTGGAGGACCACGATGGCGCGGCCTACCGCTTCTACACGCCGTTCGCCCAGACCTACAACGCCGGCGTCTGGCTGAGCGTCCGCTACAACACCTCCGACCCGCAGGCTCTCGGCGCCGCCCTCGGCACGTTGCGCCAGGAATTGCGCAAGGTCGACCCCGCCCTGCCCGTGCTGCAGCAGCTTCCGTTTGCGCTGCTGCTCGACAAGAGCATCTCGCTCTGGATTGTGCGGCTGGGCGCGGTGATGTTTGGTGTCTTCGGAGTCATCGCCCTCCTGCTCGCGGTCGTCGGCGTCTATGGCGTGAAGGCCTACGCCGTCGCGCGCCGCACCCGCGAGATTGGCATCCGGATGGCGCTGGGGGCCGACCGCAGCGACGTTTTTTCCCTCATCATGAAACAGGGCGCGCTTCAGACCGCCGTGGCGGTCGGCGCCGGCCTCGTCCTCTCCCTGCTCGTCGGGCGCGCGCTGTCCACGATGCTCTTCGAGGTCAGCCCCTCCGACCCAGTGTCGCTGGCGATCGCCGGCGGCCTGCTCTCGGCCGCCGCGTTGCTCGCGTGCTACCTCCCCGCCCGTCGCGCGACCAAGGTCAATCCCATGACGGCGCTGCGCACAGACTAGGCCAGGCAGGGCGACTCCTCCGGATGAGCCGAAGCTCTCCGCCCTTCGCCCGGCCGCCCGCCCTGCCTTCAATCCCCTAACGACTCCCACTTCTTCCTTAATCGAACGACGGCTCGTCCGGAGGACTCGCCCTACCGCTCCAATCAACGCCGCGCCCCATTCCGCCCACTTTCCTCCCCGCTACCCGTCACTCACTACTCGCTCCTTTCCCATGACCACGCTCCTCCAAGACCTGAAGTTCTCTTTCCGCCTGCTGGCCAAGACCCCCGCGTTCACCATCGCGGCCATCACCGTCCTCGCGCTGGGCATCGGCGTGAACACCGCCATCTTCAGCATGGTTCATGAGCTGGTCTTCAGCCCGCGCCCCTGGCCGGCCGAGAAGCAGGTGGTCCAGCTTTACACCCAGGACGAGAAGGACCCGCAGAAATTCCGGATGTTCTCCTATCCGGTCTACAAGGAGATGCGCGAACACCGCGGGGCGTTCACCGACATCCTCGCCCACAACCTGACAATGGTCGGCATCGGCGAGGGGGAGACGTCGCGCCGCACCTTCGGCGCGCTGGTCAGCGCCAACTATTTCTCGACCCTGCAGGTCCCGCTGATCCGCGGCCGCAGCTTTCTGGCCGAGGAGGAAAAGCCCGGCGCCGCCGTGCAGGTGGCCGTCGTCAGCTACAACTTCTGGAAACGCGCGGGCTTCCCGGCCGATTTCGTCGGCCAGACGATCCGGGTCAATGAACACCCGTTCACCGTGGTGGGAATCGCCCCCGAGGGTTTCAGCGGCACGATGATGCTCTTCGGCCCCGAGCTGTATTTCCCGTTGGGCTGTTTTGACCTGCTCAACAATGACTTTGGCGCCGACGAGCACCGCCAGCTCGACCGCTCCGACGCCTACAACCTCGTGCTTGTCGGCCGGCTGCAACCCGGCCAGACGCCCGCCACCGTCGCGCCAGCCCTCAAGGTCCTCGCCAGCCAGCTCCGCCAGACCTACGCGCAGGAGCTCAAGGACCAGACGTTCACCGCGCGCGTCCTGCCGCGACTGAGCACCAGCAATGCGCCCGCCGAGGAAAAATCCCTGTCGGTCCTCGGCGGCACCCTGATCGGCATGGCCGGCATCGTGTTGCTGATCGCCAGCCTCAACCTGGCCAACATGCTTCTCGCCCGGGGCACCGCCCGGCGGAAGGAGTTCGCCATCCGCCTGGCGCTGGGCGGCGCCCGCGGCCGCATTGTCCGCCAGTTGCTCACCGAGGGTTTTGTGCTCGCCCTCGCCGGCGGCATCGCCGGCTTCATCCTCGGAACGTGGTCCACCGGCTTCCTCATGCAAACCGTCGGCACCATGGCGCCCGTCGGGCTCTTCTTTCAAGGGGCGAGCAACCCGGCGCTGTTCGCCGCCACGTTCGGCTTCTGCGCGCTCGCCACCGTGTTTTTCGCGCTCGGACCGGCCCTGAAGCTTTCGCGGCCCGACGTGCTCACCGATCTCAAGGACCAGGCGGGCGAGGACGCCGTCCAGCCCCACCGCCGGAAATGGATGCCGCGCAACCCGCTGGTCGTCGCGCAACTCGCCCTTTCGCTTGGACTGCTCACCTCGGCGGGCCTCTTCATCCGCGGCGCCGTGGCCGCCGCCAAGGTCGACACCGGCTTTCACGCCGACGACACCATTCTCCTCGAGGCCGACGCGAGCCTCGGCGGCTACAACCAGACTCGCAGCCTGCAACTCTACAAGGCCGCCGGTGACCGGCTCGCCGCCCTGCCGGGCGTGCAGGCGGTGAGCATCGCCTCCGTGGTGCCTTTTGGAATGGTCAGCCTCGACCGCGCCGTGCTTCGCGCCGGGCTGAAACCCGCCAAGGACGCCAAACCCGCCACCGCCGCGGAAGGCCTCGCCTTCAATGCCCGTTGGAACAGTGTCGGCGCCGACTACTTCGCCACCGTCGGCCTGCCGCTCCTGCGCGGCCGCGCTTTCACCAAGGCAGAGACGGAGGTGCCGGGCACGCCCGCGGTCGCGATCATCGACGAGGTGCTCGCGCGAAAGCTCTGGCCGGACGGCGACGCCCTCGGGCAGCGCATCCAGTTTGCCGAGCGCGACGCGCCCAAGGCCGACGGCGGCGGCAGCAGCGGCGGCGGTGTCGGCGTGCAGGAAAGCGTCGCCGCGAAGACCACCGATCCGAAATCCGTGGAGGTCGTCGGCATCGTGCCGTCCACCCGGTGGGAGCTCTTCTCGGACAATCCGTCCGGCCTCGTCCTCGTGCCGTTTGCGCAGGGCTACCAGAGCGACGTGTTCTTCCACGTCCGCACCGCCCCGCGCGCGGCGGGCTCCGATGCCGCCGCGATCGACACGATGCGCCGCGAATTGCGCACGGCGGCGCCCGGGGTGCCACTTCTCTTGACCAAGACGTTCCGCCAGCACCTCGACGGAAGCTTCCAACTCTGGATCGTCCGCATCGGCGCGGCGATGTTCTCGATCTTCGGCAGCCTGGCCCTCGCCCTCGCCGCCGTCGGACTCTACGGCGTCAAGGCCTACTCGGTCGCCCGCCGGACCCGCGAGATCGGCATCCGCATGGCCCTCGGCGCCGAACCCGGCGCGGTCCAGACGATGATCCTTCGCGAGGGCTTCGCCATGATCGTGACGGGCGTCAGCATCGGGCTGCTCATCGGCCTCGGTCTCGGCCAGTTGGTCGCCAGCATGCTCTACCACGTCAGCCCGGTTGACCCGCTCACGTTTGTCGTCGCCCCGGTCGTCCTGGCCGTGGTCGCCCTCCTCGCCTGCTGGCTGCCCGCCCGGCGGGCGACGCGCGTCAATCCTCTCACCGCACTCAGATCCGAGTAACCTTTCAGCCCTGCGACGGTTATCATTCCACAATGCCAGAAATTTGGCCGCGGAAAACACTGATGCCCGCCAATGCACAATTCGGCCCGCCCCTGAGGTTCGCGATCGGCGAACGGATTGGATCATTTCGTCCAGCCTCCTCGGCCGCCAAGTGTATTTCCGCCGTGGTCATTTGTGAATTCCGTGGCTAGTCTTCCTTTCCCCATGAAAACAGCGATCCGCCTGGTCTCCATTGCATCCGTTATCCTCGCGCTGGCGCCGTTCGCGCGCGCGACCGTCACCGAGACGTTCAAGCAAACCTACCCGCTCGCCGCCGATGGCGTCGTCAGCGTGGAAAACGTCAACGGCTCCGTGGAAATCACGGCCTGGGACCGGCCCGAGGTGGCGCTGGAGGCGGTGAAGAGCGCGCCGGACGATGAGGACCTCAAGCGCATCCATGTCGTCATCGAGGCGGCGCCCAGCCGCCTTTCGATCAAGACCCAGTACGAAAAGAAACATTCGTTCTTCGGCGACAGCCGCGGCGACGTCGCGTACAAGCTGATGATCCCGGCCGGGGCCAGTCTCAAGGGCGTCGACGTCGTCAACTGCGACGTGATCGTTCGCGGGGTCAAGGGCGCCACGGATCTCCACTCCGTCAACGGAAAGATCGACGCCACGGGACTCGCGGCCGCCGGCAAGCTTTCGACCGTCAACGGGAGCATCGTCGCGCAGTTCGACCGCGTCGCCGACAAAATCTCGCTGGAATCCGTCAACGGCTCCTGCCGTCTCGAGGTGCCCAAGGATGCGGGCTTCGAGCTCCGTGCCAGCAGCGTCAACGGCAGCACCAGTTGCAGCCTGCCGGTGACGCTCGAAAAATCCGGCCACCACAACCTGCGCGGCACCGTGGGCGCCGGTGGACCCGAGGTTTCGCTCGAATCGGTCAACGGCAGCCTCGAAGTGAAGGCGAAGTGAGACGAGTGGTGGGGCGCAGACTCCGGACAGGCCCGACGAGTACCCGTCCCGAGGCCGCGTTCCACCGACGGCCGCGTCGCCGTGGGGAAAACACTTCCCCGATAAGCATCTGGTTTCACCTGAATTCCGGCCGCTACTATCCCATTCGTGGGACGACCGGATTTCTCAAATGGGGCAGAATGCCGGAAACGGGCCCCGCGCCAATGTGGTATGCTGTTGGTGGCTAACCCTTAGTGTTCTCAGGGGCACTTGGCACACGCCTTGCAAAAAAAGGAACGTGCTTTTGGCGTCGCACTCCCTCCATTTTCGCGTTCACACCCGCGTGCTGCTGACCCTCGTCATTGCGCTGGCGATCGCGACCGCGCTGTGGGCCGAGCCGGCGCAAAGCGTCCTGCTGCGCGACGCCGCCGCGGCGCAGAAGTCCGGCGACCTGCCGCTCCAGATCGCCAAACTCGAGGCGGCGCGGGCTCTGCGGCCCGATTATCCGCGGGTCGTGTACGTGCTCGCCCGCGCCTACACATCGGCCGGCCGGCCGGCCGACGCCCTTTCCTCCCTGCGATCGCTCGCCGACATGGGACTGGCCTTTGCGGTCGACCGGGACGCGTCGTTCGCGCCCCTGCACGACCAGGCGGCCTTCGCCGCGCTCGCGGCGAGTTTTGCCGCCAACGCCCGGCCGCACGGCACCGGGCGCGTCGCCTTTCCGCTCCCCGACCGCGACGGGATCATCGAGGGAATCGCCCGCGACGCCGACGGCAACTGGTACTTCGGCGACGTGCGCAATCGCTGCCTCTGGCGCCGCAGCCATTCGGGCGAGGTTCGCCGCTTTTCCGACGACTCGTCGCTTCTGGGGGTTTTCGGGCTGAAGGTTGACCAGGCGCACACCGCGATTTGGGCGGGCACGTCCGCCGTGCCCGAGATGAAGAATGCCACCGCCGACGAAAAGGGCCGCGCCGCCCTGGTCGAGTTCGACCTCGCCACTGGCCGGGTCCGCCGGTCCTTCGCGACGCCCGCCGACGGTCGCGACCATCTGCTCGGCGATGTGCTGCTGGGCGCCGACGGCAGCGTCTTCGCCTCGGACAGCACGGCGCCCGTGATCTGGCGCCTGCCCCCCGGCGGCAAACGCCTCCAACGCTGGATCGAGAGCGACGATTTCATCTCCCTGCAGGGCATGGCGTCCGCCCCGGATGGGCGCAGCCTGGTGGTCGCCGACTATGCCAACGGACTGTGGCGGGTTTCGCTGGCCGACCAGGCGCATGTCCTGCTGGCGCCGCCGCGCGGCGCCACGCTGTTTGGCATCGACGGCCTCTACGCCGTGGACGGCGGCCTGGTCGCCGTGCAAAATGGCATTTCGCCGCAGCGCGCGGTGCGCATCACCCTCGACGCCGGGGGCCGGCCCGTGGAGGTGCGCACGCTCGAGGCGGGTCACCCCGCGATGGACGACCTTTCACTCGGCCTCGTGGCGGACGGCCAGTTTCACTTCATCGGCAATTCCGGCTGGGCACTCTTCGACCCGCCGTCAGCCACCCCCGCGCCGCGGGCCGTCTCCATTTTCCAAACCCAAATCTGACCATCCCCACGCCATGATCTTCGAAACCTTTTTTCAGGACCTCCGCATCGGCCTCCGCGTGCTCATCAAGGAGAAGGGCTTCTGCGCGCTCGCCGTCTTCGTGCTCGCCCTCGGCATTTGCGCGGTGACCACCCAATTCAGCGTGGTCAACGGCGTCATCCTGCGCGGTTTCTCGTTCCCCAACGCCGCGCGGCTGATGAGCGTCAATTTCATCGACCCGACGCAGACCAACGCCTTCGGCACCTTTGGGCAGATCACCTCGACGGATTACGTCGAGATGCGCGACGGCCAGCAATCCTTCGAACTCCTCGCCGGGTACCTGACCGGATCCACCGTCAACGTCACCGCCGGCCCGGTCCCGCAGCGCTACACGGGCGCCTACGTGACCGACGAGTTCCTGCGCATTGTCGGGGTCCGCCCCTTGCTGGGACGGGATTTCACTCCCGCCGACAACAAGCCCGGCGCGCCGAAGACCGCGCTGCTGAGCTACAAGATCTGGCAGCGCGACTTCGAGGCCAACCCGGATGTGGTCGGCCGCGCGATCCGGATCAACGGCTCCGCGGCCACCATCATCGGGGTGATGCCGGCGGGCTTCAATTTCCCCATCAACGAGGAGCTCTGGGTTCCCCTGTTCGCCGAGTTTCCGCCGCGACCGCGCAACGACCCGCAGTCGGTCCCGCCCTCGGTCATCGGCCTGCTGAAGCCCGGCGTCTCGATCGACCAGGCCAACCTCGAGTTCGACGCGATCGCCAAGCGGTTTGCCAAGGCCTACCCCGACACCAACAAGCAGTTCTCGACCGCCGAGGTGAAGGTTTTGCGCGAGACATTCACTCCGCAGTTCCTGAAGCAGCTCATGCTGGGCATGCTCGCCATTTGCGTGCTCGTTCTCCTCATCGCCTGCATCAACGTCATGAACATGCAGTTCGCCCGCGCGACGCTGCGGGCGAAGGAACTCGCGGTGCGCTCGTCGCTCGGGGCGACGCGCGTCCGGCTCATCCGCCAGATGCTGACCGAAAGCCTCCTGATCGCGGCCCTCGGCGCGGCCCTCGGCGTGGCCGGCTCGTATTGGGCCGTCGATTTCCTCGCGGCGGTCACGCGGAACCTGAACAACCCGCCGCCGTCGTGGATCACGTTCGACATCGACGGGCTGGTCCTCGTGTTCACGGTCGCCATCACCGTGGTGGCCGCGGTCGTCTCCGGCTTCATCCCAGCCTGGATGTCCTCGCGCGCCAGCGCCGCCGAGGCGCTGAAGGAAAGCGGCCGCGGCAACACCAGCCGGACGGTCAATTTCATCACCCGGGGGCTCGTCATCACCCAGATCATGCTCACCAGCCTGATCCTCGTCGCCTCGCTCCTGCTCGCCCGCTCGATGTATGCGCAGCAGCATATCGACTACGGGTACGACACCCATGGCGTCATGGGCGCGCGCATGGGCCTCATGGACGGCGACTATCCGACGCCGGCCGCCCGCCGCACCTTCTTCGACCGACTCGTCCGCGAGCTGCGGAACGACCCGCAGTTCCAGGCGGTCGGCCTCACCAACCGCTTCCGGATGGTTTTCTCCGGCAACGGCCCGATCGAGGTCGAGGGCAAGGAGTACAAGGACAACAAGGATCGCCCCAACACGAATTTCGAGCAGGTGACCGGCGGGTTCTTCGAGGTGACCGGACAGCGGGTGCTGGAGGGGCGCCTCTTCAACGACGACGACATGGACCAGAAGGCCCCGGTCGCGATCGTGAACGCGGCCTTCGCGAAGAAGCATTTCGGCACGGAGAGCGCGATCGGCCGGCGGCTCCGGACCGTCGGAAACAACGGCACCCAGTTCAACGCCTGGCGGACGATCGTCGGCGTGGTCTCGGATGTCCGCATGCTGGGGCCGTTCAACAATCCCAACACCGACGACACTGGATTCTACGTGCCGTTCTACGCGTCGCTGTTCGGGCCGATTCCGACCGAGCCGGCGGTGAACCAGTTCACCACCGTGGTGGTCCGCCCCCGCGGCGGCCAGAGCGCGGATGGGCTGGCCACCGTGCTGCGCCGGGCCGTCAACAAGGTCGACGGCAATCTCCCGCTGTATTTCGTCGAGACCCCGGCCGCGAGCCAGGACAGCTTCATCTCCCAGAACCGGATCATCGCCGGCATGGTCGGGGCGTTCGGCGCCGTGGCCGTCGTGCTCGCCTCGGTCGGCCTCTACGGCGTCATGTCCTTCTCGGTCAACCAAAGGTCGCAGGAATTCGGCGTCCGGATGGCGCTCGGCGCCGACCACAGCCGGATTCTTGGGATGGTCCTCCGGCAGGGCCTCTGGCAGATCGCCATCGGGCTGGGCGTGGGGCTTGGGCTGACGTTCCTCCTGGCGTTTGTCGCCCGACAGCAACTCCAGGCCTTCTTCTTCAAGATTCCCGCCACGGACCCGGTCACCTACCTGGTGGTCGCGGTCCTGGTGGCGGTGGTCTCGATGTTCGCCGCCCTCATCCCCGCCCGCCGCGCCACCCGCGTCGACCCGATGGTCGCGCTGCGGGCGGAATAAATGCAGGGCGGGGTCGGCGACCCCGCCCCGCACCAACCGCCGCGACCTTTCCTCCAGCACTCTCACCTTCACTTCCACTCTCCCTTCCCCCACCCCCGCATGCTCGCGCAATCGTTCGTCCAAGATCTCCGCATCGGCCTCCGCGTCCTGCTCAAGGAAAAGAGTTTTTGCGCGCTCGCCATCTTCGTCCTGGCGCTCGGCATCTGCGCCGTGACCACCCAGTTCGCCGTCGTCAACGGCGTGCTGATCCGCGGACCGCGCTTTCCGCACCCGGAGCAGCTGGTCGACGTGCAGCTGTGCGATCCGACGGATTTCTCGCCGGCCAACTTCAACGCGCGCGTCACGACCCTGGACTACGTCGACCTCAAGGCCCGCCAGAAATCATATTCGGCCTTCGTCGCCTATCTGAACGGCTCGACCGTCAATCTCACCTACAACGGCGTGCCCCAGCGGCTCCAGGGCGGCTACATCACCCACGACTTCTTCCGCGCGCTCGGGGTGGCGCCGGTGATCGGCCGCGACTTCCTGCCGGAGGACGACCGCCCCGGCATCGAGAAGGCGGTGATCCTCAGCGACACGACGTGGAAACGGGAGTTTGGCGGCGACCCGGCCGTCCTCGGCAAGGCCATCCGCGTCAACGGCCGGGCCGGCACGGTGATCGGCGTGATGCCACCGAAGTTCTCCTTCCCCTCCACCGAGCAGCTGTGGATCCCCGTCAACACGGAATTCCCCCCGAAGGCCCGCGGCGACCGGAATCCCCAGACCGTGAACATCATCGGGCGCCTCAATCCAGGCGTGTCGATCGAGCAGGCGAATTCCGAGATGATGACGCTGGCCCGCCAGTTCGCCAAGGAATTCCCGGAGAACAAGCAGTTCAGCATCGGCCTCGTCCGTCCCATCCTCGCGTCGTTCACGGGGCAGCAGATCACCGTTATCCTCTATGTGATGCTGGGCTTCTGCATCGGGGTGCTCCTGATTGCCTGCGCCAACGTGATGAACATGCAGTTCGCGCGCGCGACCCTGCGGGCCAAGGAACTGGCCATCCGCTCGTCTCTCGGGGCCAGCCGCGGACGCCTCGTTCGCCAGATGCTGACCGAGAGCCTCCTCGTCGCCTCGCTCGGGGCGGTCGTCGGCGTCGGCCTCGCGTTCTGGGCCACCGACTGGGTCGATGCCACCGTGCGCAACGGCCCGAACCCGCCGCCGAGCTGGATGGTGTTTGAGGTCGACGGCTGGGTCCTCGGCATCGTCGTCCTGGCAACGCTGCTCTCGGCCGTGGTCTCCGGCCTGCTTCCGGCGCTCCTCGCCTCGCGGGCGAGCGCGGCGGAGGTCCTCAAGGAATCCGGCCGCGGCAACACCGGCCGCGTCGTGGGCTTCATCACCCGCTCCCTCGTCGTGCTGCAGATCCTGGTCACCAGCATCCTCCTGATCGCCTCGATGCTCCAGCTGCAGTCGATCATGCGCCAGACGAAGATCGACTACGGCTACGATACCGGTGGCCTGCTTTCCGCCCGTCTCGGGCTCATGGAGGGCGACTATCCCACCAACGAATCGCGCGTCGTGTTTTTTGAAAAATTGCTGCGGACCCTCCGCGCCGAGCCCGGCATCGAGTCGGTCGCGCTGACCAACCGGTTCCAGATGGTCTTCTCGGGCAACGGCCCGGTCGAGATCGAGGGCAAGCAGTACAAGGACGACAAGGATCGCCCGCAGGCCAACTTCGAGAATGTCACCGACGGCTACTTTGCCACGACCGCGCAACGCCTGCTCGAGGGCCGCGACTTCACCATGGCCGACAATGACCTGAAGCAACCCGTCGCCATCGTGAACGCCACTTTCGCGCACAGGCATTTCGGCAATGAGAGCCCGCTCGGCCGCCGGTTCCGGACGGTCGGAAACAACGGGACCCTCTTCGATCCGTGGCGGACGATCATCGGCGTCGTCAGCGACGTCCGCATGCTGGCGCCGTTTCCGACCAAGAACGATAACGCCGGTTATTACACGCCGCTCACGGCATTCGTGTATGGCGACGGCAAGCCGGTCGTCAACGGCCTGCAGTTTGCGACCATCCTCCTCAAGCCCCGGGGCGAGGCCCGTCCCGAGAGCTTCGGGACCACGTTGCAGCGCACGGTCAACAAGGTGGACCCCAATCTGCCGCTCTACTTTGTCGCCACGCCTAAAACCAACCTGAGCGCATTCGTCGCCCAAAATGACATCATCGTGATCATGTTCGGGGTCTTCGGCCTCATGGCGGTCGTCCTCGCCGCGGTCGGCCTCTACGGGCTGACGTCCTTCTCGGTCAACCAACGCACGCAGGAATTCGGGATCCGGATGGCCCTCGGCGCCGAGAACAATTCCATCCTGACGATGGTGCTCAAGCAGGGTGCCTGGCAGCTCGCCGTCGGCCTGGGCCTCGGCGTCGTCCTCGCCCTCGGCGTCACCGTGATGTTCAATTCCGGCCTGACCAACTTCCTCTTCGAGATCAGCCCGCGCGATCCGGTGACCTATGTGTCGGTCATTGTCCTCCTCTCCCTGGTGACCCTCGTGGCGACCTTCGTCCCCGCCCGCCGCGCAACCCGCGTCGACCCGATGGTCGCGCTGCGGTCGGAGTAGTGACGGACGGGAGCATCGGGCAGCGAGTAACGATCCTCACCAGGCACTTCACCCTCACCTTTTCGCAACTCACTCCTTCGCCCATCGCCGGCCGCAGCGGCCACTCGCTACCCACTCCTCGTTCCGCCTCTCTCCGTCGCCGGCCCGGCGGCTCACGCCGGACCTCCACGGGCGCACTTTCACTCCCACTCTCATTATTGTTTTTCGGCTAAATCCCCGATGCACTCCCTGCGACTAGCCGTCCGCTCCCTGGCGAAGGCGCCCGCCTTCACCGCCATCGCGCTCGCGACCCTCGCGCTCGGCATCGGCGTGAACACCGCGATGTTCGGCGTGATCAACACCTTTCTCCTGGCGCCCGCTCCCTACCCGGACTCCGGGCGGCTCGTCCGGGTGTTTCGCACGTCGCCCCAGTCCAAGACCTGGCCGCATTCCGCGCCGGACCTGCAGGACGAACGCTCCCAGAACCACGTCTTCGAGTCGCTTACTTCCTTCCAGTGGTGGTCGTTCAGCCTCGCGGAGCCCGGCCAGCCGGCCGAGCAGTTGCGCGGCATTGTGGCCGCCGCGAGTCTCTTTGCCACGCTGCGGGTGCAGCCGGTCCTCGGGCGCGCCTTCACCGCCGACGAGGAAAAGCCCGGTCTCGACCAGGTGGTGATCATCACCCACGACCTGTGGCAGCGGCGCTACGCCTCCGACCCGGGGATCATCGGCCGCACGGTGCGGGTCGACGGCACCAACCTGACCGTGGTCGGCGTCATGCCCGCCAGTTTTGCCTATCCGCTTTTTTGGGGACGCCTTGACGCCATTCGTCCGCTGGTCCTTGCGGCGGATTGGCAGCAGAACCGCGGCAACCACTGGCTGGGGGCCATCGCCCGCCTCAAACCGGGGGTTTCGCTCGCGCAGGCCCAGGTGGAGATGACGGGGATCGCGGCGCGGCTCGTGAGCCAGTATCCTGACACCAACGCCGAGACCGGACTCCGCCTGGTGCCCCTGCACGAGTCGGCCATCGACGATACGGGGCGGAATGTCGCCTGGCTCACGCTCGGTCTGGCGGGTTTCGTTCTCCTGATCGCCTGTGCCAACCTGGCGAACCTCCAGCTCGGGCGCAGCGCCGCCCACGCACGCGACTTTGCCATCCGCACCGCGCTCGGGGCCTCCCGCCGCCGCCTCATCCGGCAGGTGCTGACGGAGAGCATCGTGCTGGCCCTGGCGGGCGGCGTCCTCGGGGTCGTCCTGGCCGTCTGGGTCAGCGACCTGCTCTCCCATCGCTTCGACATCGCCGATGGCACCGGCGCGCCCATCGGCTTCGACTGGACGGTGCTCGGGTTCGCCGTTCTCATTTCCATCGCGGTCGGAGTCTTGTCCGGCCTCGTGCCCGCCTGGCTGGCGGCCGACAGCGACGTGAACGCCGCCCTCAAGCAGCAGTCCCGCGGCTCCACGGGCGACCGTTCCAGGCACCGTTTTCGCCACGGCCTGATCGCGGCGGAGATCGCCTTTGCCCTGGTGCTCTTGACCGGGGCCGGTTTTTTCCTGCGCGGCCTCCAGCGACTGGCCACCCTCGACCCGGGCTGGCGCGCCGCCGGACTGCTCACGGGAACCGTCACGCTCCCCGACACCCTGGCCAACGATCGTTACGTGAAGGAGGAAGCCCGCCGCGCCTTTTACGACCGCCTGCTGCAGCGCCTGGCCGCGCTGCCCGGGGTGGAACACGCCTCGCTGTCATCCTCGCTGCCCATCCGCTCGTACAACAGCTCGCGCAACATCGCCGTCGAGGGGCGGGCCGACCCGCCGCTCGGGCAGGAACCGCTGGCCGACCATGTTTTCGCGAGCGCCGGCTTCTTCGACACGCTGGATCTCCGGCTCGTCGCCGGCCGGACCTGGGGCGATGACCTGCGGGCGGATAGCCCGCCCGTGGCCGTCATCAACGAGACGATGGCGCGCCAGTTCTGGCCGGGCCAGAACGCTGTCGGCAAACGCTTCGGCAACCCCGACCCCAAGGCGCGCGAGTGGGTCGAGATCATCGGGGTCGTGCGCGACGCCGGGTTTGTGGCGAGCCTCGGCCTCCCCGACACGCGCCTGCAGGTCTATCGCCCGCTCGTCCAGGAACCGTGGGGCTACCTCAACATCGCGCTGCGCGCCGCCAATCCGGGGGCGCTGGCCGAACCGCTGCGGCGCGCGGTGGCCGAGCTTGATTCCGACCTGCCCGTGGCCGACATCCGCACGATCGGCGAGGCGGTCGACCGCGCCCAGCATAATTTCCAGGTCGCGAACCAACTGCTGGCCGGATTCGCGCTCCTGGGTCTCACGCTCGCCGCCATCGGACTCTACGGCGTGATCACGAGCCTGGTTGTCCAGCGCACGCAGGAATTTGGCATCCGGGTGGCGCTCGGCGCGCAGCCCGGCCAGGTCCGGTGGCTGGTGCTCGGCACGGGCCTGCGTCTCGCGCTTTTCGGCACGGCAGCCGGCTTGCTGGGCTCGTTCGGGATCGTCCGCGTCCTGGCGTCGGTTCTGCCCGGGCTGCCCGGCCAGGACTTCGGCGTGCTCGCCCTCAACATCCTGCTCCTCGCGACCGTCACGCTCCTCGCCTGCTGGCTGCCCGCCCGCCGCGCAACCAGAGTCGATCCCATCGTCGCCCTGAGGGCCGAGTGAGTGAAATCCCGGCGAACCGCCGCAACCCCCAGCCGCTCACCGCCCCCGTCTTGCCGCTCATCTCATCCTGCTTATGGCTCCGCGCCATTCCCCTCCAGCCTACCGCCTCGAGGCTATCGCCGTAGCCGACCGCTCATTGCTTGGTGCTGCCTCCTGAATTCTGGCTCCTGCCTTCTGGCTCCCGACTCCCAACCCCCCACGCCCATGCTGCAAGACCTCCGCCACGCCTGCCGGCTGCTGCTGAAATCACCCGGCTTCACGATCATCGCCGTCCTGACGCTCGGCTTGGGCATCGGGGCCAACACGGCAATTTTCTCGTTCATCAACACCTTCTTTTTCAAGTCGCTGCCATTCACCCGCCCCGAGGAACTGGTCAACGTGTACACCGCCGACGAGCGGAATCCGGGGTTCCTGCCGATTTCCCAGCCGAACTTCACCGACTACCGGAACAACAACGCGGTGTTCGTCGACATGGCCGCCTACGGCTTCGCCCCGGTCAGCATGATGATCGGCAACGAGCCGTCCCAACAGCAGGGCGACCTGGTCACCGGAAATTTCTTTGATCTCCTGGGCATCAAGGCGGCCCTCGGACGGACATTCCGCCCGGACGAGTACCAGACGGTCGGCAACGCCCCGGTCATCGTCCTCAACCACTCGTTCTGGGAAAATCGCCTTAACGCGGATCCATCCGTCATCGGGCGGACGTACACGATCAACGGCCACGGCTTCACCGTCATTGGCGTCATGCCCACCGGATTTCGGGGCGTCGACACGTTCAACAACCCGGATTTCTGGGTGCCGAGCACGATGTACCGCGAGATCTACACCGGTATCCTGCGCGATTACTACAACGAGCGCCGGGCCGTCATCTGGAACGTCTTCGCCCGCCTCAAGCCGGAGTTCGGCCTTCTGCAGGCGGAGGCCAGCCTCAAGCCGTTCGCCGAGAAGCTGGCCAAGGATTACCCCGTGGCCAACACCGGCCGCTCACTGCGCCTGGTGCCGTTCTCCCAGTCGTCCATCAACCCGAATTTCCGCACCAGCGTGGTCCAGACCGGCGCCCTCCTGCTGTCGCTGACGGGACTAGTGCTGCTCATCGCGTGCGCCAACGTGGCCAACCTCCAGCTCGCCCGCGCCGCCAGCCGCCAGCGCGAGGTCGCCGTCCGCATCGCCGTCGGCGCCGACCGCCGCCGGCTGGTCCGGCAGTTCCTCACCGAGAGCGTGCTCCTTTCCTTACTCGGCGGCCTCGCCGGCATCCTGATCGCCCTGTGGGCCAAGAGCATCCTCTGGTCGCTCCGGCCGCCGTTCGTGCCGGAGGGACTCACCGTCGAACTCGACGCCCGCGTGCTCGGATTCGGCCTGCTCGTCTCCCTGGCCACCGGCCTGCTGTTTGGCCTGGCCCCCGCCTGGCTGACGACCAAGCCCGAGCTCACCACCATGCTCAAGGAGGAGAGCAACGGCTCCGCCCAGCGCACGCCCCTCCTCAGCTTCCGCAATTTCCTCGTCGCCGCCCAAATCACCCTTTCCGTCGTCGCCCTCGTCATCGCCGGCCTCTTCATCCGCAGCCTGCAGGCCGCCCAGCGCGCCGACCCGGGCTGGAACATGCAGAATCTCCTAACCCTGAACGTCGACCTCGGCGCCCAGGGCTACGATCAGGCGCGCGGGCTCGACTACTACCGCCGGGTCATCGAACGCGCCGGCACCATCCCGGGCGTCGTCTCCGCGAGCGCCGCCGGCGGCCAGCTCCTCGGCGGCTTCACCGGCCAGCGCACGATCCGCCCGCAGGGCAACGACGAGGGTCTGCGCCGCCAGGGACGGCTCATGGGCTACCTCAGCGTCGACCCCGGTTACCTCAGGTTCCTCGGCATCCCGCTCGTCTCCGGCCGGCTGCTGGCCGACACCGACGACGACAAGCATCCGCGCGTCGTGGTCATCAACGAGAACCTCGCCCAGCTCGCGTGGCCGAACGAGAACCCGATCGGCAAGACCATCAAGCTCTACAACGACGAGAATCCGGTCGAGGTCGTCGGCGTCGTCAAGACCACCACCTACAACTCCATCGGCGAGGACCCGATCCCGTTTCTCTTTTTCTCGATGAAGCAGTTTTACTCGAGCTTCGGCGTCATCCACATCCGCACGCAGGGCGACCCGGCCGCGCTGAGCGCCACCGTCCGCAAGGAACTCCAGTCGCTCGACGCCAGCCTGCCCTTTGCCAACGTCACAACCATGAGCGAGGCGCTGCGCCTCAATCTCTGGGGTCCGCGCACCGGCGCGGCGCTCCTCGGCGTTTTCGGCCTGCTCGCCCTGCTGCTGGCGTCGCTCGGTGTCTACGGCGTGATGTCCTACACCGTCAACCGGCGCGCCCGGGAAATCGGCATCCGGATGGCGATCGGCGCGCAGGCCAGCGACGTCCTCCTGATGATCCTCCACCGCGGCCTGGTGATCGCCGCCGCCGGTTTGGCGGTCGGCCTCGGCGTCGCCTTCTTCGCCGCCCGCTATTTCCAGAATCTCCTCATCGGCGTCCACGCCGGCGACCCGCTCACCTACGCCGCCATCGCCTTCATTCTCGCCGCCGTCGCGCTGTTCGCCTGCTGGCTGCCGGCCCGCCGCGCGACGAAGGTCGATCCCCTGATTGCGCTGCGGACGGAATAAGCGGTAAGCGAAAAGCCGTAAGCGCTAAGCCTTAAGAACACGATCAACTCACAATTCCCGCTCTCGCCGCCAGGTCATTCCCAAGCGTCCCGTTCACTGGTGAAACCTTATTGCTTACCGCTTAAAGCCTTCTGCTTAAAGCTCTCAACCTCA
>Ga0265327_10002422_pt1 | contig 19703 bp, 20 predicted proteins | sample 41621metaG_FD_202089 | JGI IMG/M metagenome (GOLD analysis project Ga0265327, IMG submission 202089) | Rhizosphere microbial communities from Carex aquatilis grown in University of Washington, Seatle, WA, United States - 4-16-21 metaG | ecosystem: Host-associated > Plants > Roots > Rhizosphere...
GCTGATGGACAACGGCACCATGTTCTCCACCGGGAACCATCCCGTGGAGATGCTGCTGCCGCTGCACCACCTCATGGCGGCCGGCTTCGACGTCGACGTCGCGACGGTCACTGGAAACCCGGCCAAGCTGGAGCTGTGGGCGATGCCGGGCAAGGACGAGGCGGTGCAGCAGACCTATGCGGCCCTCAAGTCCAAGCTCAAGGAGCCGCTGAACCTCCGTGAAGTGGTCGCCGACAAGCTGGGACCTGATTCCGACTACCTGGCGGTGTTCATCCCGGGCGGCCACGGTGCCGAGGTCGGCATCCCGTTCAGCCCCGAGGTCGGTCAGGTGCTCGACTGGGCGCTGGACAACGACAAGTTCATCATCACGCTGTGTCACGGGCCCGCCAGTCTGCTCGCCGCAGCCATCGGCAAGGAAGAGTCGCCGTTCAAGGGCTACAGCATCTGCGTGTTCCCCGACGCCCTGGACAAGGGCCCCAACAAGGACATCGGCTACCTACCCGGCGGACTGCGGCTGTTCATCGCAGAGGCGTTGGAGAAGCAGGGGCTGAAGGTTGTCAACGATCAGATGAGCGGTCAGGTCCATCAAGACCGGCGGCTGCTCACCGGGGACAGCCCGCTTGCCTCGAACAACCTGGGGCTGCTCGCCGCGAATGCACTCGTCGAGGCGGTATCGGCATAGAGGTGACGGTCGCCTGACCGGTCGGGAGGGTCAAGTCGTGGCGTGCTCGCGGAGTACGGCCATCCTTTCGCGGTACTCCGTTTCGGTGATGTCGCCTTGTGCGTATCGCGTGGCGAGTATTTGTCGAGCGTCGGGTTCGGCGGGGCCGGAGTAACCGCTTCTCTGGTCGCCACCGGCGACGCGGATCAGCGCGACCATGCCGCCGAGCACCAATGCCCAGAACAAGAACATCCCGATTGCCATCCCGGCGTAACCCCATCCGCCCATGTCGTGGCCGTACCAGAACATCATGATGTGTTGCTCCTTCCGCTGCTGTGGACCAATCGTCGCGCCGCGGACCGGCTTCTCGCTGGTGTCAAAGGGACAGCGGTAATGGGACTTTCGGCACCAGCAGCCAGCCTGGATGCGCAGTCAGGGCATTGTCAGGGCCAGGACGACGCCGAAAACCACCGCCGGCGGCGTCATCCCGGCGAGAAACCGGAGCCCAAACCGACGACCGCCCGCGGTGAACGCCAGCACGGTTTTCACGATCAGGTTGGAGCCGAGTGCGGCCGCCACCGCGATCAGCGCGGTATCGACGGTGATATCGCCCTTGGCGGCCAGGCTGGCGGCGGCGACAGCACCGGCGTGCGCGTCGGCCAGGCCCGCTGCGAACGCGGCGAGCACGGTGCCTCCGGCGCCGAGCACATCAGCACCCCACCGCCCGACGAGCAGGGCGAGCGTGAGCACCGCGGCCAAGATCAACGCCGGACGTAGAGCGAAGGGTCGGCTCGCGGGCGCCGCGCCGGTGTCCTGTTCTGGCGCCGGATTGCCCTCGGTGAGCTGCCCGGCTCCTCGGTAGACGACGGCGGCGATCGCGATGAGCACGAGGGCGCCGGCAGCGACCGGTGGCCACAGGTGCTGGAGGACTTGGGCGTCGACCACACCGATCACGACGAGCAGCTGGACGAAGGTGGCCAAACTGGCCAGCAGAGCGCTGGCCAGGGGCGCGCGCACGCTAGGTGTCGTGCGGCTGAGCCGTCCCATGGACGCCGTTGTCGCGGTCGCCGAGACGAACCCCCCGGCGATGCCGGTGATCAGCAGGCCACGTTCCGGGCCGAGCGCGCGAACCCCGATGTAGCCGACCCACCCGATACCGGTGAGCAGTACCACGAGGAGCCAGACCTTCTCCGGATTGAGAACGCCGTATGGTCCGAGCCCGCGATCCGGCAGCAGCGGCAGGATCACGAATGCCACGACCAGAAACTTGATCGCGTCTTCCAGCTCGACCTCGGTCATGATGTCGCGGGCGAATCGGTGGATGCGAGTTTTCGAGACGAGCAGACCTGCCACCACGACGGCCAGGGCCACCGCCAGTGCCGGGCGGGAGTAGGCAAGCGCCCCGAGTAGGTAGGCGACGAATGCTGCTGTCGCCGTGGTGGTTCCAGCGTCTTCCGCACTGGTGCGGAAGTAGGCGAGCGCGATCAGCGCGCCGACGCCGAGGGATACCGCGACCACGGTCCATGGGCCGAAACCCGCTGCGACCGCGCCGGCCAGCGACAGCAGCGCGAACGAGCGCGACCCGGCGGGGAGCTTGCGCGTGTGACTACGTTCGCGCTCCAGACCGAGCAACAGCCCGATGGCGAGCGCCACCAGGAAGGGTTCGATCTGCTGCCAGCTCATGTCGGCTCCGGCGGCTAACGCGCGGACGGGAACTGTGGTGCGCGCTTCTCACGCAGCGCCGTATACCCCTCGACCACATCCGGGCCGAGGAACGTCAACATCTCGTAGGCCGCGGACTGATCGAATATCGGGCCCGCGTTGCGGAGCCAGTTGTTGAGTGCGCGCTTGGTGAGCCGGATCGCCTGCTGTGCACCACTGGCCAGCACGTCGGCCACTCGCAGCGCTTCGTCCAGAACTTCTTCGCGGGGAAGGGCTTTGGCGACCATCCCGATGCGCTCGGCCTCGATGCCGTCGATCATCTCGCCCGTCATCAGGTAGTACTTCGCCTTGGCGGTCCCGGCGAGCAGTGGCCAGATGATCGCGGCGTGATCACCGGCGGCCACACCGAGTTTGACGTGGCCGTCGCCGATCTTGGCGTCCTCGGCGATGATTGCCACGTCGGCGAGCAATGCGGCAACGGCGCCGGCGCCGACCGCGACGCCGTTGATCGCGGAGACGATCGGTTTGTCGCAATTGATCATGTTGTAGACCAGGTCGCTCATCTCGTCGAGCATGTGCGAGACCCGGTCGTAGTCGCCGGCCATGCGTTCGACCATCGCCAGATCCCCGCCGGCGCTGAATGCCTTTCCCGCGCCGGTGATCACGGCCACCCGGGTGTCCGGATCGGCCGCCACGTCCTTCCAGATGCCGGCCAGCTCGGCGTGCATGCCCTCATCGGCGGCGTTGTACTTCTCCGGCCGGTTCAGGGTGATCAGCAGGACGCCGTTCTCGCGGCGCGTCAGGGACAGTTGCTGGTAGTCGGTGAATGCCATCTCGCGAAGCCTTTCTGCCACCGGCGGGTGCATGAAGCGCTCCGCCCGATGGCAACCCACGTTACGGTCTCCCGACCGCCACCGTGGTCAGCCCACGCGCACGGTGTCCGAGGCCGGCTGAACCGCCCGCGGCCAGGCCAGCGGATTCAGGCTCCGGTACGGATCGCCGGCCCGGATTTCCTGCAGGTCGGCCAGGATCTGTTCCAGCGCTTGCTGAGTCGCCGACTTGACCGTTTCCACCCAGCGGGCGTGATTCGTCCCCTTCGCCGGTGCCGTGGTGGAAATCGGTTCGCCGAACTCCAGGTACATGCGCTGTGGTCGGGGGATCAGCGTCGGACCGATACCGCGCACCAGCGGCATCGCCATGTCTGACGGTCCGCCGAGTCGCTCGCCGATGGACCGGCTGAGCCGGCCCAGCGTGCTGTCACGTTCGATGAGGGGAGCGTAGACGTCGTCACTGCCGACGAGGCCGACCGGCACGATCGGGTAGCCGCTTTCGATGGCCACCCGGGCGAAACCGCTCCGCCCGTCCCATTTCAGCTGGTATTCCTCGCCCTTGAACTTGGGCATTTCGCGTCCGCCGCCAGGGAAGACCAGCACGGTCTCGTTGTGTCGCATCAGTTCTCGCGCGGTATCGGGGTGGCCGACCACGCCGCCGAAGGCTGCGACCAGGTCGCCGCCGAGGCCCGTCATCTGACCGAGTGCCCGTTCGGCCAGTGGGCGAACTCGCACACTCAGCTCGCGCCGCGTGTAGTACGGGATGAGCAGCACCTCGGCGAAGCCGAAGGCGGTGTGATTGCCCACCAACAGAAAGCGGCCGTCGCGCGGCAGCCGGTCCAGCCCGGTGACGTACGGCCGGTACAGGTCGATCAGCGGATCGAGGGCATCGCCCGTGGCGCCCAGCATATTTCGTAGTGTGCGGACGCGTGGTGGCGGGTCCATGATGGCGGCGATCTCGTCGTCGGTGACAGTCGGCCGGCCCTGTGGCGGTCCGAAACCCATCGTTGCTCCCGTCGGTGGCGTGGTGTAGCCACCAACGTACCGACGAACTGGCTAGTTCAGCTAATAATATCCTGTGAAGTTCGTAGCGCAGCCCGCTCCTTCGGCGTCGTCGCGCCCCAGATGCCGTAGGGCTCATCGGCTTCCATCGCGTGGCCGAGGCACTCGCCCAGCACTGGGCAGTGGTGGCAGATCTGTTTGGCGTGCTCTTCGTGGGCGACCCGCCGGGCGCCGCGGTCGTCGTCGCCGGTGTAGAAGACCTCGGCGGGCAGGCCGCGGCAGCGGGCGTGCAACTGCCAGTCCCACGCCGCGGTGGTGGCCGCGCCCCGCGGGTGGGACCCGGGGCGCGGCCGGTGCCGGTTGCTGCGTGATGGGGATATGAATGTCTCGGCGTGGCAAGGGGATAGCCGCGCCAAGATCATCGGCCGTACTTGCGGTTGAACTTCTCGACGCGGCCGGCGGTGTCCAGGATCTGTCGTTTTCCGGTCCACACCGGGTGTGAGTCCGAGGTGACGTCGACCACGATCAGCGGGTAGGTGCGGACGCCGTTGGCGGTCTGCCATTCGATGGTTCGCGAGCTGGTGGCGGTGGACCGGGTGAGGAACGTGCGTCCGGTGGTGGCGTCCTGGAAGACGACGTGGTGGTAGTCGGGGTGAATGCCGGCCTTCATGGGAACCTCCGTCGACTAGCTGAAAATCGTTGTCATTAAGGCGACGCCGACGATACCCGACGCCTGCGGGCTTGTCGAAAATTATTTTCAATAAGGGGCGGGTTCGAAGGGCACTACGTGGCATGCTGTCCGCCGGTAACGTTTCCCAGGTGCCGGACTCGACCACGGATGACCTGGCCTCGCTGGGGTTCTTCGCCAAATGCCGTCAGGAGGACCTTGATCGGCTCGCGCCTCTGCTGCGCCCACTGACGGCCGAGCCCGGCGAAGTACTGATGACGCAGGGTGAACCGGCTCAGTGGTTCATGCTGATCAGCTCCGGCGGTGTCGAGGTGACGCACGCCGCGCCCGACGGCGAGCTCATCGTCCACCACATCGGACCGGGCTTGATCGTCGGTGAGATCGCGCTGCTGCGCGGCGGCACCCGCAACGCCACGGTGCTGGTCACCGAACCGCTGGCCGGGTGGATCGGCGGGCACGACGCCCTGACGGCCATGCTCGACGTGCCCTGTATGGCCGAGCGCCTGGTGCGCACGGCGAGGCAGCGGCTCGCGGAGTTCATCACGCCGCTTCCGGTGACGCTGAGCGACGGCAGTCAGATGTACCTGCGGCCCGTACTGCCGGGTGACAACCCGCGCGTGCGCCAGGGGCCCGTCCGTTTTTCGACCGAAACCATGTACCGCCGGTTCCAAACCGCATACGAGCCGAGCCCGGCCCTGATGGCCTACCTGTTCGAGGTCGACTACGTCGACCATTTCGTCTGGGTGCTGGCGGATGGTTCGGAAGGACCCGACGGACCGATGGTCGCAGATGCGAGATTCGTTCGGCTGCACGAGAACCCGACGGTCGCGGAGGTGGCCTTCATGGTGGGCGACGACTACCAGGGCAAGGGCATCGGGACCTTCCTGATGGATGCGCTGGTGCCGGCCGCCCGGGGTTCCGGCGTCGAGCGGTTCGCGGCGCGGGTGCTGTCCGACAACTTTCCGATGCGCAAGATCCTCGAACACTACGGTGCCACCTGGGAGCGCGACGACCGCAACATGATCGTCACCGAGTTCGACGTCCCGGCACCTGATCAATTGTCGTTGTCGCACAAGCAGTATCGCGACATCTACACGTTGGCCCAGCACGTGATCAAGGCCGTCGGCTGATGACGGACTCGCTGTACTCCGGGCGTCCGCTGCTCAACAAGGACACCGCCGTGTGCATCTCGCTGGCCGCCCGGCCCAGCAACATCGGCACGCGCTTTCACAACTACCTCTACAACGAACTCGGCCTGGATTTCATCTACAAAGCCTTCACCACGACGGACATCGTCGCGGCGATCGGTGGCGTCCGGGCCCTCGGCATCCGCGGCTGTTCGGTGTCCATGCCGTTCAAAGAGGACGTCATCGCACTCGTCGATGAACTGGAAGAGTCTGCGCGCGTGATCAATTCGGTGAACACGATCGTCAACGACGCGGGCCGGCTGACGGCCTGCAACACCGACTACCTCGCCATCGCCCGGCTCATCGATGAGCACGGCCTGGACCCGGCGGCATCGCTGCTCATCCGCGGCAGCGGTGGGATGGCCAGTGCGGTGGCAGCGGCATTCCGGGACAAGGGATTCGAGGCGGGCAGCATCGTGGCCCGCAATCGGGAGACCGGCGAGCGATTGGCCGACCGGCTGGGGTATCGCTACGCGGCGGACGCTTCGGGTGGCGCGGACATCGTCGTCAACGTCACCCCGATCGGGATGGCGGGTGGGGCCGAAGTCGACGACCTGGCTTTCGATCCCGACGTTATTACCAAGGCGCACAACGTGTTCGACGTGGTTGCGCTGCCGTCGGAGACCCCGCTGGTGCGCGCGGCGCGGGCGGAGGGGATTCCGGTGATCACCGGTGCCGAGGTGATCGCCCTGCAGGCCGCCGAGCAGTTCGAGCGCTATACCGGGGTGCGGCCGACCGCCGAGCAGGTCGCCGCGGCGTCGGCGTTCTCCCGCGCCTGACTCAGGGCACGGTGATCGTCAGTGATTTGTCGATCGCGGCGGTCGCGTCCATCAGCGGCGCGATGGTCTCCTTGGTGCCGCTGGCGTTGATCTGCAGCACGAACACGCCGTCCTTGGTCGGGATGGCGGCCGTCTTCTGGGCCATCAGCCGGTCCTTGCCGTCCTGGCTGTACATGCCGCCGACCTGACATGCCTTGAACCCGGCGAGCTTGGCCTCGCAGTTGGTGCCGGCGTCCTGCCAGTTGTGCAGGTTCTGCAGCTCGCCGGGCGCGTACTGCAGCACCTCGTCCGCATTGGCGCCGGGCAACTTCGAGATCAGCACAATGATGGTCGGCGGGTCGGCCTTCATCGCCGGGTCATCGAATTTGCTTGCGCTCCAAGCCCATTTCGGCGTCAGGGCGCCGGCGTCCACCCAGCCCTGGGGGAGCGGCATGGTGAGCGTCGGAGCCCCGGGATCGCCGGGATGCAGCTGCTGCTCGGTGATGTTCTTCTCGTGCAGGTAGTCCCGGATGGTCTTCTTGGGAGCCGCGGGCGGATTCGGAGCCGCGGGCGTTGTCGGTGCCGCCGCTGCGCTGGTACTCGATGCGCTACTGGAGGTCGACGACGAGGCCGGCTTCGAGTCCGAGTTGCACGCACTCGCGCCCATCGCGATCACGGTCGCGGCCAATGCCACGCCGGCAGTCCTCGTCGGCACCATTTACGTCTCCTGTCGTCGGTTGCAGACTACGGGGCGGACGAGGCAGGTGGCGGGAGCTTTCGATGCGAAGCCGTCCCCGCAAAAGACGCATCGGCGTGGCGGCGCACATTGGCCGGGGTCGGCGGGTTTGCCGTGCTATCAACAGCAAATGCGCGCACTCGCGTGGTCGGCAGCAGTCCTGCTGTGTGCTGCGTGCGGGTCGGCCACCGAGCCCACGCGACCGACCACGGCGGTGGCCGCGAAACCCGCCGACCCGGCCGCGATCGGCCGGATGCGCCAGCACCTGCCCAAAAACCTGCAGGGCTACGAGTTCGGTGCGTTGCCGGCACCCGCCACGCCGAGGAATTTCTGGGGCATGTCGTCCGGGGCGACTGCGGACCCGCCGGACTGCGCGGCGCTGGTGGCCGCGCCGGAGGACGGTGCGCGCGGCTGGTCGGCATCGGGACCCGGCGGCATCGTGTACGCGACCGCGGCGCCGGCCGTCGCCCCGGTGCCCGAGCTCACCGGCGACTGCTCCACCTGGACATTGAGCACCGACCGGGCACGCGCGGCCGTCGACCGCATCGATGCTCCGCAGATCGCCGGTGCCCGCACGTTGGGCCTGACGGCACACATCACCACCAGCGTCGAGAACGGCGCGCAAACGCATTCGCAGGCAACAACTCTGATCGCGTACGTCGACACGCTGGCGGTTTCGGTCACCATGGTGACCGACCCAGGGGCCGTCGCCGCGCCGCTGCCCGCCGATCTTCCGGCGACCCTGCTGGACGCGGCCGTACGGTCGGTGCGGGGCATCCCGCCCGTCGACGGGTTGGCCCGGTAGATTCGCCACAATGCGCAGAACGGTGCTCGCGGTGGCCTCCGCTGGTCTGGTGGCGGCATGCACGTCCCACGCCCAGGTGGTGGTCGCCGACCCCGACATCACGAAAATCCTTGATCTGAAGGGCACTTTCGGGCCGGACTTCCAGGTCAAGACGGTCGCGCCGACGGGTATCGACCCGCGCGCCTTCGCCCCGCAGACGCTGCCGCCCGGCCTGAAGTTCGAGCCACCGGACTGCGCGAAGTTCGCCTCCGGCATGGCCGTCTCGCCGGGAGCCAAGGGCAACATGACCGCTGTCACCGCGGAAGGGCAGGGCAACCGGTTCGTCATCCTGGCGGTGGAGACGTCCGAACCGATCGCTCCGGCTGATCCAGGTGACGGCTGCAAGAAGGTGGCCTTCTCCGGCGCCGGGGTGCGGGGCCTGGTCGAAGAGATGCCGGCCCCGCCCATCGAGGGCGTGAAGACCCTGGGCACCCACCGCATTCTCGAGACGGTGGCCAATGGCAAGCCCGCGTCCGGCCAGCTGTACAACTATGTCGCCGGTTTCGGCAGGTTCCTGGTGGTCGTCACCGCGAACTCGCTCGTCGTGCCGGACAAGCCGGTCGTGCCGGTGAATACCCAGAAGGCGACGGAGCTGCTGACGAAGTCAGTCACCGCGGTACGCGGGAATTAGGCACCGCCGGCTGGGACGAATGACTAGCGCACGTCGCGCGGCCGGAACTGGATGCTGATTCGCGGTCCGGTGGGGCGGGCGGTCTTGGGTACCGCGTGCTCCCAGGTGCGCTGGCAGGCCCCGCCCATCACCAGCAGATCGCCGTGACCCTGCGGCAGCCGAACGCTCGTCCGTCTGCCGTCGGCGCCCGCGTTGCGGGGGCGCAACGCGAAAACCCTTGTCGCCCCGAGGCTCAGCACCGCGACCATGGTGTCCTCGGTGCTGCTTCGTCCGATGGTGTCACCGTGCCAGGCCACGCTGTCGGCGCCGTCGCGATAGAGACACAGGCCCACCGTGGTGAAGGGCTCGCCGAGCTCGTGCGCGTAGGCGTCGTTGAGTCGCACCCGTAGCCGCGCCAGCCCGGGATGGGGTGCCCGTTCCCGAGCGAGGTCGTGGAAGCTGACGAGGCGGGGCACGTCGAGCACCCTGTCGTACATCTGGCGCTGTTCGGCGCGCCAGGGAATTGCCGTCAGCAGCTCGTCGAAGAGCGTGTCGGCGCCCGTCAGCCAGCCGGCACGGACGTCGACCCAGGCGCCGTCGTCGAGCCACCGCCGTTCGGCGTGGTCGAACAGCGAACCCTGAACCGCCAAGGACACTCCGCGATCCTATCGCACAGACGTTCGATGTGGCTTACCGCCACGTGACGATCAAGCGGCGAGGTACGAGCCGCGTTGAGGAGCGTGGCAATCAGCTAGCGCCACGAAGGCAGCACGATCTCCATGTTCCAGGTGGACGGCGAGATCGGGAGCCCCGTGAGGATCGGATACATCCAGGCGAAGTTGGTGATCACCAACGCCACGTAGAAGCACACGACCAGCAGCCCGAGCGTTCTTCGTTCCGGTTCCGCCGACCGCGGATACAGGACATCGCCGAGGATCAACGTGATCAGGATGATGAGGAACGGCGCTATGGGCGTCGCGTAGAAGAAGTACATCTGCCGGTCGATGTCGGCGAACCACGGCAGGTACCCCGCGGCGTAGCCGGTGAGCGCGGCGGCGTAGCGCCAGTCGCGTTTGACGAACGTCCGCCACACCGCCCAGGCCAGTACCGGGACCGCGATGAACCACATCGCCGGCGTACCCGCCAGCATCACGGCCTTGACGCACGACTGCGCGCCGCAGCCCGGCACGTTGTTGTTGTCGATGGCGTACAGCACCGGCCGCAGCGACATCGGCCACGTCCACGGCTTCGACTCCCACGGGTGGTGATTGCCCGCGGCGTTGGTCAGCCCGGAATGGAAGCGGTAGACGTCGTGCGTGTAGTACCAGAGCGAGCGCAGCGTCGCGAGCGGCCCTTCGCCGATGTTCCGGCCCTCCATGTGCCGGTCGATCGCCGTCTCCGACGCGAACCACGGCGCGTACGACGCCAGGTACACGCCGACCGGGATCAGCGTCAGCGCCCACATGCCCGGCAGGACGTCGCGGCGCAGCGTCCCCAGCCAGGGCCGCTGCACGCGGTACGCGCGCCGGGCCGCGATGTCGAAAGCGACGGTCATCAGGCCGAAGAACACCATGTAGTAGAGGCCCGACCACTTCACCGCCAGTGCGAGCCCCAGTAGGACGCCGGCGCCGAACCGCCACCACCGCACACCGAGCCGCGGGCCCCAGACCGTCTCGGTGATCCGGCCTTCGGTCATCGCGACGTGCATCCGGGCGCGCACCTGGTCGCGGTCCACGATGAGCGCGCCGAACGCCGCCACGATGAACACCGCCTGATAGACGTCGAGCAAGGCCGTGCGAGCGGAGACGAAGCTGACGCCGTCGGCGACGATCAGCAGTCCGGCAATACCGCCCAACAGCGTCGAGCGCGTCATGCGCCGCGCGATCCGCGCCACCAGCAGCACCAGGATGACGCCGCACACCGCACCGGAGAACCGCCAGCCGACGCCGTCGTAGCCGAAAATCCACTCGCCGATGGCCATCAGCTGTTTGGCGACCGGCGGGTGCACCACCAGGCCGTAGCCGGGGTTGTCCTCGACGCCGTTGTTGTGCAGCACCTGCCAGGCCTGCGGCGCGTAGTGCTTCTCATCGAAGATCGGGGTGCCGGCATCGGTCGGCGAACCCAGGTTCAGGAACCGGGTGATGACGGCCAGCGCGGTGATCACCGCGGTCATCGTCCAGCCGCGCAGCCGATCGGTCGGGCCGAAATCGGCGGCAGGCGTCAGCGGCGCCGGACTGATCACGGGGACCTCGTGCTCGGCGTCGGAGGCGTCGAGGGCGGGGGCGGTCACGTCAGCGAGCTTAGGCTGTCCGGGTGACACCGGTATCTGGTCCGCCCGCGACATCAGCCTCTGGTCCGCTCGCGGACGTCGGTCGGCTGTTGCTCGCGGCCACTCCACTGGGCCAGCCCGGCGACGCGTCGGCCCGCCTCGTCGAGGCGCTCGGAACGGCGGACGTGATCGCCGCCGAGGACACCCGACGGGTGCGCGCCCTGGCGGCGTCTCTGGATGTCCGTCCAGTGGGACGCATCGTCAGCTTTTTCGACCAGAACGAGGCGTCGCGGGTCGCGGGACTGGTCGAATCGATCGCCGCGGGGGAGACCGTGCTGGTGGTCAGCGACGCCGGCATGCCGTTGATCAGTGATCCGGGGTACCGCCTGGTGGCGGCGTGCGCCGAGGCCGGGGTGCCGGTGTCGTGTCTGCCGGGCCCGTCGGCGGTGACGACGGCGCTGGCGGTGTCCGGGCTGGCGTCGGACCGGTTCTGCTTCGAAGGCTTCGCGCCGCGCAAGGGCCGGGCGGCGTGGCTGGCCGGGTTCGCGAATGAGCGACGGACGTGTGTGTTCTTCGAGTCGCCGCGCCGGTTGGCCGAGACCTTGGCCGAGGCAGTGACCGCGCTGGGGCCGGATCGGCGCGTCGTGGTGTGTCGCGAGTTGACCAAGACCCACGAGGAGATCAAGCGCGGGACGCTCGGCGAGCTGGCCGAGTGGGCTGCCGACGGCGTGCTCGGTGAGATCACCGTGGTGCTCGCGGGTGCCACGCCCGTCGCGGACGTCGACACGTTGGTCGGTCTGGTGCAGGAGTTGGTCGACGACGGAGCGCGCGTCAAAGATGCCTGCGCCCAGGTGATCGCCGAGAATCCTGGCGCCCCGTCACGCCGCGACCTCTACGACGCGGTCCTCAAATCCCGCGGCTGACAGTTCTACCTCTGCTCGCGCCCTTGCTCGCGGGACAGGGCGAGGCTGACGATGGTGGCGGCCTTGTGGAGGCACTCCTCCCATTCGCGGTCGGGGTCGGAGTCGGCGGTGATGCCGCCACCCACACCCAGGATCGCGGCGCCGTCGGCGTCGAATTCCACCGTGCGGATCGCGACGTTCAGTTCGGTACCGGCCATCGGTGACGCCAAACCGACTGTACCGCAATAGATTCCGCGGTCATGAGGTTCCCACGCGGCGAGGAGTTCGCGGGCGCGCCGCTTTGGGGTGCCGGTCACCGACGCCGGCGGGAACGTGGCGTCCAGGACCTCGGCCATCGGGGTCTCGATTGGAACCTGCGCGGCCACCGTCGACACCAGGTGCCAGACGCCCGGCGCGGGTTTGACCGTGAGGAGTTCCGGGACCCGGACCGACCCGGTGGCCGCGACACGACTCAGGTCGTTGCGAACGAGGTCGACGATCATGATGTTCTCTGCGACATCCTTGACCGACGACGCCAATTCTGATGGCGAATGGTCAAGGGGGAGTGTGCCTTTGATGGGGCTGGAGGTGATGATTTCGCCACGGCGGCTGAGGAACAACTCCGGGGACAGTGACGCGACCGCACCCCACTCGCCCGCGACGTACGCGGCCCGGGCGGGCGCGGTCCGTGCCACCGCGTCGATGAAGAAGTCAACGGGCGCGCCGGCTATCCGTCCGGTGAACCGCGTACAGACGCACGCCTGGTACACCTCGCCGGCGGCGATCGCGTCCAAACAGGACAGCACGCCGGCGCGGTGACTGGCGCGGTCCGGAGCGCGCCAGTCGATGGTGTAGCGCGCGGGTGCCGCCGGTTTCAGATCGGCCATCCAGTCGGGAAGTGCTGCCCCGGAAAGGCTTTCGTACCACCAGTGTCCGTCGGCATCCCGTCGTAGGACACAGTCGGACCAGCCGCCTGCGGCCGTCGGGATCCGGCTGTCACCGTCCGGGTAGGACAGGTAGCCGAACCAGCCGCCGCCGATCACCTCACCCGAGCCCGGTGGTGCGTCGAACACGTCGGCGGCAGTCACCGGTTCGATGGCCACGCTCGGTGCGATGACGGCCGTCGCGCCGAACCAGTCACCCAGCAGCGCCGCCGGTGGCGGCAGGTCGCAGCGGGCCGCGGCGTCGGCGACAGCCTTCAGCACCCCTGGGGCGTCGCCCAGATCGGCCAACCGCTCGACTCGCACGCCCCACAGCTTCGCCTATGACCGCTCGCTAGCGGGAGGTGCCCCCAGCTCGCGCCGGGAGGTGGCCGAATTTCGCGGGACCACTCAAGGAACTCAGGTCAGCGCTGGATCGCCCGCTCGACCAGCACACCGCTGAGCTTGTCCGGGTTGCGCATGGCGTAGAAGTGGCTGATCTGGCCGTCCTCGATCTCGATGAGGATGACGCCCTCGAGCTTCTCTCCGAGGTAGAGCACCAGTGCCGGCGCGTTGTTGTACGTCGCGAGGTCGATGCGGGCTTCGGGGTACTCGCCGGCGCCGCGCATGAGGCCCATCACCAGACGGGCCACCTTGTCCGGTCCGTACACCGGGCGACGGGCGGCACTGACCTTGCCGTCGCTGTCCGCGGTCCACGTGACATCGGGCGCCAGCAGCGTGATCAGGCCTTCCAGGTCACCGGTCGCGGCCGCCGTCAGGAACTGGGTGGTCACCTCGGCGGACTTGGTCGTGTCCGGTGCGAACCGCTTGCGCCGGGCCTGCACATGCTCGCGTGCCCGGTGTGCCACCTGCCGCACCGCCGCGGTGGATTTGCCGACGGCCCCGGCGATTTCGTCGTAGTCGAAGCCGAACACCTCGCGCAGCACGAACACGGCGCGTTCGTCCGGGCCCAACGTCTCCAGGACCACGAGCATCGCCATCGAAACCGACTCGGCGAGAACGACATCCGAAGACGCATCGCGTTCGTCGAGCAGCAGTGGCTCGGGCAGCCACGGACCGACGTATTCCTCCCGGCGCCGCGCGCCCGCCCGCAGCGCGTTCAGCGCCTGCCGCGTCACCAACTGCGCCAGATACGACTTGGTGTCCCGCACGGTGTCGAGGTCGACGTCGGCCCACCGCAGGTAGCTGTCCTGCAGCACGTCATCGGATTCTGTTGCCGAGCCCAGGATTTCGTAGGCGATGGTGAAGAGCAACGGCCGCAGGTGGGTGAACCGCTCGGCGTGTTCACCCCCTGCCGTCCCGGTGGAACCGGTCATGCGTCGACCGCCTCCGTCAGATGTTCGGCACGCTTACCGCCCGACATCACGAAGATCGCGCTCGGCTTACTCGCCGCGCGTCGGATGCCCCACAGCGTGCCTTTGCAGATCGCTTCCTTCAGCTTCGCGGCGACCCGCCCGCCGATGTAGTAATTCGTCGGGGAATCGTCCTTGTGAGAGATCTGGATGGTCGCCGTGTGCCGGCCCAGGCTGACGCAGGACCCGGCGAACACCGGGTCCAGTGCTGCCGGTTCGGTGCCGGCAATGCGGCTGAGCACGGTGCCCACGGCGGTCACGGTGAGGGGGCTCGAGGCCTGGCAGCTCATCCGCAGTGGCTGTCCCGACGGCGCGGCGGCGTCACCGGTGGCCACGATCCGCGGATCGTCGATGCTGGTCAGCGTTTCGTCGGTCAGCAAGCGACCCAGCTCGTCGGTGCGCAGCCCGCTGGCGGTCGCCAGCCCCGGGGTACCGAAGCCGGCGGTCCACACCGTCACGGCGCTGTTGATGAAGCGCCCGTCGGCCAGTGTGACGCGGTTGGCGGTGATGGAGCTGACGTCGCCCTCGATGACCGTCACGCCCAGCTTGGCCAGGGCCTTGGCCACCGAGCGGCGGCCCCGTTCGCTCAGCGACGGCCCCAGCTTGCTGCCGACCAGCACGACGTTGCGTCCGGCCTCGGCGAACTCGGAAGCGGCCTCGATGCCGGTCAGGCCGGCGCCGATGACCACCATCTGCGCGGACAGTGGCACGTCCTGCAGCCGGGCCACCAGCCGCTCGGCCTGCTCGAATTCAGCTAGCGGATAGGCGAATTCAGCAGCGCCGGGAACCGACGCCGGGACGGTTCCGGTGCTGCCGACAGCGTAGATCAGATAGTCGTAGTCCAAGGTGTCGCCGGATGCCAGTTCGACGGTGCGCGCCCCTGCGTCGATGCGGGTGGCGGTGTCGACCACCAGGCGCACGTCGTCGCCGAGGAGCGTGTCGTAGCCGACGGTGGCGTCGTAGTTCCCGGCCGCGTGCTGGTGCAGGCGGATGCGTTCGACGAACTTGGGGCGCGGGTTCACCAGGGTGACGGCCACATCGTCGCGCATCCGGACGCGATTGGCCGCCAGAGCGCCGGCGTAGCCGCCGCCGATGACGACGACGCGGTTGGGCTTCTGGTTTCCGGTCATCACTGCATCTCCTTCGGGTTGGTTATGCCCTCAAGACACCGGCGGCGCCGAAAGTGTGACAAACCTACCCGCAGATGTGGTCCAGATCACTTGGCGTGGGGTCAACGCCCAGGTCAGACGACCCCCAGGGCCGACATCGCATCGGCGACCCGGATGAACCCGGCGATGTTGGCGCCAGCCGTGTAGCTGCCAGGCTGGCCGTATTCGTCGGCGGTGGCCAGGCACCGGTCGTGGATGCGGCCCATGATCTCGGCCAGGCGCTGCTCGGTCTCCTCGAACGTCCACGAGTCGCGCGACGCGTTCTGCTGCATCTCCAGCGCGCTGGTGGCGACGCCGCCGGCGTTGGCGGCCTTGCCGGGCGCGAACGCGACCTTCGCCTCGGCGAACAGCTTCACCGCATCCGGGGTGCACGGCATGTTGGCGCCCTCGGCGACGATCTGGCAGCCGGACCCGATCAGTGCCTTCGCGTCGTCGCCGCCCAACTCGTTCTGCGTCGCGCAGGGTAACGCGATGTCGCACGGCAACTGCCAGATCGAATCGCCTTCGACGAATTGCGCACCACCACCGCGCAATTCGACGTACTCGGAGATCCGGCCGCGACGCACCTCCTTGAGCTCCTTGAGGAGGCTCAGGTCGATGCCCTTCTCGTCGACGATGTAGCCACTGGAGTCCGAACAGCCGACGACGGTGCCGCCGAGCGCGTGCACCTTCTCGATGGCGTAGATCGCGACATTGCCGGACCCGGACACCACCACCTGCCTGCCGTCGAACGACTGCCCGGAACTGCGCAGGATTTCGTCGACGAAGAACACCGTGCCGTAGCCGGTGGCCTCGGTGCGGACCTGCGAGCCACCCCACGTCAGGCCCTTGCCGGTGAGGACACCGGACTCGTAGCGGTTGGTGATGCGCTTGTACTGGCCGAACAGGTAGCCGATCTCGCGGCCGCCGACGCCGATGTCGCCGGCGGGGACGTCGGTGTATTCACCGATGTGCCGGTACAGCTCGGTCATGAACGACTGACAGAACCGCATCACCTCGTTCTTCGAGCGGCCCTTGGGGTCGAAGTCCGATCCGCCCTTGCCGCCGCCGATGGGCAGGCCGGTCAGTGAGTTCTTGAAAATCTGCTCGAAGCCGAGGAATTTCACGATGCCCAGGTACACCGACGGGTGGAATCGCAGGCCGCCCTTGAACGGGCCCAGTGCGGAGTTGAACTCCACGCGGAAGCCGCGATTGATCTGCTCGGCGCCGGCGTCGTCGATCCACGGCACCCGGAAGATGATCTGCCGCTCGGGCTCGAACAGCCGTCGGATGATGGCGGTGTCGGAGTACTCGGGGTGCTTGTCGACGACCGGGCCCAGGCTGGTCAGAACCTCGTAGACGGCCTGGTGGAATTCGATCTCGCCGGCGTTGCGGCGGGTGACTTCCTCGTAGACGTCGTGCAGCCGCTCGTGTAAGCCGTTCTGCGCCATATCTTTCCGCTACTCCTTGGTCTCCGCTTGATAGCGGGGAAAAACGCCTTCGGGGGTCGGCAGCACCGTTCCCGGTGCCAGCCGGGTGCCGACGGCACGGAAGTCCCGCGCCGAGGCGTCCTGCCCGAGAAGATCGAGCAGCTTTGCCCCCGACTCCGGCATCACCGGCTGCACCAGCAGCGCGGCGATCCGGACCGCCTCCAGCGTCGTGTACAGCACCGTGCCGAAGCGGGTCTGGTCCGACTCAGCGGGAGACTTGCGCAGCACCCATGGTTCTTCGGCCGAGAAGTAGCGGTTGGCGGCGCCCAGCATCAGCCAGATCGCCTCGAGTGCCAGATGCATCGCCGGCACGTCGTAGTGCCCGCGCACGGTGTCCAGCAGATCATCGGCCTGCTTCAGCAGTTCCAGATCGGCGGCGGTGAATTCGCCTGGCTCCGGGACGATTCCGCCTAGGTTCTTGTTCACCATCGACAGCGAGCGCTGGGCCAGGTTGCCCAGTTCGTTGGCCAGGTCGGCGTTGATGCGGCCGATGATGGCTTCCTCGCTGTAGCTGCCGTCCTGGCCGAAGGACACCTCACGCAGGAAGAAGTAGCGCACCTGGTCCAGGCCGAAGGCGTCGATCAGCGCGATCGGATCCACCACGTTGCCCACCGACTTGCTCATCTTCTCGCCCTTGACGTTGATGAAGCCGTGCGCGAAAACCCGTTCTGGAAGGGCGATTCCGGCCGACATCAGGAACGCCGGCCAGTACACACTGTGGAACCGGATGATGTCCTTGCCGATCATGTGCAGATTCGCGGGCCAGTACTTCTCGAAGGACTCCGAAGCCACCTCCGGAAAGCCCACGCCCGTCAGGTAATTCGTCAACGCGTCGACCCACACGTACATGACGTGCTCGGGATGGTCGGGAACCGGAACGCCCCAGTCGAACGTGGTCCGCGAGATCGACAGATCCTTGAGGCCGCCCGAGACGAAGCTGACGATCTCGTTGCGGCGCACGTCAGGTCCGATGAACTCGGGATGCGCCTCGTAGTGCGCCAGCAGCCGGTCGGTGTAGGCGGACAGCCTGAAGAAATAGGTCTGCTCTTCGGTCCACGTGACGGGTGTACCGGTCTCGATGGCGAACCGGCCGGCCCCGCTGTCCGAGTCGCGCACCTCGGTCTCGTCCTCGGCGAAGAAGCGCTCGTCGCGCACGGAGTACCAGCCGGCGTAGGTGCCGAGATAGATGTCCCCGGCGTCGTTCATCCGGCGCCAGATCTCCTTGGACGCCTCGTAGTGGTCGGCGTCGGAGGTCCGGATGAACCGGTCGAAGGAGATGTTGAGCTTCTCCTGCAGCGACTGGAACACGTCGGAGTTGCGACCCGCCAGCTCGGCCGCCGAGATGCCCTCGGCCGCGGCGGCCTCGGCCATCTTCTGGCCGTGCACGTCGGTACCGGTCAGGTAGCGGACGTCGAAGCCGTCGAGCCGCTTGAACCGGGCGATCGCGTCGGTGGCGATGTACTCATACGCGTGCCCGATGTGCGGTGCGCCATTCGGGTACGCGATGGCGGTCGTGATGTAGAAGGGCCCCCGGTCGCCGGGGGAATTCTGGCTGCTCATGTTGCCCCCACCTTAAGGTGTCGCTGTGAGCGCCAAACGTGAGAAGCCGCCCGCCCCGGAACCGCTGCCCGGGCTGGTCGACGCCCACACCCACCTGGACGCCTGCGGCGCGACCGACGCCGCGAGCATCCGGGTCATCCTGGACCGTGCCGAGGCTGTCGGCGTCGAGAAGGTGGTGACCATCGCCGACGATCTGGCGGCCGCCGAGTGGGCCGTCGGTGCGGCTCACGCCGATCCGCGCGTGTACGCCGCCGTCGCGCTGCACCCGACCCGCGCCAACGCCCTCGACGGCGAGGCCAAACGCACCCTGGAAACCCTGGCCGCAGACCCGCGCGTGGTCGCGGTGGGGGAGACCGGCATCGACATGTACTGGCCGGGCAAGCTCGACGGCTGCGCTGACGAAGCGACGCAGCGAGAGGCCTTCGCCTGGCACATCGACCTCGCCAAACGGGTCGGCAAGCCGCTGATGATCCACAATCGGGACGGCGACGCCGAGGTCCTCGACATGCTCAGGTCCGAGGGTGCGCCGGAGACCGTCATCTTCCACTGCTTCTCATCGGACGCGGCGATGGCTCGGACCTGCGCCGACCAGGGCTGGCTGATGAGCCTGTCGGGCACCGTCAGCTTCCGGAACGCGCACGCGCTGCGCGAGGCGGCGGCGATCATTCCGGCGGAGCTGCTGCTAGTCGAAACCGACGCGCCGTTCCTCACTCCGCATCCGTTCCGTGGGGCGCCGAACGAGTCGTATTGCCTGCCGTACACGGTCCGGGCGCTGGCCGAGATCAGAAATTCTCCAGCGGCCGAAATAGCCGCCATGACCTCGGAAAATGCTTCGAAAAGCTATGGACTGTAGCATTAGTCCAAGTTGCCGCCTCCCGGGGACGTTCGTTACCGTTCTGTGATCAACCCGGTCGAGGTGGCTTTTATGTGGTCACCGCGGCCGCTGCTCGGGGCCACCTCGGGCCCGATAGACACGGGATTGACGCCTTGAACGTTCTGAACAAGTTGCATGATGCGCGCTCGCCGCTGCTCCGCGGCGTGACCGGGGCCTTCCTCGCCACGC